>SAMEA3663038__coassemble_355_pt1 | contig 15593 bp, 16 predicted proteins | sample SAMEA3663038__metabat2_low_PE_024 | metagenome-assembled genome bin SAMEA3663038 (sample SAMEA3663038) | pig gut metagenome | biome: pig gut; feature: pig-associated habitat; material: faeces | place: France | collected 2012
TTCGTATTCTTTTTTAGCAAATTCTTCTGCTACTGTGGATTTCCCGATTCTTCGTGCACCTTCTATAAGGAGGGCTGTTTTTCCGTTTGATTCACTCTTCCATTCAAGAAGTTTATCATATATTTTTCGTCTGAACATATATCTCCCTGTCTTCCGCATTTTTTATTTCATTAAAATTTATAATTTCCGCATTTTTTATTTTACTGAATTCCATGGTTTCCGCATTTTTTAATTATATCACGTTTTTATAAAAGAGTCAAATTAAGGTATTCAGTAAATCTCTGTCCTTAAACATAAGTGTTGTCAAGGCTGTTTTTCCGTTTGATTCACTCTTACATTCAGGGAGTTTATCATATATTTTTAAACCTGACCGAATTTCAGTTGTTTTTTACGGGAAAAGATGCTATAATCATAGCATAATCAATCAATGAAAGGAATATTCATCATGAGTTTTTTAGAATCGGCAAAAGCAAGATATTCAGTACGTAATTTTGAAGACAGAACAGTTGAACCGGAAGATATGCAGAAAATACTCGAAGCTGCAAACCACGCACCTACAGCCTGCAATCTCCAGCCACAGAGAATCTATGTTGTACAGAGTGAGGAAAATATAGCTAAACTCAACAGTCTCTGTAAATGCATATTCGGTGCAAAAACAGTACTTATGTTCACTTACAATACTGATGAAGAATGGAAAAATCCTCTTGAGGACGGCGTTCGTTCAGGTGTCGAGGATGTCAGCATAGTTGCAACACATGTTATGATGGAAGCCTGGGAACTCGGGATAGGTTCATGCTGGGTTAACTTCTTCTCAAACAGCAGGATTGAAGAAGCATTTGAAATCCCTGCAAATGAAAAACTTGTTCTTCTTATGCCAATGGGTTACCCGTCAGCAGATGCTGCACCTATACCGATGCACAGTCAGTTCAAGGCAATTGAAGATACTGTAAAATTTATCTGAGTATAAATATAGTGGAAGTCAAAACAAATCTGACTTCCACTATATTTGTTTATTGCGTTCACTATAATTTTTCAGAACTTTTCAGCTCTTCTCTGCTTTCTGAGTGCTGCTCTCTTCTGTGCGGCTTCCCATTCTATTTTCTCTTCATAGCTTTCGATAACAAGACCCGGAACAGGTGTAGGTTTTTCGTTTTCATCAAGGGCAACCATAACAAGATATGCTGTGTTGATAAGTTTTCTGCTTCCGTCAAGATTCTCCACATAAGTCTTTGTACATATCTCCATTGATGTTTTTCCTACATATGTCACATATCCGCATATTATTATTGTATCATTCGGGTGAGCAGGTCCGTTGAATGTAAGTGTATCAACTACCGCTGTAGTAACATTTTTTCCGGCATGTCTCCTCGCTACAACCGCCGCTACAATATCTATCCACTCCATAAGCTGTCCGCCGAAAAGACGGTTGTATCCGTTTATATTTGCCTGTGTTAAAACGTGTACCTGCTCTGCATATGAATCTTTCACTCTTTTTTCCATAAAATCAACCTCACTGTTCTGATTTTTCTGTTTTATTCTTTTATGAGAAATATATCACTCATGAAATATTATAAAACTTCTGCGGGAAAAACTCAAGATAAAAAATTTCCCGGCAACAGATTTATTTGCAAAATTTTGTCCGATTTAGTATACTTAATACGACTATATTAGTGAAGTGCTTCAAAATAAAAATACGGGGAGGTTAATTTTAATGATTTCGGATGATGAAATAATGCAGGCATTCAGTATTTCTGACAGCGAAGGATACTGGAAATTACTTGACAGCTACTGCAGCTACGTTTATGCAATAGTCAGTTCACATGTCAGAGGTCTTGCATCCGAACAGGACAAGGAAGAATGCATTGCAGATATATTTATAGAAACTGTAAATGCCTGCAGAAAACAGAATATTGATTCTCTGAAAGCTGTTGTTTCATCAATAGCGAAACGAAAATCGATAGATCTGTTCAGAAAACTATCCGGAAAAAACAGATACAGCAGCTACATGGAGGAAATAACTGATGAGCCTGCTTACTACGATACTCCGGAAACCTTCAGTGCCGGAAGAACGGAAAAGGAAAATCTCTGGAATGAAGTTAAAAAACTTGGCGAACCTGATTCAGACATACTTATCCTTCAGTTTTTCTATGACAAAACTGCAAAGGAAATCGGAAATATACTTAAAATGACGGCTGAAGCGGTTACCAAGCGAAGCCAGAGAGCAAGACAAAAGCTGAGAAAAATATTAACTGAATCGGAGGTTATCTGAATGAAAGAATCGGATAAGATTGACGAAATGCTGTCTGACAAGAATATTCTTGATTCTGAAACAATAGAGAAAGCCGGAGAGATACACGATTTGGTTTCGGATGAACAGAAAAAAAGAATATTAAGTATTATCGAACAGAGGACAGATTCCGTACAGGGAAACAATAACACAAAAGAAGAAACAGTACAGGTGATATCATACAGGAGGAAAAATAATATGAAACTTATAGCAGCTGTTGCGGCGTGTTTATGCGTTATAACAGGAACACTATTTCTTAAACCACAGGACAAAGACAATATAAATACAGGAAACGATAAAGTGGAAATAACAACAGTATATGAAACAGAGCCGGTTTATGAAAGTACTGCAGAAACTTCCGCCGAAGAAAAAAATTCTGTAACATTTACAGACACAAAACACGGTGTACTGCATAACAGTTTCACAGAGGATACAAGTGAATGCTACACTGTAAATATAAATACAGAAAATATAAATACAGAAAACGATAAAGCGGAAACAACAACAGTATATGAAACAGAGCCTGTTTATGAAAGTACCGCAGAAACTTCCGCCGAACAGAAAATTCCTATAACATTTATAGGCACAAAATACAACGTATGGTACAACGGCTTTATAGAAGATAACGGTTAATACTACACTGTAAATTTTCTGAAAAACGAAGAGTTCCAGAACAGAATCAACGCAGACATCAGAGAGGTTTCCGATGAGCTTTACAAATACGACGACACACCGGAGACGAAATCCCCTATTATGCCTCAGTACAGAAAAAATTCCAAAGGACTTGACTTATATTCAACCATCTATAACGGATATATGTATCTCAAGTTTTTTTATAACCATGAGTACAATCATGCTGCAACACTTGTCTATGACATTATTGAAGAAAAAAGAATCGAAAAAATTGAAGAACTCTTCACAGATACCTCCACTCTTTACGAAGATCTTAACAGAGTTATGAGAGAAAAATCAGGTACACACGACTATACTTACACCGCAGAAATCACGCCTGAAAATATCACAGGATTTGACTTTTACGATCTCTTTATAAATGACGGAAGCGAAAAACCTGTTGTTTATCCGTGGTTCATAGCAAACTGTTTCGAGGGCGGAACCAGTGAATACTGCAAAATGGATACCGAAAGAGACATGAGGAACTGCATAAAAGACGAATTTATCCCGGCGTGCGAAGCTGGCGGAGACTAAAGTCCAATTATGTCATTTATAGTAAACGAAATAAATAAATTGCGTTTACCGGTGCCGATCTGCACGGAGATGACGCAGTCATCGGATGTGCAAGGCAATATAAATAAAATAATAATCAGCGAGGTATGATAAAAATCGTACCTCGCTGATTGTTTTGAACAGTATATAGTATTGACACACTATAATTATCATGTTATATTGTTATAGTGATACATTATCACAGAAATAAGTATCTGAATATGTCAAATAAATTAAGGAGATGATATTTTGAAAGTTAAAACTTTTCTCAAAGATAATCTTAATAAAATTTTGTTTTTCTGTATCCTCTGCACTGGTATTCTTGTGAGAGTATGCGGGCTTGGTTCTCTTCCGGGCGGACTTAATCAGGATGAGGCCTTTGCGGGATATGAAGCCCTTTCCCTCCTGCGCTACGGAACGGACAGCTCCGGACATCATATGCCGATTTATCTTAATGCATGGGGAAGCGGTATGAACGCACTTAACACTTATCTGATGATGCCGTTTATCGCACTGTTCGGTGCTCATGCGTGGGTTATCCGCATTCCGCAGTGCCTGACCGCATGTTTTAGTCTGTGGGTAATTTATCTTCTTTTAAAAAAAGCCGGAGACAGTAAACTTGCACTTACCGGAATGTTTTATATGGCAATCTGTCCGTGGCATATTATGCTCTCACGCTGGGGGCTTGAGTCCAACCTTGCACCTGGATTTTTACTTTTCGGGCTGTATTTTTTCATGCTTGGAACGGAAAAATCAAAATTCTATATGCTGTCAGCACTTTTTTACGGACTTTCTCTCTATTCATATGCTACAATCTGGCCGATTCTCCCTGTGATTCTCCTGCTTCAGACAGTATATCTCATATATATGAAGAAAATTCGTCCTGACAGATATACCGGGATAAGTGTTCTGATAATGGCAGTTCTCGCTGCACCACTTGTTTTGTTTCTTCTTGTAAACAAGGGATATCTTGAACCAGTTGAAACTTCATTTTTCAGTATTCCGAAACTGACTGTAATGCGTGACAGTGAGATTTCATTTTCTCATATTCCGGATAATTTTAAAAACATGATACGTATTCTCTATCAGCAGGATGACGGCCTTTACTGGAATACCACACAGGAATTCGGTCTTTACTACAAGGGCGGAACATTTCTCGCAGCTGTAGGAATGATAATAAGCTTTTTCCGCCTGATAAAAAATATAAAAGCGAGAAAATTTGACCTCTTTGACCTGACCATCCCAACATTTATCGGAGGTTTTATAATCGGTTGCCTTATCCGCGTCAATGTAAACCGATTCAATATCATTCACCTGTCCATGATTATATTCATTGCAGTCGGACTCAAAACCATACTGGAACAGCTTTCATCTGTATACAGATACAGCTTTCATGCAGCAGCTGCTGTTTACATAATTGTATTTGCATGTTTCATAAACTTTTATACCACAACATACAAAAACCAGATAAGTATATATTTTCAGGATGGTTTAGCAGAGGCTGTTGAGGCAGCAGAAGATATTTCCGGAGGACAGAAACCAATCTGTGTTGACCGTTGTTTTTACTACCCTAAGATTATGTTCTTCAGCCAGCTTCCTGTCGCCGAATACACTGAAACTGTCGAATACAGTAATTATCCAAACGCATTTCTCGATGTAAACAAATGCGGTCCGTTTTATTTTGGTAATTATGAGTTTAACCCGAACTTTGTGTACATCGTGTCCTCAGACCGCATTTCTGATATTCCTGCAGGTGAATGGGAAGTTATTGAATGCAAATCCGCACTGGTTGCATATGTTCCGTGAAAAAATTCAGATTCTGTCGCAGCCAGTGCAGAGCCCGCATATTCTGTACTACATTCCGGCTCTTAATACCGGTCCCAGTTCCACCATATCCCTGTAAAAGTTCTCAGCTGATTCTTTATCGAGATAAAGATCCACTGAAAATACTGTTCTATGATATTCACGGGTAATATCATATGCTGAAACATCTATACTGCAGTTATAATATCTGTCTTTTTCATCCAGATTATTTTCCGTCTCATTAAAGTAATAGTATCCGCCAACTCCGGTGAACATTGAATCGAGAAAATACTTCGGATTACTGTTCTGAATGGCAATATACTCATACGCTGTTTCCGTGACCTTGTCTATTGCATCAACTGAGAGATTTTCATATGAGAATGAATTGCTTGTTTTCATCAATTCCCTGCAGTTTACATTTACTGTTACCGGGCTGTATGAAAGTTCAGACTTGTCCGGTTTCTTAAAATTTGCTCCGAATCCGTTTGTAATACATGCAAGATAGGAGAACAGTATAAACGCAGCATAATACCCGGCAAATACACCTGTCCACTTAAATATTTTGACCGGAGTAATGTCCTTTCTGGATACTATTATCCTGAGAATTGTAGCACCTATGAAATAAATAAACAAAGCAAAATATTCCGCTCCGTAACTACTCATGTGTACTGTCTGGAACAGTGAGAAAAGCGACAGAATCATCAGTATTTCAAAAAACACCCTGAACACAACAGGATATCCCACTGTAGCCGCATCACGTTTTGTATAGGCAAACATTGCAAGTGCTATAAGCCCAAGTGACAGGATACAGTTCACAAGAACGATAATTAAAGAATACGGCTCATACATATCACAGAAAACTGCACCGAATCCGAAAACCTGCAGGATACTGCTGTCACTGTATGTGTTCAAAGACACATTAACAAATTTTTCCTCTACATATGAAACAGTTTCAAAAGGAAGTACGGAAATAACAATCATAAGTATAGCAGGAAGGTAAACGGCTTCGGCTTTTGAACCTATACAGCAGGAACACAGTACTGTAACAGCTATAATAAAAAGTACAGCACTCAGCCCCCAGATAAACACCTTAAAGTTTACAGCGAACAATTCAGGAACAGAAGCGTATTCAACTTTTCTGCCGTCGTACCCTGTATACGAAGTGTTACTTTGAAACAGAACCGACAAAACATTTCCCATACCGGAAAAAAATATATACGGGAATATCCAGATATAGCATATGGTCATAAGTCTGGATAAAAATCTTTCCCTGGATGAAAGAGGCATCGCCATCTGAACGTCAGCAGTAGGTACGTCATGCATGTCTCTGAACACTCTTATACATGTAAAGAACAAAGGTATAAGTGCAACTGTGAAGAAGAAAACTGAAGACCAGTTTATGTTTGCATCACAGTCCTTTATCATTGATGTTTCCGAATACAGAAATCCAGCTATACCAAGAAGTATCATGGAAATGATATGCGATTTTTTATGTATTATCAGCTCTGAGAGAGCACTCCTGTTTATTCTTGAAAATGACATCATAATCACTTTACCTCCTCTGCATTTTTGTCATATACAAATATCTCTTCAAGGTCAAGAGGTATTTCCTCACACAGTACCGTCTCGATACTTCGCAGCTTTTCAGAAATATCATCACTGTCCCTGACAATAATACGGACTACCTTCCCTGCCTGTGAATATTTTTCAGGTTTGATTCCGGCAGCTTCAATCTCCTCGATACTGATTGTATGTTCAAGATTTACAAGCTGGAACTTCCTGTAGTTTGTCTTAACATTTTCAAGTTCATCAGCAAACACAAGCTTTCCTCTGGTAAGACGCATAACCTTGTCGCACATGTCCCCTATCTCGGCAACATTGTGAGAAGAGATGATAAGGGTCGATTTTCTCTTTTTTATTTCCTCCCTGATGATTTTCTTTATCATGTCTCTCATGGAAGGATCAAGTCCGTCAAATGCCTCATCAAGTATAAGGTACTTTGTATGACAGGCAAGGCCGATAAGCACGACACTCTGCCTCTTCATTCCCTTTGAAAATGTGGAAAGTTTCCTGTTCATCGGCAGTTCCAGAGTGTATGCCAGTCTCTCAAACAGTTCATGATCAAACTGCGGATAGTATCCGGAATAATATCTTCTCATCTTGTCCAGTGTAAAATCAGTGTACTCGATTGTCTCGTCATTTACAAAGAATATATTCGACTTTGCATTCGGATTATCAAATGAACTTTCCGAGTCAACCAGTATTGTTCCTGAAGAAGGTTTATATATACCGCATATCAGTCTCATAAGAGTTGATTTTCCGGCACCGTTAAACCCCACAAATCCGTAGATACAGCCGTCCGGTATTTCCATGGTAACCGCATCAAGTGCTTTTTCACGCGGTTTCATTTCCTCGTCAAAAACCGGCTTGTCTGACTTTTTCAGTTTATGGGCCGGTTTATTGTCGAAAATCATTGTTATGTTATTTATTTCTATCATTGAATTTCCCCCTCTGCTTTTCGCCACAGCTTCACTATAGTTTTACTGTAGTTATAGTATACTATAACGGGCGGCATAATTACAACAGAAAACAAAAAATAATGACAAATGTCACTCAAAAAAATGACAAAAGTCCCGCATACAGAAATGTTCTGCACGCGGGACTTTGTATAATTAATCATTAAAGGAGCTGTAATATGTATTTCTTATACAGCGTGTATCCAGGTCACAGCTGTCAAAGATAAGTTCACTCTTCGGTATAACCGCTACTGCATTCCATTCTTCCGGAACAACAGATTCTATAATTTGAGACGATCTGCTGTTTACCGTCTCAACGCATATTTCGCCTTTGCGGTTTACTACGATATCTGTAATCGCTTCTCTGGACTGCGGTGTTGTCTTGTTGTCAAACATTACAAAGAGACAGTTACTGTCAAAGAATTCAGGAGTCTGCACATCATTTTCATATATGTGATTCATCGCTCCGTTTAATTTTTCATTGAGAACTGTAAATTCCTCGTAACTTTCGATAAGGAAACTGTTATCATTAAATACATTTTTCAGGTCTGCCCAGTAATCGTTAAGAAGGTAGCACTTTGTTTTGCATTTATCATATATTGAATACTCTTCTTCCCCGTATAACGGGAAGCCATTATTAAGGCTAAACTGTGAAAAATCTGAAGAAACTTTTGTCTTTTCTTCTATCTTCTTCACTGATTCATCCGGCACTGCAGCTGCGAGTATCCAGCCCTGCATAGCATCGTCACACCATTCCGGTTTATATCTTGATATACTCATGGAGAATTTTCCGGAATCGCTTAACAGCATACTGTTTACAGAATTTCTTGCCGATGCAGTGCTTTCTGTCAGATATAATACAAAGAGTTTGTTTTCTGCAAAAAATTCGTCAGAGAGTCCGGCTTTTTCTGCAAGCGAATCAAAATATCCCGAGTACCTGCTGTTAAGGCTGCTGAATTCGTCCATTGATTTAACAACTGCTGTAAGAGACTCATTTACATTTATGTCATCAATCAATCCAAAAGAAGATATGTTAAAGAAACTGCAGTTATCTATCCGGTTCTGGTCGTAGAAAACATTGTAACTGACTCTTGCGATCATTTTTTTATCCCGGAGTTCATCGGTAACAGGAACCTTCAAAATAATGCATGCATTGCTTGCAAGATCAGTCTGAATATTTGGCTGCATGTCATCTATGCTTACCGTAACTCTTCCCAGCCCGTCTGCTTCAATCTTTGAAACAGTCTTTTTCTCTCCGTTGCAGGAGTTATTATCATTTATAATAACGAGACGGTTATTGTCAAAGAAGTCTTCCGGTATATTTTCCTTTTTCCAGTTTTCCCATGATGAGATTTCAGCATCTGAATGAATGCTTTCGCTGGTTATGGCATCAAGTTCTTCCATTGAAGAAACAGCCACAGGCTCATCAAAAAACATCGGTACCCCTGCCCTGTATTCCGTGCATTTTTCTGTTATATCAACCGGAGTGATATCAATATCCTCTGAAGGACCGAGTTTTTCGGTTTTATGTGAAATATACTGTCTGAGTCGTGCCAGGTCTGCCATATTTACATATCCGTCATACGTTACATCAGCGGCTTCCATTTCATCATATTCCAGCCTGCCTTCCCCGATAAGATAGAGTGCAAGTGTGGAAAGATCGAAAACGTCAATTTTGTCGTCCCCGGAAACATCGCCGTACATAATTCCGGTTATCTCATTTTTCTGCCCGGATGAACCGTCAGCATTAACTGCTGAAATATCATATTTGCTAACAGTTTCATATTCGTTCGTCCTGCACATGCGCTCTTCCATGGCAGAATATCCGGAACCTGTATCAAACCTGTAATTGAATTTTTCCTTAATCAGATTTGCAATCATGAGTTTTTCATTTAAGTCAGCATTATGAACATCAACTGACCAGTACACCCTGCCGGAATATTCAAGTTCAGTTTTTTTCACAGTATACCCTCTCGGATTATTGTCCTTATCCAACAGATTAAGGTCTTCAAGATACTGTACAACTGCTTCAGCATCAAAGTCTTCATTAGTGTAGTAAAGCTGGCTGAGATCAGCATAAACCCGACTGTATATTCTCTCCTGGCTTATACTGCTGTGTTTCCTTATGTATTCATCATCGAATCCGTCAATTGTTTTCTGAATCTCATCCCTTTTTTCCTCACTCAGTTCTCTGCAGAATATACTGAAAACCTTGCTTTCGTTTTCGGTATATATATCTTCTCCGCTGAGCAGATCAAGAATCTTCTTTACCGCCCGTGTTTCCTCGCTTACGCTGAAATCACTTTTTATACTGATAACCCATACCGGACTGTTCTGTACCAGTTTGATGCTGTACATATCTGAATATGATTCTTTCATTATATATGTTCTGTAATCCATAAACACAGGAACATCCTCGAACATAAAAGAAAAATATCCGTAGTCATTATATGAATGATTATACGGTTTACTCAGATTTTCCGCACATGACTCGCTGACTGAAGGTAAACTCATGACTGAGGCACCTGCCATTGCTGGCATCTGTGCACAGCAAATTACAAATGCTGATAACATTGCTAAAAATTTTTTCATTGTTAATCCTCCTTGTTGTTGTTGGAATTTTTTATCTTTCTGACAGTAATACTTTTCATAACCGCAAAATGTTTCAGGGAAATATATTTTTTTAAAATTTTTTTCTCTTAACCCGTAACACTTTTCTTAAAAGAAAATTTCAGCGTCCGCAGACACAAAAAAAGACGGAAATCTTCATTCCGCCTTCTTCTGTTTATATCTGTAAGTCACTCCAACAGGAAAAACATCCCTGTAACCCTAAACCTGAAGACTGAATATACAAATAACATCCTCAGTTAATCATTTCAAGAAATGTATCCGGAGAAATTGCTTTTATCTCACTGTTTTCAAAATCTTTTATATTTCTGGTAATGATGTAATCCGCTGAAATATCCTTTGCACATTCTGACTGGAGGCAGTCCTCTACATCAGTAAAATTTTTATTATTCAAAGATGAAACGATTTTTTCGATATCAATACCAATTACATTAAGAATTTTACACAAACCAAGTAAAATTCTTTTTCTTTCATACCCCATATCTCTCCTCACGATATTTTTCAAGTTCTTTTTTCTCATCAAGATCTGATATCGGTTTTCTCATCATTTCAAGTTCTTCAAAAGCTTTCAGACGTTCTGTCATGTCATCATTTTTCGGAGGATAAGCCTTTCTGAACAATGCCACAAAACCTAATAATTCCTCCTCTGTAAGCTGTTCAAATATACTGTAAGCAAGCTCTCTTGTACTCATATAAACATCTCCCTCAAAAAATCAAATTTTGTTCTTTGATATTATTATACACCATAAGCAGTATAAAATAAATATATTATTTTTTTAGGATTAAAATACCCGTTATACCATTCTTTTGCTGATACCACTGCTAAATTTTTTTACTCCACTTTGCCCTGCAGGCTTCTATCCTGGCTTTTTTCCGCTCTTCTCTCTCCCTCTGAATAAGCTCCCAGGTCTGTATATCAAGCGGTTTTCCGTTCCTGATATCCTCAGCCTCAGCAATTGCCTTTTCCTCTTCTTCAATCTTCCTGATTTCCATTTCCATATATTTTTCAGGATTGTTAATCATATCAAGGTCTGAAGCGGTTACCTCCAGCATATCAGAGCCGCTTCCTGTGTAATAATTGAATTCATTATTTTCCGGTATGTCTCTGAGATTAAGTTTTGATGTATCTATTCCGTCCATAATTTTATTCCTTCCTTTAAAAAACGCTGAACTTCCCTGAACAGGATATATTCATTATAACATATGATGTATTGTATGGCAATTGATAATAATTGTTTGCTTGATAAAAAAATCCTTACGTGATATAATTATAGTGAACGTCAAAATAAATTTGACTTTCACTATAATATTTACGGGAGATTTCTATGCTTACAAAAATAATAGTATGCTTCATAGCAGGAATAGGTGCAGGACTGGGAACCGGATTTGCCGGGATGAGTGCTGCTGCAGTAATAAGTCCTGTGCTTATCACCATGCTTGGTATGCCGGCATATGAAGCAGTGGGTATAGCTCTTGCAAGCGATGTTCTTGCCAGTGCTGTAAGTGCATACACCTACGGGAAAAATAAAAATATTGATATAAAAAACGGAATTGCTATGATGATTTCAGTTCTTTGCTTTACCTTCATCGGAAGCTGGGTGGCAAATATGGTCCCTAACAAAACTATGGGAAGCTTTTCAGTTGTTATGACATTCTTCCTCGGAATAAAATTCATAGTAAAGCCGGTAATGACCACAAAGGAAAAAATGAACGAATCAAGCCCTGCAAAACGATTAAGGCAATCCGTTATATTCGGAATACTTATCGGATTTATATGCGGATTTATCGGTGCCGGCGGCGGAATGATGATGCTTCTCATACTTACATCAGTCCTTGGGTACGAACTGAAAACTGCAGTAGGAACAAGTGTGTTTATTATGGCATTTACCGCATTAACCGGTTCTGTAAGTCATTTTGCAATAGGCGGAAAACCGGACATGCTCTGTCTTGCAGTCTGTGTTCTTTCCACACTCCTATGGGCAATAGCAGCATCAAAATTTGCAAACAAAGCCTCAGCCACTGTGCTTAACCGTGCCACTGGTGTGGTTCTCACCGTTCTTGGGGCAGGTATTATTTTAGTAAAACTTATTTAAGAAAAAGGCGTGTACACTGGAATTGTACACGCCCTGTTTTTTTATTCTTCACGGTAAGCTACATTTTACCGTTTTGTCCCTCTGCCTCTGCTTTTCCCAACAGATACAGAAATGCTATTGCCGGTATCCTGAAAACCGGCACTTTAGTTTCATGTTTTGTTATACCATAGTCATCTGTCTGTTTTGTAATAAGAAATGCACTTGTAACTTTTGACTTTTCATCACTGCATAATTCAACAATTGCGTCACTGAAAGGAATATGAGAATTCTTACGGTACTTAACCTCACACAGAATTTTTTCATGTGGCAGATCTATTACTACGTCCACTTCCTTCTGATTATCTCTCGCTTTCCTGTAATAATGTGACCATAATTAAAAAGCACTTCATTGATTTCATACTAAGATAAGGCTGTGTCAATTTTTTCTGTCATCTTCACTGATATTTCAGACGGCAATTTCATAAAAAAATATCCTTTTTTTTCATTTCAAAATATGATATAATAAATTAAAATCCAGAACAGAAATTCAGGAGGGTTATTATGATAAAATGGTTCATTGAGATGAATTTTCCTACGCTTATGATTTTACTTTATATGTCAGTATTTTTACTGATAAACTCTATTTTTTCAAAAACGACCAACAGAGTTTTTGCAAACAGCCTCGTCCTCACGGTTATTGAAATGACTGCTTACTGTGCGGAACTCTGGACTGCCGGCTTTGATAAGCCAACGAATCTTAGAATTTTATTCTCCGCAATCGGATACTCTGTACGTCCGATAATAGTATATCTTTTTGTAAAGCTTCTTTTAAGAGATAAAAAACTTAGTAAAAAATCCCGTTTTCTCATAATAATCCCGATTGTTTTGAATATTCTGATTGCTTTTTCTGCCTTCTTTACCGATATTGCATATTCATATGATTCATCAAACAAATTCGTAAGAGGACCACTGGGATTTTCAACTCATATTGTATGTGTTTTTTATCTTATAATCATGATGATACTTACAGTAAAGAAATTCTGCAGCAAAGACTATTCCGAAGGACTTCTTATTGTTCTTATCGTTTTAGTCAATGTAACCGCTATGATTATGGAATCTTTTTTTGGAATGCACGGTGAGATACGAAGTGCATATTCTCTTTCTATTGTCCTGTATTTTTCATTTTTCTGCATCGAAAACTTCAAAAGAGACGCTCTTACCGGTGCTCGTAACCGCCACTGCTTTTACATAGACTCAGAAAAACACAAACCGGATATTTCTGCTGTAGTTTCTGTAGATCTTAATAATCTTAAAACTATAAACGATGTACAGGGACATGCCAAAGGTGATGAGGCAATCTGTGCAACTGTAAATGCAATTGAAAAAGCCATTCAAAAAGGCTGCACACTTTACAGAACCGGAGGAGATGAATTTATGATTATCTGTCTCAGAATTCCTGAAAGTACAGTGGAAAAAATGCTTGAAGAAATACGCAGCCGTATGAAAGAAACTCCTTACACCTGTGCCTTAGGTGCTGCATTTGTTTCAAGTGAAAGTTTTGATCAGATATGTGCACGGGCCGATGCTGAGATGTACAAGGATAAGCAAAGATGCAAAAGTCAGGCAAATACACGTCAGTAACAATTCCGCTCTTATTCAGTGCCTGAATTCAGGTTTCCGGCTTTTTCTTAAAGACATAACCTTATAAATTATTACAGAAGTAAGTGAAATAAACACATCAACCCCGAGACAAATCAGAAATTCCGGTGAAGTCGGGTCATCCACCGAAGCTCCCATAAATGTAGTAAGTATAATTCCCGGTGCTGTTCCTAAAAATGAACCGGAAATATATTTTCTGTAATCCATCCTCATACTGCCCATAACCATACTCACTGCATCATACGGCATACAGCTTATTATACGGAGAAAAAATGCGCTTGCAAAAGTGTGATTTGTTCCAAGATTTCTTACCGTATCAAGTTTGCTGTACTTTTCTGAAAGTCCGTCAACCAGATCAGCCTCTGCATATCTTCCCACAAGGAAAGGCAGAGTTGCCATAATTATAATTCCGATAAGATTAACCGGAACTGCCATATAAATCGGAAGAACCGCACCTGAAAGTGCCGCCAGTACAGCCATAGGGAAAAAGAATGAAAGTGATTTCAGTGCATACATCAGACAAATCACAACCGCAGCCAGAACCGGTTCTTCCGGAGTATATTCAATAAGTTCCTCAACGCTCAAATTCCTCAGTGATGTAAAATATACAACCGCCATCACTGCAAGCATCAAAAGTGGTGCTATCTGAATGATTCTTTTTATTCCTTTACTTTTTTTCTTCATATAATCCGACCTCTCTCTTTATACAGATTATTTTGTTTTATTGTCTGAGTGTATTATAAATCAGTATTGTGATAAAAAAAAGAAAAATAATATATTTTTCGCAGAAAAAACGGGTATGTACTTTTGTACATACCCGTTTTACACCATAAGCGAATTATTTTATAGAATATTTTTATTATTCAGCAGCCTCTCCAGTTACTTCAGCTTCATCAACTGCGAGAATATCTTCAGCAGGCTTTGGTCCGAGCACCTTGTCGCGGCCAACGAGATTCATCTTTAATGCTGCGAGGTCTGCAAGGTTTACGTTGTCATCATCTTCAACGTCTGCGACTACATTCTGGTCTTCATCAAAATTCCTGTCGCCGATAACGTGAAGAGCAATGTTTGTAAGGTCTGTTACGTCAACCTTCTTGTCCATTGTTACGTCTCCGTATACACGGTCTGCATGCTTATTTACGTTTTCCTTTACTAATTCCTCAAGGTTTTCACAGCCTTCAAATGCTTCTTCCTTGATTACTTCGAGTTTTTCAGGCTTGTTTATCTTCTTAAGATTTCTGTCGCCTTTGAATGTTTCTTCCTCGATTACCTTGATATCTTCAGGAAGTGTTACTTCTTCAAGATTTTCACAGTCTTCGAATGCTCCCTTGCCGATTTCCTTTACGCTCTCAGGAAGTTCTACCTTCTTCAGGTTTTTGCATCCGTCAAATGCGTGAGGTGCTA
>SAMEA3663038__coassemble_375_pt1 | contig 15021 bp, 13 predicted proteins | sample SAMEA3663038__metabat2_low_PE_024 | metagenome-assembled genome bin SAMEA3663038 (sample SAMEA3663038) | pig gut metagenome | biome: pig gut; feature: pig-associated habitat; material: faeces | place: France | collected 2012
AGCTCGTGTTTCATCAGACAAAGATCCAATATATCAAGCCTGTTATCATCACCAAGATCGCCAGCCTTCCAGTCAGTAAGATTCGCATCCGGAATATCAAGCAACCATTTCCGGAGCAGCACTAAATCGGAAATGTTAAAATACCCGTCGGCGTTAATGTCACCTCTTACCTTTTCCATAATCGTCTCAGTCTCGGTATAATAATAATCCGGTTCTGAAACTTCCTTGAAATTAACTCTGAAATAGTCCATAGAGCCGTTCATTCCGTCTGCGATAATATATGTTGCATTGTCACTCATCACTTCGACAGGGTCAATAGTCACTGTACCGTAGGTTATTTTCATACCTCTGCCGTCATTGACCACGAGCTTTGCTGAATCATTTTCCAGAACAACACTGACTGTCACCCAGCTTCCTGCTGCATAAGCATTTTCTGCTCTTACTGACTGAGCCTCGCTGCCGTTACTAATGTCAAAGGTCAACGTTCCGTTTTCTGCGGTAAGGGACATATATTTTTCACTATCACCAAAGCGGAAAACAGTATTCTCATTATTGTCTCTAAGCAGTACAGCGGTCTGATAATCTGCATCATGCAGAGCTGCATACGAACTGTCGCCGATAAGGTAATCATCGCCGTCAAAGGTAAGCACACCATTCCCGCTGGTCCTGTACTCGTTCCAGACAGGACTTCCACATGATACTCCATAAGTAGAAGTGAATGCGTCAGAGGCAATATCCGAACTGTCTTCATTAAATTCAAGTCCCGCATACTGTCCGTCAGTATAAGGGCGATTCAGTGCGTAATCATCGTAGCTTTCCCAGCCGTATATTGAACCATATTTCAGACTTCTTCCAGTGTCATCGTAATAATCGCCATCCGGCATAGCCTGCCCCGAAGCAGAGCCGTTTGAAAGTCCGTATGCAACGCCTTTCACAGTCGCATTGCCACTGACATTATAGGTATTGAACACAAGTCCGCTTTCGATTACTCTTGCATTATCTGAAACTATAGAATCGCCCATAACTCCTGCATAGTCGGCAACAATAGCATTATCCTTTACCTGTGCTCTTTCTGCAACAACAGCGTTTCCGGTAATAACAGCATTACCGGAAACACTGGCGCTGTCAGTAACAGTTGCGTGACCATCTATCCTTGCGTTTCCTGTTACTGTAGCATATCCAAGAACTTTTGCGTCCCTGCCAACGTATACAGATTCGTCAACATTTGCAGTATATTCTACGAATCCACCGCCGTTTGCGTGTATCCTGCCGGCAGAAGAATCGATATTGTTGAGTGACTGCTTTATACCTGCTCCCTCGATAGTTACGCCATATGGATAGCGGGTTTTTCTGAGAAACGGATAATTAGTCTCGTCAAATTCGCCCTGACTCAGCATATACTGAACACCCACCTTATGCCATGTATCAGAATCCGGAGTTGCCGTAACAGTAAGATATGCCGCCGAATCTGCTGCACTGTCATATGACATCACAGCTGTTTCGCCCGACTTAAAAAGGCTGGAATATCGTGTCGTTCCGTCACGCTGCTCAACAGCGATGCAGGCACGCCAGTCGGCACCTCTTACATTTGTAAGTCCGTCAAGAGTTACCGAGATAGTATTATCTGTAACCTCCAAAGGAATTATGTTCACACCAAACTGCTGAGGAGCACGCTCTGTAGGAACAATGTAGTAGTTATCAGTCTTTCCGCTCTTTTCAAGCAGAGTATATATTTCGCTCCAATTCCATTCACCTCTGTCGAAAAGCTGATTCTGACGTGCCTGATAATCTCTCTTGTGAGCAAGGTCAAGTGTTGCAAGTCTTTTGGCATAGTGACCAAGTGTTTCTTTCATATCTGCGCCTGATATTCTCTCAATTTCAAGATACGGATATTCATCTGCCTGCCCCTGCTGCATAAGATGCTTTACGAAACTGCTGCCGTAGCCGGGAAGATTATCAGGGTTCTCTGTGATATACTGTAAAAACAACCATGAAGCATAGTTATCACGGCCGAGAATAGGAGTAAAGCACAGATTTTTCATGTAGGTTTCAAAATAATCTGTCACTCCTGTTACTCCGGCCCACTGTTGATAGTATTCAGAATACAGAAACTGCTCACGATACCAGTTTGCAATAGCTTCCCACCATGCATTGACATATTTGTTAGAATTCCAGCCAAGCTGATGTGCTGTAACAACATGACCGAACTCGTGAGGGAGTACCCATGAAGGATTAGGAGAATTCTGCATAGCCCCCACGCAGCAGAACATAAAAGCATAACCCTCACTGTCATAGCCCATGTATGCCCAGTCATCAGCAAAAGGCGAAAGTCCCGTGCCGGAAATATAAAAATTCACCTTGTACCTGTTGCCATCACGAAGTCCGAGATTGACCGACTGCGTAGGCGGCTCCATATGAAGATCATTCATATAAATGTCCCAGCATGCTTCCATATGTTTTGCATTTTCCTCCAGAAAAGCCTGTGTGACCTTAGCTGAATCTGCTCCGTTCTTTCCCCAGATAAACTGGAAGTGTTCAGATTCCCAGCGATTAACATCCTCATTAGCACACCATACGTCGCGTGTCATCAAAGTGTCTGCAGCAATCGCAGTATCGCTGTAAGGTGCGAACTGAACGGTCAATGCTGCGATTGCAAGTGATGATAAAGCGGCTGATGTTCTTCCAAATAATCCTTTCACTATAAATTCCTCCTGTCTATTTTACTGCCTTGCCCGTTAATCTAAAAATATATTTTTCGTTTACTATCATTACTTAGGATATTCGAGCTGAAGTGCTGCTGTAAAGAGTGTTGTATTGTCAAACATAATAGTGTACCTTCCTGTATTTATTGATACTTTAAATGATACCCTATTATTCAGATTTTTTCAAGTAGCTATGATTATCTACCCACTATAAACAACGAAAGGCCAGCTTTTATTTCCATTCTTTTCTGTCCTTGTCCCAGTTGTAATTAAAATCCTCGTTTTTTTCTATTGACTCCACAATCGGCATAAGTAATTTTTTTACCTGTTCTATAGCCTGTGTAAATTCAATTTTCATCATAGCTTTCTTTCTCTTAATAAAAGAATTCCATCTTTCCTGTCTCGAAATATCTTCTGTAAAATCATTTTCAAATGCCACTATATCATCGAAACCAGTTTTCCTATGTATAAACGTTTCCAAAATGGCATTTTGTAATTCTTTTCCGTTTAAATCATATTTTTCAGTGAGTACGTAAATGTCATAAAAATCTTTATATCTTCCATTTGCAAGTCCAAGTGAAACAAAAGCCTCAAATTTTTCAGCAATTACAGAGTAAATGGAATACGCATACACCTTAGGAGAGTCCATATCAAGCAGAACAGGAAAAAACATCTGTATACGCTGCGGATAGATTATATCTCCAAAACCTATGTCTATGGAAACCGGAACTTTTGTTCTGTCCAAATATCCCATTATTGATACATTTACGCCATGATATTCTTTAAATTCTGTAATATAAATTACTTTCAATGAATCCAAATCAAATCGTAAAGCATCATCACACTCAATAGAAAAAATATCATGAAAAACTTTCTTCATTTTCTCTGCGTCATTTGAAATCTGCTGTGCTAAAAGATCTATATCCATGGTAGCTCTGGCATAATTCCCATCAAACAATGCATATAAAAAAATACCGCCTTTCAAAGTGAACCGTTCTGCGTAATTAGAAACAGATAACCTGTAAATTGTACGCTCCAACCCATAGGTAACCAGTTCGTCCTGCATTGTCCTTCCACTTGATTTAGCCTGATTTTTTAATCTGTCTTTTACCGAAACAGGATTCATCATACAAGAACCTCCAGATATGTTTTAAGAATTTTTTCACAATTTAAAAGCTGGGAATATCTGAGAAGCCTGTTAAGATTCCTGTCTTTTCGTTTAAGGTAATTGACAAGAACTTCTTTTGTTTCCTCCATACCAACTTTTTCGCGAAAATATACAATATCAACAACCGTCTTCTCAATATCATAGATCTTAAAATGATTTTTTCCTTCCTGAACAGTTTCAATACCAGTCTCAAAACGCTTGTCTGCGTAATAATATACTGACAGTTCAGGCCAGTCCGGAATTTTTGATACCCTTGACTTTCTTTGAATTGCTACATCTATTGCATCAGCTCTGTATGTTGTCAGACAATAATATGCCGCTGCACTCATAAGACAAACAACACCCTGAGGAACGTATGCGGATACATAGTAAAAATCTGATTCTTCTCCTGTATAATTCGTGTTCTCATAATATTTTTTATTCAATTTAACAAGTGTTCCTTCTTCTACCAGCTGATTGATTTTGTAATAAGAAAATCCTGCTTTTTTTAGTTCATCTACCGAAAGAATCATCTGATCACAAGGGATTTCGTATTTACCTGTCATTTTAATCATCCTCCACTCACAGAATACCGGATTAAAACAATTTTATTATTTTCGGCATTTATTAATTTATGCCGAATTTTATTTAAATTTATTATATCATACAAATATGAAATCTGCAATATCTTTTCAGTAAACAGCTAAATTTTTTCTCACCTCTTCCTGTAAGCCAGTGCCGTAATGCCGAACTGTTTTTTGAAAAGCTTCATAAAGTAGGATTCGTCGTCGTATCCACAGCTCCGGGCTGTTTCGTTCACACTGATATCAGTGGTTTTCAGCAGCCGTTTGGCAAGGGCGAGTCTGGCAGATATAACGTCTGCGTTGAATCCTGATGAATGTTCCTGATAATGCAAAAGAGTACACAGATACACAACAGGATTACTGCTTTCAGGGATGACCTGATTCGCTTCAATAACATCGCCCGATGAGATATACTGTCCTTCATACCGGAAAATACACTGTACTGGATTCTTCCTTAAGCAATATCCGATGCAGGTTTCTTAGGGTCATCAATCCAGAAATCACCGTAATAATCAAGTGCCACGGTAGGGATTTTCAGGCTGCCGTGATACTTTTTAACATTGACTTTTGTACATAATTACGGTATAATTATAACATAATAAAGACAGAGGTGTTGTTATGCCACATATAAGACCAATTACAGATTTAAGAAATACAATTGAAATTTCCGAACTTTGTCATAGTTCCGGAGAACCAATATTTATTACCAAAAACGGCTATGGTGACATGGTTTTAATGAGCAATGAAACATATGAAAGAGAATTAGCATCAGCAGAAATTTTTCGCAAGCTTCTTACAGCACAAAGGCAAATAGATAACGGAGAAGGTCTCGACGGAGAAGAAATTTTGAAAAAACTAAGGGAAAAACACAAATATGTATAAGTTAATATTTGCTCCGGAATTTTCAAAAGATCTTGATAATACTTTTGAATATATTTCTAATATACTCAAAGCCAATAATGCTTCTAAGGACTTAATGAAAGAAATTGATGATTCCATCATGAATCTGAAAAACATGCCGTATGTGTATCCTGAATGCAATGAACCTCTCAAATCTCTTGGGTACAGAAAAATTATAGTTAAAAACTACATCATGATATATGAAGTAAACGAGAAGAAAAATAATGTAAATCTCCTTAGACTTTTTTATGCCAAAAGCGATTATGTGAGATTTTTTTATTAATTTTTGGGATATATATAATTCAAACAGGAGGTTTAATCAATGAAAAATAACATTCTGAAGAAAAGCATTTCTGCTGTACTTGCAGTTTCACTTCTTTCTTCGGCAGCATATGCAGGTGCGGCAACGACACCGGGCAAGGCTGATTACTATGAAACTGAAAACAACTGGGCAAAGCTCCTTCAGCACACTATTTACTTTTATGATGCAAATATGTGCGGAACCGGAGTAAAGGAAAACAATCTTCTTCCATGGCGAGGAAACTGCCATACATATGATGCCGAGGTTCCGCTGGACTCAGAACATACAAACCTTTCTGACGCATTTATAAAAAAGTATAAGGATGTACTCGACCCTGACGGGAACGGAACAGTGGATGTTTCAGGCGGATTTCATGATGCCGGTGACCATGTAAAATTCGGCCTTCCGGAAGCCTATGCAGCTTCCGTTGTATCCTGGGGATACTACGAATTCCGTGATGCGTACAAAAAGACAGGTCAGGACAAGCACGTTGAAACAATATGCCGGTACTTCTGCGATTACTTTATGAGAAGTACATTCCGTGATGAAGATGGTAAAGTTATCGCCTTCTGCTATCAGGTAGGCGATGGTGACATAGACCACGCATACTGGCAGTCACCTGAGATTGATGCCATGGACAGACCGGCATACTTTGCAACAAGTGCTCTCCCTACTACTGATGACGTTTCAGAATCAGCAGCTGCTCTCGCAATAAACTACTATAACTTTAAGGACACTGACCCTGACTACGCAGAAAAATGCCTCGACTACGCAAAGGCACTCTTCGACTTCGCAACTGAAAATGAAAAGAAAGTCGGTGACGGTGCTGACGGTCCAAAGTCATATTACACTTCAAACAAATGGGAAGATGACTACTGCTTTGCAGCATGCTGGCTCTACCTTATTACCCGTGATCACAGATATATTGCCGACAGTATCGGATACGTTGACTATTATGCTCCTCCGGGATACATTCTCTGCTGGAACGATATGTGGAACGGTGTAGGAACACTTCTCGGACGTATTCAGGAAATCTACCCTGATGTCTGCGAGGAATACCGTGAAGCTGCCGGAAGAAATCCATACGAAGAAATAGACTTCTGGAAAATGCAGGCCAAGTCAATAAATGCAGAAATGAACGGAGACGCCGGAACAATCACCCCTGCCGGCTACTTCTGGTTAAATACCTGGGGTTCTGCACGTTACAATACTGCTGCTCAGTTCACTGCCCTTGTATATGACAAATACAACAAAGGCAAGGACAAATACAACACAAGCAACAAGGACTACGCATTCTCAGACTGGGCTCTGGGACAGATGGAATACATCATCGGTGACAATCCTGCTGACAGATGCTATGTAGTAGGATACAGTGAGAAGTCAGCAAAATACCCTCACCACAGAGCTGCTTCCGGACTTACAATGGCTGAAGACCCTGGAAAACACAAGCATGTTCTCTACGGTGCTCTCGTAGGCGGTCCTGATGCTGATGACCAGCACAATGACGTTACAAAGGACTGGATTTACAATGAAGTAACCATCGACTACAACGCTGCAATCGTCGGTGCGGCTGCCGGTCTCTATGAACGTTACGGTGACGAAAGCATGAAACCTGACGAAAACTTCCCTCCTGAGGAAGAAACTGATGACTCAGAGATTTTCTCCGGAGATAACTTCTGGGTTTCAGGTTACTGCTCTGACCAGGCTGAAAGTGACGGTGCAGGTGCAACAAAGCTCACTTTCTTTGTAAATACGGATTCCCTTACACCTCATACTGATCTCTCGATAAGATATTTCTTTGATATTTCAGAATTCGAAAACTACAAGGAAATCCCGCCTTCATTCGTTCTTCAGAAGACATACGATCAGGTGCAGACTGAAGTTGATGACAGAGAAGCCGTTCTTTCGAAACCTGTACACTACAAGGACAATATCTACTATGTGGAAATTTCATGGCCGGATTACGCAATAGCTAACTCAAATAAAAAATACCAGCTTATTATCGGTATGTACTACGGCGACAACTGGGATTCTTCAAATGATCCGAGCCGTAAGGGAATAAAGGATATCGGCCCTGAGTATGATGATATCGTAGGCGGTGTTGATCTTGCGGAAAAATGTGAATATGTCTGCGTATATGCTGACGGTGTTCTTGTGGGAGGTACCGAACCGGACGGAACACAGCCGGAAAAGGTATACAAGGGAACGCAGGCTGTAAGGCTTGTTCAGCATCTTACTGGTAAAAGGGAGCTGGAGGATGATGTTAAGATGATGTTTGATTTTAATGGTGATAAGATTGTTAATGTTACTGATCTTATTTTGCTGAAGAATCTTATACCTGGTAAATAATTCGTATTTTTATGTGCATATACAAGGGTTAAGTTCTGAATTGTTCTTTTTTTGCAGGACTTTGCGATCGAGCTCTGCACTCCCTTCGGTCGCCTTCACCTTCGCTGCAGCTTTGCGGTACTTTTGGCGAAGCCTTCGCCCTATTGACCTTTGTATAATTCTGTGGTATAATTATTACTGCGAATTCAAACATTTGCGTTCTTTTATGTTGTATTCCCCCTGTGGGAATACGACATATATTTTTTGAAAAAATTCATTTAAAGGATAAAAAAATGCAGTTTAAAAAGATTACTATTATTACCGGTGAATACGGTTCGGGGAAAACCAACCTTTCTGTAAATCTTGCCTGCGAGATGCACAAAAGCGGCAGTACTGCCATTGTTGACCTTGACACGGTTAATCCGTATTTCCGGACTGCTGACTTCAGGGACGAACTCACCGGTCAGGGAATCGATGTGATTACACCCGAATATGCAAATTCAAATCTTGATATTCCGGTGCTTAACTTTGATATAGAACGTATCATACGCACCCACGACCACACGGTTATCGACGTGGGCGGTTCGGATGCAGGTGCATTTGCCCTTGGAAGATACAAAGCGGTAATCAACAAGTACAGCGATGATTATGATATGCTGTACGTTTACAACATGTACCGCACTACAGATGTTTCGGCAGAAGAAACTGTTGTTCTCCTGCGTGAAATAGAACAGGCCTGCTCATTAAAATGCACAGGTCTCGTAAACAACCCTAATCTCGGCTTTGAAACAACAGCCGAAATCGTTGAAAATGCTTCTGAATTCTCCGAAGAGATTGCCCGGATGACAGGACTTCCTGTAGTTTTCAGATGCATTCCGGAAACACTTACTCCATCAGAAAACGACTTTCCTGTGAAAAGAAAAGTTAAGCTTATCTGGGAATAATCCGGGTTACAGATAACAAGAAATATTACAGCAAAAGAGGCGAAAAAGATGATCAGTATTAATTTTGAAAGATGCAAAGGCTGCGGACTTTGTGTTTCAGCATGTCCGAAGAAGATTATTTCACTCTCTGAAGAGAAGCATAATCAGAAAGGTTACTACCCTGCTGTTTGTACAGACAATGAAAAATGTATCTCATGTGCATTATGTGCTATGATGTGTCCTGACTGTGCAATTAAAGTTGAAAAAGGAGAATAAAAAATGGAAAGAGTTCTTATGAAGGGAAACGAAGCACTTGCTGAAGCCGCTATTCGTGCAGGCTGCAAATGTTTCTTCGCATATCCTATAACACCTCAGACAGAGGTTGCTGCATATCTTGCAAAAAACATGAAGAAGAGAGATATCACATTTCTTCAGGCAGAAAGTGAAATCGCTGCTGTAAACATGGTTCTCGGCGCAAGCTCAGCCGGCGTCAGAACAATGACATCAAGCTCATCACCTGGAATCTCACTCAAGAGCGAAGGCGTTTCATACATTGCAGGTTCAGACCTTCCTGCAGTTATCGTAAACGTACAGAGAGGCGGTCCGGGTCTCGGAAGCATTCAGCCTTCACAGTCAGACTACTGGCAGGCTACAAAGGCTCTCGGTCACGGTGACTTCCAGCTTATCGTATTTGCTCCTGCTTCTGTACAGGAAACAGTTGATATGACAATCAGAGCATTTGAAGAAGCTGACAGATACCGTATGCCTGTTATGATTCTCACAGACGGCTTCCTCGGACAGATGATGGAACCTGTTTCATTCTCTGACGAAGCACCTGTTATCGAAGAAAAGGACTGGGCATGTTCAGGTCACAAGGGTGAAAGAAAGCACAACATCATAAACTCACTCTTCCTTCAGCCTGATGATCTTGAACACTCTGTAAATGAAAGATACAAGAGATACGATATAATCAAAGAAAAGATCCACGATGCAGAGATCTACAAGTGTGAAGATGCTGATATCGTTCTGGCAGCTTACGGTACAACAGCACGTGTTGCAAAATCAGCTGTAAATCAGGCAAGAGAAAAAGGCATCAAGGCTGGTCTTTTCAGACCAAAGACACTCTGGCCATTCCCTGTTGAAGAATTCAAGTCAGCATGTGCAAATGCAAAGACTGTTCTCAGCGTTGAAATGTCACAGGGACAGATGGTTGAAGATCTCTGTCTTGCACTTGACTGCAGACTTCCTGTAGAATTCTACGGCAGACACGGCGGTAACATCCCTTCACCTGCTGAAGTTCTCGAACAGATAGAAAAGATATCAGAAAGGAGCCTCTAATAATGGCAGTTGTATTTGACAAACCACATGCACTCTGTGATGTACCAACTCACTACTGTCCTGGATGTACACACGGAATCATCCACAGACTTGTTGCTGAGGTTATGGATGAACTTGGAATAGAAGGTAATTCAGTGGGTGTATTCCCTGTAGGATGTTCTGTTCTTGCATATAATTATTTTGAATGTGATATGGTAGGTGCTCCTCACGGAAGAGCACCGGCTGTTGCAACAGGTGTCAAGAGAGCACGTCCTGACTCTGTAGTATTTACATACCAGGGTGACGGCGACCTCGCTGCTATCGGTACCTGTGAAACAGTTCACGCAGCTGCAAGAGGCGAAAATATCACAGTTATCTTCGTAAACAACACAATCTACGGAATGACAGGCGGTCAGATGGCTCCTACAACAATGCCTGGTCAGGTTACACAGACTACACCTTACGGACGTGAACCTGAGATTCAGGGTTATCCTGTAAAAATGTGTGAGATGCTTTCAACACTTGAAGGTACAGCTCTTGCACAGAGAGTTTCCGTTGACAATCCTGCTCACATTCGTGAAGCAAAGAAGGCTATCAAAAAGGCTTTTGAAAACCAGATCAACAAGAAGGGCTTCTCAATCGTTGAAGTTCTCTCGACATGTCCTACAAACTGGGGTATGTCACCTGTTGATGCACTTGAAAGAGTACGTACAGAAATGATTCCTTACTTCCCTCTCGGAGTTTACAAGGATGAAGCTGTATGGAACAAAGAAGAAAAAGCTGACTGAAAGGAGAACTAACTAATATGCTTACAGAAACTATAATCTGCGGATTCGGCGGACAGGGTGTTCTCTTCACAGGAAAGCTCCTTGCATACGCTGCACTTTACGAAGGAAAGGAACTCTCATGGATGCCTTCATACGGTCCTGAGATGCGCGGAGGCACATGTAACTGCTCTGTATGTCTCTCAGATGAACCAATCGGTTCTCCGCTTGTAACAGCACCTGATATCCTTATCGCTATGAACGCTCCTTCATTTGACAAGTTTGAAAGCACTGTAAAGCCGGGCGGAATCATTTTCGCAGACAGCTCAATCATCGAAAGAAAATCTGAACGTACAGATGTTACCTGCTTCTACATTCCTTCAACAGAACTTGCAAAGGAAAACGGTCTTGCCGGTATGTCAAATATCATCCTTCTCGGCAAGGTAATTAAGGAATGCTCAGACAGACTCGTTGGTATCAACTACGATATGATCGTTTCTGCATTTAATAAGATTATTCCACCGAAGAAGGCTGCACTTGTTGAAAAGAACATTCAGGCACTTAAGGTTGGATTTGATTACAAATAAAATCTGATTAAGAATATTATAGTGAACGAAAAAAATATTTTTTCGTTCACTATTAGCCGATATGCACGGAGTGACCGCAGGGAACGGATGTGCAAGGCAATATTAATAAAATATTTATAGTGAAAGTCAAATTTATTTTGACGCTCACTATAAAAAACAGCGAACGTCAAAGTGAATCTGACGTTCGCTGTTTTTTATCTGCACATCTGTTTTCGGTGTTCATGAACACCGGACAGCTTATAAATCATCTGATTTTCAGTACTAAAACTCCAGACTATCTGCATTGAGCAGAAAATATTTCATACCCATAATCACGAATCCTTCCTCATTTCTCCATGGCTTTTTCGTTCCATTCACTATAACAATCTTCTTAAATGAATCCGGAATATTTCGGAATGAATTAAGTTCCTGTGTTTGCTTTTCCTCAGAAGTCATATCATAAGCCACCTGAATGTAATATCTCTGACTGCCCTGGTTCACTACAAAATCAACTTCCAACTGCTTATGAACTCTCTTCCCTGCACTATTGTTTGCAAATATATCCACAATACCGACATCAACGTTGTAACCACGTACAAGCAGCTCATTATAAACAATGTTCTCCATAATATGTGTCGGCTCCTGCTGTCTGAAATTCAGTCTGGCATTTCTGAGTCCAATATCCGAAAAATAGTATTTCAGATTCGCTCCTACATATTTTCTCCCCTTAATATCGTAACGGTCTGCTTTGGAAATCAAAAATGCTTCTGCAAGGTAATCTATATGTTTGGATATAGTTTTATTACTGTAAATAAGTCCTCTTTCACTTTTGAAAGTATTTGATATTTTAGTTGGATTTGTAGGCGCCCCTATGGAAGAAGCAAGAATATCTACCAAAGTACTTATTTCATCAATATTTTGAATAGCATTTCGCTCAACCACATCCTTAATATAAACATTGGTAAAAATATTTTTAAGATACTCAGCCTTCTGACGTTCCACAGAGAATAGTGCCACCTGTGGTAAACCGCCGTATATCATATACTCCTCCCAGGCATCATCATAATCTCCGTCGAAAGCTGCATAGAACTCTGCAAATGACAACGGATAAATTCTGATTTCATCTCCTCTGCCCCTGAATTCAGTTACAATATCGCTGGATAAAAATTTAGAATTACTGCCGGTTACATACACATCAATATTGCTAATACGAATCAAACTGTTCAGCACTTCCTCAAATCGGGGCATAAACTGTACTTCGTCCAATAGCACATAATACTTCCGGTCATCTTTTATTGCATCTTTAATATATTGATAACACTTCTTTGGATCTCTCAGTTCGTCATTTTCAATGCCATCTAACGCAATCTCAATAATGTGATCATTATCCACACCAATCTCCAGTAAGTATTTCTTAAACAGCACAAACAAAAGGAATGATTTGCCAGATCTCCTGATTCCCGTGATAATCTTGATCATTCCATTATCTTTTCGTATTTTTAACTGTTCAAGGTATGAATCTCTTTTAATCTCCATAGTATCACTCCTTATTTTCGTGCATTGCACGATTTTTAGTAATGCCAATTTTTTTATTTATTATTTCAACAAACATTTCAGTCATATTTTATCTTAAAATAATCAAGATACTTTCTGAATCTGTCCTGTGCAGTAAGAATTGTGTCGGTGAGATATCCTTTTTCTCTGCTCCATTCCTTCAGACCACGATAGTAAAACATTTTCAGATCATCGCTTATTATAAACGGAACAATATTGTTTTTCAGACATTCCTTGAACATTATTAGTCTTCCGACACGACCGTTTCCATCCTGAAAAGGGTGGATTTTTTCAAATTTGTAATGAAAATCTATAATATCATCCAGAGATACACGTTCATGTTCATTATACACTAAAAGAAGTTCTCTCATTTTTTCGGCTGTTTCTTCCGGTGATGCTGTTTCTGAACCACCGACTTCATTGGAGTATCTTTTATACTTTCCAACTGCAAACCATTCCTTTCTGCTGTCTGCAGTACCGCTTTTTAATACGAGATGGAGTTCTTTGATAAGTTTTTGGGAAAGTTTTTTTTCTGCATTATCTATTACTATATCAATACATCTGAAATGGTTCACCGTTTCAACAATATCATCCACATTTACAGCTTCATTTTCAAATCCGAGAGTGTTTGTTTCATAAATATATCTTGTCTGGTCATGAGTAAGTCTGCTGCCTTCAATATGATTTGAATTGTATGTCATATCCACCTGTATTTTGTGATATATCCCGCCTCTTCGACTGTCAGCTTTTTCATCACGCAGTATTTCAAGTAACGTTTCCGGAGCTTTTACCTTTATTCCTTTACGCTCCGGTTTAACGGCATTTTCAGGAATATTCCACGTTTTCCCTGTAATAAATGCATCCGGGATACGCCCTGTGTTGCAGTAATTACGCACACTTCTTTCAGAAATTCCCCATTTTTTCGCTGTTTCTGAAACAGATAAATACTTCATGCTATCTCCTCCTGATATTACTATACCACATTACCGGCAAAATATCAACAAATATTTTTTGAATTCAATCATTTATTTGCCGATAACGGCAAATAATTACGGCGGGAAAATATTTATCCGCCGCTTTTATTTTATCCTCTCCAGATACATATCATCGTGTGTACATCTGCCACTGCAAAGTTCAAGCATGTCTATTTCACGGTAGAAGGTCAGTCCGTTTTCTCTGAGTATTGAATCAATATTCTGTCTGTCCTTCGGAATAATCCTGTCAGTAACCCACATCATCGCAAAGTCATTTTTCAGTTCCCAGTATCCCGCTTCGATATAGCAGCGCACAAGTGCCGGAGGATTTTCTTTAGCAATGTCTATATCCTCACGGAAAACCACCCTGAACTTCCCGGTTTTGTCCGAATAGTAAAGCTTCCCCCAGGTCTTTTTGCCCTTTCTGCCTTTTATGATGTATTCTCTCATTTGATTACTCCTTTGGATTTTAAAATATTATAACGATATTTTAATGCCTCCCACAAAATATCTCTGTGCTCAGATGTGAACTCAGAATGCAGCCCATGAAATAATTTCGGTCGAATCTCATCACAAAGCTCCGGCAAAATATACTGTCTGCTGACATTGCTGAGATTTCTTTCAAGATCAATACTGCCTACAAAATTATTTCCCATCCCCGGACTTTTATAATCATATTTTTTTATGTTTTCCGTTCTGTTTCCACATCCAAATGTCAGACAGCGGCCATTATCAAAAATCGGTGAAGGTGTTACCTGGTTGCCGTCAATAATCATTTCAATATTTCTGCCGTGTCTGTCAATATTCATTATCAGGTAGTCAAAAATAATGACTTTGTCAATATACTCTGTCATACCTGTTCTTCTGCAGAATTCCAACGGAGATTCTTTCGGGAGTTTATTTATATTACTCAAACTTCGCACATCAAAAATAGATGTGCAGCTTGAAAAATCAATAGTAA
>SAMEA3663038__coassemble_377_pt1 | contig 14944 bp, 13 predicted proteins | sample SAMEA3663038__metabat2_low_PE_024 | metagenome-assembled genome bin SAMEA3663038 (sample SAMEA3663038) | pig gut metagenome | biome: pig gut; feature: pig-associated habitat; material: faeces | place: France | collected 2012
TATTTTTCTCTCAACTCTTTAAGACAAGTCTCAACAGCTGAACGTAACTCTGGTGCATCTGCATTAATTCTAAAAACATAATTATTGATTTCTTTAATTTCTGAAAACATAAAATTCTACATCAAGAATCATCTGCTTTGCAAACGGATCAGTTATCCATTCATCTTCATATGAATTTTTAAAATATACAGCGGTATTGAATATAGCCTCCGGCAAATCACCATAATAAACTGTTAGCAAATTTAACACTCTCCTTGTATCTTATAGTAAAGAGCTGCGCTGCTGATAAAATTATAACACAAAAACACACGGAAAACAAGGTCATTCATAGCACAGAACACAGTTCCAGTGTATTTCAGTGCTATGGAAAAGGGCCTCGTTCAGCCGCTGTACTTGTTCAGAATTCCGACCTTTTCGTTGAAAACAATGTCCTTTACATGAAGGATTTCCAGAATAAAAAGACAAGAGTAGGCGATGTATAATGTCTTATATCGCTTGTCTGTGCGAAGGTGCTGCCGAGCAGGCTGTGATTGAACTTCTCCTTGATGAAAAGCTGATATTCACAAGAGATGAAATGCTTGAGGGAGAACCCCTCAGATGCCGCAGTGCTTCAAAATTTGAAGCAAAATATCTGAGGAAAGGGTTTTCAGAAAAAATAACCATTTACAGGATTTTTGATTCACGCAGAGAACGAGAAACAGCTGACAGCCACTTAACGACTGTCAGCTGTTTTTATAAACTTTGTGCTGATATAAAAATGAAACAGAAATCCCCCCGTATCACCTCTTCACCCGTAAAACAACATACTGTGCACACAACCCGGTGAACAGACCTGATATGCACCCTGTAATAATAAGAAAAGGATAATATGCAATAACTGCTGTTGTATGCATAATGAAAACAGCGGCAATCAGCTGACCGGTATTGTGAAGAACTGCGCCGGCTATACTGCTGAGGTACATGTATTTTTCAGGAATGATCTTCTTTATCAGTATCATTCCCGCAAGGCACAGTACCGCACCTGACATACTGTAAAGCATTACTGAAACATTTCCGGTAAATACTGAGCCGAGTATGATTCTTGCAGCAACTATAAGGGCTGTTTCCGAAGGGCTGAATCGGTATACGGCATAGACCGTTATTATATTTGCCAGACCAGGTTTCATTTCCGGTATCGGGGAAAGATTCGGGATATGGGATTCGACAGTAAATATTATAAGAGCAATTGCTGTAAGCACAGACATCTCAGTAAGTTTCTTCGTCATAATTTTATTTCCTTGTAAAAACCGCAGACTTCTTTCATAGCAAGATCCTCGGTATCATTCCCTAATGCCACCGTATATTCCGGTGAAATTCCGGTATGCATGCATATCTCTCTGACAGCATTGCCTTTACCGGCCTTAACCGAGACTATCTGAAGACAGTTCTTTTCGGCAAATACCCTCACCTTTCCTGAAATCATATCAGATATCTGTTCTGTTTCTTCAGTGCTCCAGTCATCTCCCCGTTTCCTGTAAAGAGTAACTTTGTAAATCTCTTTTTTGTATCTGAAAATTTTAACTTCTGCATGCTTTTCTTCAGATATTCTCCTGATGACCGAAGAGGAAATGCCTTCTGCCGGGAATACTTTTTCAGTTATATCCCCGTTTTCCTTTATAAAAATATATCCGCCTGACGCACAGGCCCCGCCGCTGAATATATCAGTATCATTCTTCAGTACAGACACAGCTTTTTCATACGGAAGCGATGTCACGAAAAAAACCGGACACATCTGCGATACAGCCTGAAGAACGGCACGGTTTCTTTCAGAAAGTCCCTTCTGTCCGGTTCGGATTATCGTTCCGTCTATATCACAGAAAACAGCTTTTGCCCTGAACGGATGTCTGAAAACAGGGTAAATGCCGAACAGATTTTCAAAGTCAGTTCTTCCTCCGTATGCAAGATAACAGCTGCAGATCTTCCTCGTGCACAGAGGCGACCAGATTTCTTCCGGAGAAGAATCATACCAGTTTGCAGGTTTCGTTCTGCTTATATTGCATGTATGCACCTTTCCATCTGATTCCACAAAACATCTTCCGGCACACATATCAGGATCAGCTGCATGCAGTTTCAGCTCATTTTCAAAAAACGGATCAGCAGAAAGAAAGGCATTGATCTCTTCCCGTGTATAACTGCGTCCGAGTCCGTCCATTTTATTAATCCACAGATATACCTCAGGTGGCAGAAGCACTCTGAGGTTTTTTATCAGCCTGATATTTTCAGGAACACCTACTGCACCCGCACAGACAGAGACACCCATACCGGTAAGTATCCTGCATTTTTCGGCAAAGTCCTCCGCAGCAGTCATCTCCGGATGAAATGTAGCCCATAATCTCAGCTTTTCTTTCAGGCCTCCGGATTTTTCAAACCTTCCTGTCATATGAAATACATCAAAGCTAAGATTGGTCTGTATTCCAACATACTCAACAGATGAAGTCTGGGAAAGCCCTGCCATTGCATCCCAGTAATACTCATATATTGCCGCCTCTCCGTAAGGTGTAATAAAAACAGCACCGATGTTTTCTGACTCTGCTCTCTCTTTAATACTATTGCAGAATCTGAGCAGTGCCTCTCTGTCTTTTTCTGTTTCACCCTTCAGTGCACGGTGTTTTGAGAACGGACAGTATGAGCATCTGTAATTGCAGCTTTTTAAGCTTCCTCTGTACACCACCGTTTTTCTATCCATTTTTTATTTCCCACTCAAGCATTCTGTTTTTTATTTTTTCCGAAATAAGCTCTGGTCCCAGCATATCAGAAAGTCCCATACCGGTTTCAGTTAAAGTAATCATACCGTCTTTTTCAGAAAAATATCCTTCCTGTATCCATTTTTTAAACACCGGAAAATCATCTGTAAATTTTCTTTTAAATCTTTCCCGGTAAACCTCAGTACTTATTCCCGGAAGAATAAATGCATGTCTTATCGCATATCTTCTCCTAAGCTCATCATCATCAAGAATAATCCCGTGATTTATTTTCATATAATCTTCCGTACTGATAAAACTCTCAAGTTCAGTCACCGCCGAACATCTGTCGGTTCTGTAGGGCGTACATGCGTGAAGATTTCCGAGATAACTTCTTCCGCCGCACCCAAGTGAAAGCGAACTCTTCATTCCGCACTCTGAAAATGAAGTATTTTTCTCCTTTGTGAATCTTCTCATTGAACTCTGAAAAAATCCATTATCATTCAGAAATCTCCTTCCGCATTCATACAGTCTGAAAGTATGCTCCGGATCAGGTACATTTTTCTCACTCATAAGCTTTACTCCGTGCTTTATGTAAAGCGGATAAAGAAATATCTCATCAGGTGAAAACTCAAGTGCCTTCCTGAGAGATGAGATGAGACTTTTTTCTGTCTGTGAAGGAAGCCCGTAGATAAAGTCAAAGTTTAAACATTTGAATCCGGAATTGTTGAGAACTGAGGCTGCTCTTAGTGCACTTTCAGACGAATGATATCTCCGGAGCCATTTCAGCTCACTGTCATCAAAGCTCTGTATCCCCATACTCACTCTGGTAACGCCCAGGCTTTTCAGAAACCGCACTTTTTCTTCCGTAGTCTGCTCCGGTGCTGTCTCGATAATTAAACTGCCGCCTTCTCTTACCGGAAGATACCTGAAAATATTTTCGAAGATCTGCCCCAGGAAATGCTCATTCATAAGCAGGGGTGTTCCCCCTCCCACAGTAATGTCTTCGAAAACAGTATCAGCAGGAATAATCTCACCAAACTGCTTTATCTGCCTTATTACTGCAGAAGTGTATTTTTCAAAAAAATCATCCGTAAGACCGGTTACTGAAAAAAGATTGCAGTAACCGCATTTGCTCTCGCAGAACGGAATGTGCAGATACAGGCTGTGTCCCGCTCCGGAAAGTGTATGAACATAGTCTCTGAAACTTATATTCTCAAGTTTTCTGTACGCAGTCTTGTGCGGATAGCTGTACATATACTGAATATATCTGTTCATAATGTTACAGGAAAAAATGCTTGTACGGAACGGTATTTACTGCAGGGTGATTTACTGCATGAAATGAATAACCATCCTCACCATAGCATGTGCCGTGATCAGAGAAACATACCACAAATGTATCTCCTCTCTTTTCCTTCCATGCATCAAACAGTCTTCCGAGATGTTCGTCAGTATATCTGAGTGCTGCTCTGTGTGATTCAAGGCAGTCATTTTTTTCGCCTTCAAGATAAAAATTATTCGGATAGTGTATAGCGCAGACATTCAGGTACATGAAGATTTTTCTGTCATCTGCATCCTTATCGAGTCTGTTTATGATAAAGTCAACCTGATTTTTTACGCTTTCCTTTACAGGACAGGCAAAAGACGGATTCCACCAGCTTTTTTCGAACATTGACGGAAACACTTTACCTATATCTGAACGCTTATCGAAAAATGTCACACCGCCTACACACCATGTGTCATAACCGTCCTCACTTAATCCCTTCGGGATACTTCCGCCTGAAAATTCATATATATCCGGCGGCAGATTTTTGTTAATTCCCTTTGCCATAAAAAGAGGTTCACTCTCTGCAATACTTTTTGCCTCATCCTTCATCGGAAGAAATCCGGCAAATATCGCATGATGGGACGGGTATGTAAAATTACCCGGAGCCTGACGTTTTTCCCATGCTCCGTAACGATTAAGAACCGGAGTTCCGCCGTTCTTTTCCTCCTCAGCTGCAGCATCATATCTAAGTGTGTCCAGACAGATAAATAATATATCATGACTTCCCACAACCTTTGACATATCCACAGAGCTATCCTTCTGATTCATTTTTGCTCTGAAAGCTGAAAATGGTATTTCACTCATAAATTTTGTTCCTTTTCCTTAAATATTTTTTTCATTATTTCAATCTGACTTCTGTAAATAATATTTTCACTGAAAATATCCTGATAAATAAGATCTCCCTGTCCGTTCATTTCTATAATATATGGTCTGCCTTTTTCAATAAGCACATCTATACCCGCACTTCTGAGTCCCGGAAAACAGCGAACCGCTCTCCTGCATATATCAGTAATCTCCTCAGTAAGAGCTTTTTCAAGGCCGAGATTTCCATAGTATTCTGCGTGATTATTCAGATGAAGGTTCGTGACCGGACCTTTGGAGAGACGGGGAAGAATATAGTCAGCATTTCCGTCCTGCATAACTATACGAAGATCATAGCTGTATCCGTTACAGCGTGATTTGACATGCCATCTTTCTGTAATACACGGTAATGAAAGGAGTACATCAAGGAGTCTTTTTGCTTCCCTGTTTTCATATCTGGTCAGTTTCTTCGTGTTCACAGGCGTGCTGTTATCAACAGCAGCACAGGAATATGCTATCAGACTGTTTCTCGACGGCGAAAATCTCACTGCAGCCACACCGGCTGCACCCGAGCCGGTAAGTGGTTTTACAAATATCTGGGGAATACTGTTTTCCCTCATAAAATCAAGCAGCTCATCAGCACATGAAAACTCCCTGTCATACATGTGAGTAACAGGGATATTTTCATTTATAAGCCGCTGCTTGCATTTTTTCTTGTCAAGAAGTGCAGTGACAGCGTCCGGTGAATTAAAATGTTCAAGCACCGGCAGCTGTGAAACAGTACCAAGCATTTTTATGTACCCGTCAGTAAAATTTTTCAGATTATCTATCCTTACACTGTCTGTCACAGGCGGATCTGTCTTCAGAATAACCGATGACAGATCTTCATTTTCCCGAAGAATATCAAGCTCTTCATGGCTGTAAAATCTATAGCCTAACCCGCTCTCTGAAACAGCTTTTTCAAAAAAGGTTTTTCTTTTGCCCTTGTTCCCAAGCAGAATTATTCTGTCACCATTGCATTGTACCATAACTCTCCGTCCCACTCATCCGCCTCCTGAGAATCAGAAAGATCCATCTCAACAGCCGGTGCAGCAGCTGTAAGCTTCTCTTTCATCTCATCTGAAAGGTAGTTGTATGACAGGTCAAGTTTTTTAAGATTCTTAAGCTCAGGAAGTTTTTTAAGAAGAAGTTCGCCGCCTTTGTCCGTTATAGTTCCGCACGAAAGATCGAGTGTTGTTATGCTGTCAATATACTTGCAGTCAAGCACAACAGCTGTAAGCTCATCCTGAATCTCGCTGTCCGCTATTCCGAGGTATTCAAGTTCAGGAAAATCTGAATTTGTGAGAAGACTTCTTACAGTATCCGCATCTCCGTCAAATCCGTAGTTGTCGCTTCCTATATAAAGAAGAAGTTTCTTAAGTTCAGGAAGCTCGGCTTCTTCAATTTCCTTAATAACATCAGAACCAAGGCCTCCGCATATAATTGTAAGTGACTCAAGGTTACTGTGCTTTATCTTTCCGAGTTTCAGATCTGTGCTGCCCTTGACAGTGATCTCCTTAAGCTGCGGCATTGCCTCCCAGATTCTGCTGTAATCACCCTGTATAATCCAGGATATCTCGCACTCCTCATAATCCATGTCACCCACAAAAAGACTGGTTATATGTGAGAACTTATCAGCATTATCAGCAATATCATCAAGTAAAGCCTGACAGCTGTCTTCATAAGCACCGCCCCAGTCACCGATTATCAGTTTGTCGATATTCTGAAACTCCGGATCCGCAAGTATCTCACCCACCATTGTCTCAGCTGTTTTTCCGTCTTCATAATCTTCATATTCGTGATAGTACTTTTTTTCCATGATTTTTTCTCCTTAAAGTTTTTTATATCTTAATCAAAGAGTCAGAACAAATCCAGCATACTGTCCAGATAAATTTTCTCCCTGACATTCAGCTGGTACTCCGGCTTTGTCATATAATAGAGGATAAATTCGAGAATCAGAGCACTGCCCAGTCCTCTTCCCTCTATTTTAAAATTTGAAAATCCCATCGGCATATAGATATTCCTGATATCATCTACGCTGATAAATCCCGGATTTTTCATTGCTTTTGAAAACATGTATCCATCACCGGCTTCCGGAGATGTACATATATGGTCAGGGCAGTTCTCCCCAAGATTTTTCCGGCTGACATTTTCGTAGCAGATTTTTCTGTCCGCACAGTCGAACCAACAGCATTCGTTACAGAGAAATTCAACCTTGTTTTTTTCCTTTACGTTCATTTTACTGAGCCTGTCAAAACATCTGTTAAGTCTGAAATCAGGTACGGCAAAGAGAAAATCATCGCGGTCCGTTTCCCTGACAAACTCATCAAAATCGGTAATTACCTTTGTTGTGGAGGATACAAAATAAAATCCCGGAAAATTCTTTTTCAGATAATCAAGCAAAAGGTCCGAATGTATGATGACGCCGTTTTGCACCCCCTGGTCTGTGTTAAACACTCCGCAAAGTGAATTGCATTTTCTGTCCTTGAGATGTTCGCTTCGGATCAGTGAATTGCTTAATGTAAGCCTTGAGGAAATGCCATATTCCTGCATAAGTGCATGAACCTCTGAGGGATCATTATCGCCAAACCCAACCCTTCCTCCTCCCCAGAGACAGTCTGCAGGTGAACCGTAAACAGAGCCGATATCACACCAGCTGTAAAAATATTCTCTGTGTTCACGGTAAACCGGAAGGAAAGCCCTGTACAGTTCGTAAAACTCAAACAGTCCGGGAAGATGATAATGAGCTGTTAATTTATTATTGTTTATCATTTTTTCGAACGTTCCGATGAATATACTTTCTCAAGATACTCCCTTGCTTCCTTTACACCGCCGCATTTCTTAAATCCCTGCGAAATCTTCTGAGCATTTTTCCTGTATGAACTATCTGAGAAAACAGTTTCAAATGCAGAGATCAGATCTTTTTCCTTTGTACTGGTCAGCATAACGCCTGCACCGGTTTCCTCAACTCTCTTTGCAACCGCACCCTGTTCCGGCGTCTGCGGAAACATAACCAGCGGAACTTCATAGTACAGTGCCTCGGAGGTTGAATTCATTCCGCAGTGAGTCAGGAAAACATCTGCAACAGACAGAACAGCCATCTGGTCAACGGAATCATAAATCTCAATATTTCCCGGGATATTTTCCTCTGTTATCCTGTTGTCTCCCAGTGAAATAATGACCTGATAATCCGTATTTCCAAGAGCCTTTATGCAGTTATCGTATATTTCCCTGTTTTTAACCACGGTTCCCATAGAAATATAAATGGTTTTTTCAGCAGTCTTTTTTATTTCACTTTCAACCGGTCTTATTGACGGACCGATAAAACAGTATTTGTCGGAAAAAGTCTCTGAGCACGGCTGAAATTCCTTTGATGTGTAAACAATTGTATTTGTGTTGTTATCATTGCTTACAATCTCAAGTATATTTTTTACCGGATATCCTTTTTCCCTTAGTTTATTCAGTTCCCCGTTAATTGCAGGCATGGAAAAAATCATCCTGAACAACTGTCCTATGCCCTGCTTCATGTACCTTGATGAATACTGATTAAAGGCAAACGTTGTAGTGGAGGATACATAAGGTATACCGTGCTTCATTGCAATAAGCTTACCCCAGTGCGCAACCGAATCGGATACAATCAGATCCGGCTTGATTTCATTTACCTTTTCAGCAACCATATCGTCCAGCGCCAGTGTGGATCTTACAAGCATTTTGGTTGCAAACGCCATGTCCTTCCCCACTCTGTCAGCTGCATTTTCATCTTCAATATCAATATCATATCCGTCACAGGAAATAAAGACTGCACCTGTATCTTCGATTTTTTCACGAAACTGCTCAAAGGAAAAATAAAAAACCTCATGACCAGCCTTCGTCATTTCTCTTACGACTCCAAGTGTCGGATTTGTATGTCCGTGCGCCGGAATGCAAAACCATGCTATTTTCATATAGATTCCCCTCCATATATCTAAAATCTGCGAGGCAGATTTGTTATACTTTAATTATTTTTTCAGATGTTATAAGTATAGCATTTCATAAGGGATTTAGCAATACTGTACAGTTCACTATCTACACTATACCTGTGATTTCAATCTCTCATAAACAACGCTGCCAAGAGAATCCATAACATACTTCATCATTTCCGGGTCGGAAAAAAGTTTTACAAAGAAATCTTCGTTCTGTTCGTAACGTGCTGCTGCCATAGCAGGAAAATCTTTTTTAAACAGGAGCATAAATGTCTTGAAGTCATTGCTCTTTGCATAGCCCTTCCATTTATCCTGTGCAGCATAGTCGTTTTCAATCTGAAGAAGTACCTTATCCATCTCGGTAAATGTGGTTCCGTATTTTTCATTTATCTTACTGATAATTACTGTAAGCGGATTTTTCTTTTTCTCACGTCTTCCGGCCTCACCTGTAATTGGAGTAAATCCCTCTTCAGTTGGTTTAAGTTCAATGCCGCCTTCAAAATCTTTTTCAAGTTTATAGTATTCAAGCAGTACCTTATCATCAATATAAACTTTCTCGGAACTGCCCTTTGGCAACATCATACTTAAAAATTTTGCATATATACTGAATCTGTGAAGCTCTTTGTCAAACAGGCGGCATACCTGAGTGATATAGGAATAGATACGGTTAAATCTTGCAAATGTAGATTTTGAAAGATCCTGTTTTTCAACTTCGAGTGCATTGAATCTGTCAATGGCAGGCTGAATTGCTGCTTTAAGTTTACCCAGATCAGCATACTCCTGATTCTTGTTTGAATACCATAAATCAGCAAAATGATTTACTTCGCTCTGCTGATATACTCTGTAACTGTCAAGTGTATTCTTAAGATCATAAACAACATTCGGGTCTGTTTCCTTTTCCAGAACAGTTTCCTCAAAATAAGGCTCAAATGCCTTCTTTATATCATCTGCACTGTTTACAAAGTCAAGGACAAATGTGTCCTGCTTTCCTCTGCAGGTTCGGTTAAGACGTGAAAGTGTCTGCACTGCCTTTACACCGGAAAGTTTCTTGTCAACAAACATTGTATGTAAAAGAGGTTCATCAAAGCCCGTCTGATACTTCTCAGCAACTATAAGCATTCCAAAGTCATCTTTATGGAATTCTTCAGGTAAAGCATTTTCCTTTATGGTTTCTCCGTTCTTTGTCCTGTTGATTTTCTCTTCCGTATATGTTTCTCCGCCGTCTTCAATATCACCTGAAAAAGCTACAAGAACATCGAGGTCGGTATATCCTTTTTCAGCAATCTGTTTTTTAAATTCCAGTACATAACGTACAGCATGGAGTCTTGACGGTGTTACAATCATAGCCTTTGCTTTTCCGCCAATCTTATGTCTTGTTATATTACGGAAATGCTCCAGCATTATTGTTGTTTTCTGAGAAATATTGTGCGGGTGCAGAGTTTCGTAATTTCGTATCGCCTTTACTCCGGCAGCTGTATCAAGTTCAGGATTATCAGGTATTGTTTTGATAATCTTGTAATACATTTTATAAGTCATATAGTTCTGCAGAACATTGAGGATAAAATGCTCATCAATAGCCTGACGCATTGAATAAATGTGGAAAGGGTGATATTTTCCGTTTTCATCACGTGTTCCGAACATCTGAAGGGTTTTGTCTTTTGGAGTTGCAGTAAATGCAAAGAATGACAGATTCTCATGATTTCCGTGTGCAGCAAGTTCATCAAGGAGCCTGTCCTCATTATCTTTTCTGCTGTTTTCGCCTTCGTATTCACACTCTGCGTACTCTTCCAGCGCTTTTTCAGTATCAGCCAAAGCACGTTTCAGCTTTTTTGCGGCATCACCTGTCTGGGAAGAATGTGCTTCATCAACAATAACTGCAAAACGTTTTTTTCCTGCATTTACTTCCTGATAAATAACAGGAAACTTCTGCAGTGTAGTAATAATGATTCCTGTTCCGGATTCAATAGCTTCCTTAAGCTGTTTTGCATTTTTATCTATCTTCTGCACAACGCCTTCAACATGGTCAAACTGATAAACCGTATTCTGCAGCTGACTGTCAAGGACACGTCTGTCTGTAACAATAATAACAGACTGAAAAATCTTCTCGTTCTTATTGTCGTGAAGTCCTGAAAGGCGGTGTGCAAGCCATGCTATTGAATTTGATTTACCGGAACCGGCACTGTGCTGAATGAGATAGTTTCTGCCCGAACCATTTTCCTTAACATCGGCAAGAAGTTTTGTTACCACATCGAGCTGGTGATAACGAGGAAAAATCATTCTCTCGGATTTAACATTACCCTTGTCATCGTACTCAACCTGCAGGTGCAGATATTTATGCAGGATTTCAAGCAGGCGGTCTTTGCACAGCACCTGCTCCCACAGATATGCAGTATCATAGCCATCGGGATTAACAGGATTCCCCTTACCGCCTACATTTCCGGCACCGTTTGAACCCTGATTGAACGGCAGGAAGTATGTATCTGAACCCTCTAATTTTGTTGTCATGTACACATTTGAAAGGTCTACTGCAAAATGAACAAGCACTCTGTTTTTGAATTCAAACAGGGCATCTTTAGTGGCTCTGTCGAATTTATACTGATTGATTGCATTATCTGTATTCTGCCCTGTAAACTGGCATTTCAGCTCCATGGAGACAACGGGGATACCATTGATAAACAGCACGATATCAATGCTGTTTTCATTGTGAAGGGAATAATGCAGCTGTCTTGTACAATGGAGAATATTTGATTTATACTGTTCTTCGGTTGTCTTATTGATACTTGTTTCAGGTTTCCAGAACACCGCACGGAATTTAATGCCCCTGTCGGTAAAACCCTGTCTGAACACTTTCAGCAGTCCCATCATTTTCACTTCACGGCAGAAACGGTCAACGATTTGCTTTTCGCTGTCTGCACCGTAAATTTTCTCAAAACGCTCCCATGATTTCGGCTGGCTTGATTTGATAAATGAAACAAAGGTATTCACATCAAGGGCAAGTTTGCGGTCGAATTTTTTCGGATCACCTTTTATGTAGCCGCCTTTTGTTATCAGATATTCTTCTATATCTTCTTCAAAGCGTTTTTCTTTGTAGTCGAAGTCAGACATAATTACACCTCTCTTTTCCCCGTCACAACCTCATAAATGAGGGATTTTTTATATTCTTTCAGTTTTTCGATTATTGCCTGTTTCTGCTCGATTGATTTGTCTATTGCGGAGCATTTTTTATCGAGGTAGTTACAAATATCTGTCTGTTCTTCAATAGACGGAATGGGTAAAATCATATTTTCATAAGCTGTTTGAGTCATACTTGGCAAAGTTGTTTGCGACATAAAGATTTTATAGTCAAAACATATTGCTAAAAAATAATAGAATTTAAGCAAAATTCTATCTAATGACTTTACGTCAAAAGCGGTATCCACATTCCAATATTTTCCGAGAATATAATGAGGTATATGTAAAGTTGCTCCTTTTCTTCCTATTAACACACAAGGTCCCTCTTTGAATTCTCCACAAGTCTTAAATGAGGAAGATCCACTTCCGTAAACAGGTATGTTTCCTTCAGTTTTTGGGTCACTGCCATTTGTGATTAAAACGCAATATTTCGCTTTTATTACTTCCCACTCCTCAGGAATCTCCCCAATCCACTCAACCCCACTATCTTTCATCTTAACATCAGGATTCAACCCCTTTGTGACCGCCTCTGTAATCACTGACAGCTTGTATTCTTTCAGCTTTTCAATTACTTTTTCCTGCTTTTCAATTATGCTGTCGATTTTGGTGCATTTGGTGTCAAGGTAGGTGGAGATTTTTTGTTGTTCAGCAGTTGGAGGAAAAACTATTTTATAACATTTTAAATTTTTTTGTGTTATTGTTGGTATTACACTTCCAAAGTTATCAAGCATAATTGGAACTTGAATAATATCAGATATTATTTGATAATATAAATATTTTGAATTACATTTTATTTTTTTTAATACAACTAACTGTGGATTTAAAGTTGCAGGTTCCTGTGAATTATATATTGCACACTTTCCAACAGATGCAGTTTTTACTAAAATAATATCATTTTTATATATTTTAATTTCGGGAGATTCTTCGTATTTTTCCCACGATATGTAGGAACAATTATCAAGTGACAATTTATTTTCAATTATATTAGAAGGACTTAATGTAATTGGTCCATCACCTTTTCCAACTAAATCATTTGTTGTATAACCCCTAAAACCGATTCGTCCAAATATTTCAGAAACGTTGCCAAAGTTCGTTATACCCCACTCTTTCGGTATCTCCCCAATCCACTCAATCCCACTATCCTTCATCTCACGCATTCCTTTACTCCCCCTTAACCTGTTATTGCATAGTGAAATTTATTCTGAACTGTAGCATAAAACCGTTTTGTCACTTCTGAATTTCTGTCATAGTCAATACTGCATTCAGCAAAAATATCCGTAATCTGCTGCCATATTCTTCGTTCACTGGAACGAATAGAACGTACTCTTTCAAGCAATTCGCGGAAATAGTCCTTGCCGAAAACAGCCTCACCCTGTTTCAGACGCTCGTCATCAAGTACAAATCCTTTTATCATATATTCTTTCAGAACACCCGTTGCCCAGATGCGAAACTTTGTAGCCTGACGGGAATTAACGCGATAACCTACGGAAATTATGGCGTCGAGATTGTAGAAATCTACATTTCGTCTTACCTGCCTGTTACCCTCAGTTTGAACTATTTCCATTTTGGAAACAGTTGATTCTTCTCTGAGTTCGCCTTCCTCGTAAATATTTTTCAAATGCTTGCTGATTGCAGGAGTATTTACAGAAAACAAATCCGCCATAGCTTTTTGCGTAACCCATATACTGTCATTCTGTATCACTGCATTTACAGAAACATCTGATTCATCAGAATGGTACAGCACATAGTGTATCTGTTTATTCATATCATTCATGGTCAAATACCTCCGCCAGACTGCCGTCAAGTTCCTTTTCAAGCTCTAATATCTCCGCCATAATTTCTGCTGACGGCTTGGGAGCTTCATACTTATAGAAATAGCGTGTGAATGGTATCTCATAGCCTACTATTGATTTTTTCGTATCAATCCACGCATCAGATGCGAATGGCAAAACCTCACGTTTGAAATATTCGTCAATATCCTCTTTCAGCGGTACGCTTTCCGTATCACGCAAAGAGGAATCAGGCTGTTTCTTGCCCTTTTTCAGAACAAGTTCGCCGTTTTCATCACGAAGCGGACGTTCTACTGTAATCTTTGTATATCCAAAATCCTCATTATCAAAAATCTTACTGATTTCCGTTTCTCTGAAATCACCGTAAAGACGTGTAATTTCTTCAATAGCACTTTCAGGAATATCATTTCGCTTGTTGCCGAGAGCCTTTCTGCGTTTCTCAAAAAGTCCGTTTGCATTAATAAGCTGAACCCTGCCCTCCCGCTTTGTGCCTGCCTTTTTATTCGACAGCACCCATATATATGTGGCAATACCTGTATTATAGAATATATCATTAGGCAACGCAATAATGGCCTCAAGCAGGTCATTTTCAAGAATATATTTTCGGATATTGCTCGGGCCACTGCCGGCGTCACCAGTGAAAAGCGGTGAGCCATTGTGTATAATCGCAATGCGGCTGCCACCCTGTGCAGGATCTTTCATTTTTGAAACTGCAGTCATAAGGAACAGCATCTGCCCGTCACTTGCCGCAGGAAGTCCAGCTCCGAAACGTCCAGCAAATCCACGCTTTGCCTCTGCCTCAACCTTTGTTTTTTCGTTCTTCCATTCACGTCCGAAAGGCGGATTTGAGATGATGTAGTCAAAGGTGTTGCCCTCAAACTGGTCATCGGAAAGGGTGTTGCCGTCCTTGATATAATCGGCATTATTGCCCTTGATAAGCATATCAGCCTTACATATTGCGAATGTCTGGTCGTTGATTTCCTGTCCGAATGCAAGCAGCTCTGTGGATTTGTTCAGTTCGTGAAGATATTCTTCCGCAACGGAAAGCATACCGCCGGTACCGCAGGCAGGGTCATAGATAGTTTTAGCAACGTTATTTCCCGAAAGAATGTCACTGTCATCATTAAAAAGAAT
>SAMEA3663038__coassemble_383_pt1 | contig 14773 bp, 16 predicted proteins | sample SAMEA3663038__metabat2_low_PE_024 | metagenome-assembled genome bin SAMEA3663038 (sample SAMEA3663038) | pig gut metagenome | biome: pig gut; feature: pig-associated habitat; material: faeces | place: France | collected 2012
GAATTTTGAGATGATGTCGGGGAAATACCAGAAAGAGCAGCTTGAAATTGAAGCACGGCTGAAAGAGGTAACGGAAACGCTCAATGACAGCTATGAGAAATCGCAGGGCGTGAGGGACTTTCTATCCCTAATCCGCAACTATCAGGGGCTGAAAGAGTTGGACGCAACCATCATAAACGCACTCATAGACAAGATACTTGTTTCGGAACGTGAGAAACTTGCGGACGGGACAGTAAGGCAGGAAATCAAGATTTACTATAAATTCATCGGCTTTGTCGGTGAATTACATATCACACCCACAAAGCGGTGGACGGCGTTAAAGCCTAAAAATTGTACGGTGTGCGGTGTTGAATACGTCCCCAGCTCTGGAATATCAAAGTATTGTCCCGCTTGTGCTAAGAGGATACAGAGGGAGAAATCAAACGAGAGCAAACGCAGGAGTAGGGAGAGGAACCGAAGGGCATGTATTGAACTGTCCGCAAAAAATGACCGACTGATATCGATACATAAGGACTTTTTTGTTTCTACGGACATTTATTACGGCTTTGACAGCACCCGTTTCACACATTTTTATTTTTGAAAGGATGTTTTATCATGGAAAACATAGGCGAAAAAAGAGTAGTCAAAGAGCAGGAGAGAAAAGGACTCGGACTTAAGGAGATTATCCTTGTTGCAGTTCTTCTTGCAGCCGGTGCTGTACTGAAGTTTTTTGTAGGTTCGGTAATCAACTTCGGTGGTATGAAACCAAACTTCATAATTGCCATGTACTGTCTTGCCATTATGCTTATCAAGCCAAAGCTTCACGAATCAGCCATTATCGGAATTATTGCCGGTGTGACCTGTCAGTTCTTCCCGGGTACACCATGGATCAATATCGGAAGTGAGCTTCTTGGTGCAATGGCTATGTGCCTTCTCCTCAAGCTTCCGCTTAAGTTCAGTAAACTCGATGCTCGTCCGGCAGTATGCACATTTTTATCAACCCTTGTAAGCGGATTTGCATATCTCGGACTTCTTTACGTTCTCCTTTATGCAGGTGCAGATGTTAAGCCTGCGGCACTTGGCGTATTTGCCGGAATTATTTTCGGTACAGCAGTTATCAACACCATTATCGTAAGCGTACTTTACGCACCACTCAGACTTGCATTTAAAAAAGACTGATAAAATAAACGGAAAGGACATCATCGGATGATAAAGTTTGAAAATCTGAGATTTCAGTACTCAGGAAGCAGTGAATTTGCACTTGACGGGATTAATCTTGAAATTCATGACGGTGAATTTATAGGGGTAATCGGTGCCAGCGGCGCAGGAAAATCAACTCTTACATACGCGATAAACGGAACGGTTCCGCATCATTTCAAAGGTGATTTCTATGGTGCGGTAAATGTAAACGGACTTGATACAGTGGACAATTATCCGGAGGATATCGCTGCCGAAGCCGGAAGTGTATTTCAGGATATAGACGCACAGATGACTGCGACTATAGTTGAGGATGAGATTCTTTTCGGACTTGAAAACTTCGGATGTCCCCGTGAAGAAACGGAAGACAGGATAAATGAAGCTCTTTCAGCACTAAAGATAGAAAAACTCAGAAACAGAAATATCGGAACACTAAGCGGCGGACAGAAACAGAAAACTGCAATTGCAGCCATGATTGCACTTCGTCCGAAGATACTTGTGCTGGACGAGCCTACCGGTGAGCTTGATCCGCAGAGCAGCCGGGAGATATTTGAACTGCTCAAAAGTCTCAATAAAAAATACGGAATGACGATAATTATTGTTGAGCAGAAAATTATGCTTCAGTGTGAATTTGCAGATAAGCTTCTTGTTATGGATAAGGGTAAGGCAGTACATTTCGATACAGTAAAAAATGTACTTAAACACAGTGAGGAGCTTGAAAACATGGGCATAAACTGCCCGAGAATAGTCACCCTTGCAAGAAAGCTTGAAGAGAACGGCATTTATTCAGGTGAATACCCTGCAGATCTTGACAGTGCAGAAAAGATGGTTCGTCAGATTCTTGCTGAAACCGGAGGAAAGCAGCTATGATAGATTTTAAAAATGTATGTTTCAGGTATGAAAATGAAGACACCATAAAAAATATTTCGTTTCATATCGACAAAGGCGATTTTGTTGCTGTACTTGGTTCCAACGGTGCAGGAAAGACCACAATAAGCAAGCTTTTCAACGGCATCCTTAAACCGACTTCGGGAGATGTTACAGTAAACGGAATGAATACTAAAACAACGCGTACAAGTGCCCTTGCAAAGCATGTGGGATTTCTCTTTCAGAATCCTGACAGGCAGATCTGCAAAAATACAATACGTGAAGAGATAATGTTCAGTCTCGAATGCATAAAAGCAGAGAAAAAGTATGCTGAAAATCAGTGCAGTAAAATACTGAAGGAGTTCGGGTTTGACGGAAGCCGTGATCCTTACACTATGAGCCGCGGTGAACGTCAGAAGATTGCACTTGCGTCCATAATAGTAACTGAACCGGATGTGCTTATTCTTGACGAACCTACAACCGGACTCGACTATGCGGAATGTATGCAGATAATGAGGATAGTGTCGGAGATGAACAGGAAGGGCACAACCGTTATTATGGTTACTCACGATATGGAACTTGTACTTGACTTTGCAAAGAAAGTACTTGTTATGAATGATGGCCAGATGCTTATACTTGACGAGATGCGCAGTGTAATGAAGAACAGGGAAGTGCTTCAGACTGCGAGACTTCTTCCGCCTCAGATTGCAGACCTTACAATGCGTTTTGACGGATTTGAGAAAATCTATACCCACGATGAGATGCTTCTGAAACTTAAGGAAAGGACAGGTCAGCGCGTATGAAAGGTTTTCTTGAATATAAAAGCGGAAATTCTGTGTTTCACAGAATGAATCCTCTCACAAAGCTTGTGCTTTCCATAGTACTGTGTGCAATGTGCTTTATAAGTTCAAACATATTTTTTGTAATAGCAATAATATTTCTTAACGTTGCCATTTCAGCCGCTGCAGGTATTCCCAAGCTTGCACTGGCACTTATAAAAGGACTTTCGAAGCTTTCGGTTGTACTTTTCATAGTACAGCTCCTTTTCGTAAGAAGCGGAAATGTACTGTTTACCATACCGCTGCTTAATATACCGGTTACAAATGACGGTGTGTATTTTTCACTTCTTCTTGTGCTCAGGCTCATAGCAGCAACACTTCCTCTGACAATAATGCTCTCTGTTACACAGATGAGCGACCTGACAAATGTTCTTGTATCAAAACTTAAGATACCTTACAAATATGCTTTTGCCATTATAACTGTTATCCGCTTTATTCCTGTTTTCTCTTCAGAGATGAACGGAATTATTGAAGCACAGACAGCAAGAGGCGTTGAATTTGATACTAAAAACATTTTTAAGAAATTAGGCCTTATAATTCCGATGTGCGTTCCTCTTCTCATATCATCAGTAAAGAAGATAGACGCCAGTGCCCTTTCAGCCGAGATGAGAGGATTTAACCGGAGAAATGCCGGAAGCGGATACAAGACGTATTCCTTCGGCCGTACAGACCTTATCGCAGTTATGATATGTATTCTTGTAATTGCGACAGGGATTATTATGTAAAAAACAAAATATTCTATTGAGATTCCCGTCGTTTTATGTTATGATAAAAGACGGGAATTTTTTTGAAAAATATCGGAGGACTGAAGTATAAATGTATTGCGAAAAATGCGGAAAGTTTTTGGAGAATGACGACAGATTCTGTTCCAGCTGCGGAAAACAGAATCCGGATTATCCTGCCCAGAGTACAGAAACGGCACAGCAGAATTATCAGAACGGACAGCCGGAGATAAATCCCGGTTATCAGGGATATCAGACTGCGCAGCCGTATCAGAATAATATTAACTACCAGACTGCACAGCCTGAGGCTGAAGTAGGATTTACCGAAAATAACAGTCCGGTATATAAAGGACCGGATATAGACAGAACCGCCAGAAGAATTGGTCTGAAGGTAGCGGTTCTGGTCTGCGGAATGGCTGCTTTGGGTGCTGCAGCAATCGGTGGAATTATATCCATCGGTTCACATGATGAAATTTCTCCTGACCGTGATATTGATGTTGATCCGCCGTCTTATTCATATGACTATAACGGAGAATGTTATTTTAATCCTGCTAATAAGATAGACGAACAGGTTTTGTGGGAAACAGAGAATGTAAAGATTACTGCAAAACAGTTCACTCATGACGGTGAATATGATTCTTATGCTGATCTTGAACTGCTTATTGAAAATAAAACCGATAAGGAGTTTACACTTACGGAGAGTAATACTTCAGTTAATGAATATATGGTTAATCCTTCTCTGTATGCAGTAATTCCGGCAGGTAAGACACTGAGCGACAGTCTGGCATTTGAGGTAGATGAACTTGAAGAGCTTGGTATAGATAATATAAACGAGATTCAGACTTCATTTATCCTGAAAGATAAGGAATATGAAGAAATAGACAGATCTGATAATATAGTTATGCAAACACGCAACAGCGAAAAGGATGAGCTGATAGAAGGTGTGGGTATATATGACAGTGAAGGTATAAAGATTGAATATTTCGGAATTGATAAAGATGAGGATGATTACAGTATAAAAGTTCTTGTTACAAACAATACCGACACAGATATGGATTTCAGTGCTGAGAATGTTTCAGTAAATGACTGTGTAATAGATTATGTTTTCAGTTATCCCGGACTTTCTGTAAGTGCCGGAAAAAGGCAGCTCAGCAGAATATGCATAAACAATGAGAAACTCGAAAAGTATGATATTGATGTATCAGACATAAAGAAGATAGAGTTCAGTCTGGAAGGAACTCTCTTTGAAAGTTATGAAAAAGTATTTGATTCAGGTAAGGTTACGATTACTAAATGATTATAAATTGTCCTCCGGTATCCTTGAGGAGCCGGGGGATTTTTGATTTCCGTAAAATGCAGACAGGAGGAGCATTTATGCAGATAACAAAGGAAACAGTTGAGTACGCTGCAAATCTGAGCCGTATAAAACTTGATGAAAGTGAAACTGAAGAAATGCGTAGTCAGATTAGTGAAATTGTGGAATACATGGAGATTCTTAATCAGATAAATACAGATGATGCCGGGCCGCCTGCACATATTTCAGATTTAAAAAATGTGATGAGAGAAGATGAAGTTTCTCCTTCCTATGACCGCAGTGAAATACTGAAAAATGCACCGGGTAAAAATGAAGAATACTTTATTGTGCCGAAGGCAGTGGAACAGGGGTGAGAGAATTGAAGGTTTCTGAGATGACAGCACTTGAAACAGGTGCAGCAATAAAATCAGGTAAAATAACAGCGGTCTCCGCTGCGGAGCAGGTACTTGATGCAGCGGAAAAAGGCAATGAAAAAATAAATGCCTATATAACAGTCTGCCGTGAAAAAGCACTGAAAAGGGCGGCGGAGGTGCAGAAAAAAATTGAATCCGGGGAGCTTACATCTCCGCTTGCAGGGGTTCCCTTTTCAGTTAAGGACAATATCTGCACAAAGGGAATAAGAACAACCTGTGCATCAAAAATGCTTGAAAATTTTGAGCCGGTTTATGATGCGACGGTTATAAAAAAACTCGAAGCCGCAGGCGGAGTGGTTATAGGCAAACTTAATATGGACGAGTTTGCAATGGGAAGTACTTCTGAAACTTCATACTTCGGACCTGTACGAAATCCCCGGAATCTCAGCAGGGTACCGGGCGGTTCATCAGGCGGTGCGGCTGCTGCAGTTGCAGGAAAGATGGCTGTGGCTGCACTTGGCTCGGACACTGGTGGTTCGGTAAGACTGCCTGCTTCATACTGCGGGGTAACGGGATTCAAGCCAACTTACGGAACAGTTTCACGCTTTGGACTTATCGCGTATGCATCATCATTTGATCAGATAGGACCGGTTGCACGTGATGCAGCAGACTGCGCAGCGATTATGGATATTATAAGCGGAAAGGACAGTATGGACAGTACTTCACTTGACACTGAATCTCCGGGGTATCTTGGCTCACTTACAGGAGAAGTAAAGGGAATGAAAATAGGTATTCCAAAGGAATGTTACAGAACACCCGGACTTAATCCTGAGACTGCGGAAAAGACAAAGTCTGCAGCTGATGTTCTTGAAAAAGCCGGAGCTATAGTGGATGAGATTTCATTGCCTTTTCTTGATTATGCTGTTCCAGCGTATTACATAATGGCATCCGCAGAGGCGAGCTCAAATCTTTCAAGATATGACGGAGTAAAATACGGATACCGGTCTGAAAACTTCAGCAGTCTTTCCGACCTTTACAGTTCATCAAGAAGTGAGGGCTTCGGAAAGGAAGTAAAGAAGAGAATTCTTCTGGGAACCTTTGTTCTCTCCAGCGGTTACTATGACCAGTACTACCTTAAGGCACTTAAGTTAAAGACAGTGATAAAGAAAAACTTTGATGAGATTTTTTCAAATTACGATCTTATACTCTGTCCTTCTGTTCCGGATACTGCACCTGAGACTGGAAAAAGTCTTGACAATCCTTTGAAAATGTACCTCTCTGACATCTTTACAGTTTCAGCAAATCTTGCGGGCCTTCCTGCCATTTCTTTTCCCTGCGGAAATGACAGCAGGGGAATGCCTGTCGGAGTTCAGATTATCGGAAAGTCAATGGATGATGTTAAAGTTCTTAATGCTGCTCATGCGTATCAGAAACTGACGGATTTTCATAAAAATTTTGCGGAGGTGAAGTAGTATGAAGTGGGAAACTGTAATCGGGCTTGAAGCTCACGTTGAACTTTCGACGAAAACAAAAATTTTCTGTTCATGCTCAACGGAATTCGGCGGCGCACCAAATACACACTGCTGTCCGGTATGTACAGGAATGCCGGGAACACTTCCTGTATTAAATAAAAAGGTACTTGAGTATGCGGTAAGAGCAGGGCTGGCACTTAACTGCAGTATAAACGAATATAACAGATTTGACCGCAAAAATTACTTCTACCCCGATCTGCCGAAGGCATACCAGATCTCACAGCTTTATCTTCCCTTCGCACAGAACGGATTTGTGGATATAAAAACAAAGTCGGGAGCACGCAGAAGAATTCGCATTCATGAAATTCATATGGAAGAAGATGCGGGCAAGCTTATTCATTTTGCAAAGGATAACTCAACCTGTATGGACTACAACAGATGCGGAATTCCTCTTCTTGAGATTGTAACCGAACCTGATTTCCGGACGGCTGAGGAAGTAACTGCATTTCTGTGTAAGATAAAATCGGTTTTTGAATACCTGGGGATTTCTGACTGCAAAATGGAGAAAGGCTCCATGCGCGCTGATGTAAATCTTTCAGTACGACCTGAAGGAGCTTCTGAATTCGGCACACGCACAGAGATGAAAAATATCAGTTCCTTCAGAGCCATTGAACGCGCCATTGCATATGAGGCGAAGCGTCAGACTGAAGTTATTGAAAACGGCGGAACAATAATTCAGGAGACACGCCGATGGGATGATGTGAAGTGTCAGAGCATGTCGATGCGCTCCAAAGAAAATGCACAGGACTACAGATATTTTCCGGAGCCTGATATTCCGCCGGTAGTTATTTCAAAGGAAGAGATACAGCACTATAATGATATCTGCCCTGAATTTGCCGGTGAAAGAGCGGAGCGCTTTATCAGAGAAATGAAGCTTTCAGAGGAGGACGCAGAGATAATTACTGCATCAAAAAATCTCGCCGATATATTTGAGGAAACAGTAAAAATCTGCGAAGCTCCCCAGGAGGTAAGATTCTGGTTTATGAGCGGCGTGCTTTATTACATGAATGAAACCAACACAGACGCCTGCGACATAAAACTTAACCCGGAAAAATTTGCTGAGTTTATAAATATTGTGCAGAGCGGAAAAATAACAAGAATATCAGGTAAACAGGTTTTTGAAAAACTGCTGTCCTGTGATGATTTTGACATAATGACTTTCATTAAGGAAAACCAGCTTGAGCAGGTTGAGGATACCGGTCTTGTTGAAGAAACAGTCCGTTCTGTTATCAGCGCAAATCCGAAGGCAGTATCCCAGTACAAAAACGGCGAAACAAAAATCATGGGATTTTTCGTCGGACAGGTGATGAAGAAGCTTAAGGGAAAAGCCGACCCTGCGATTGTGAATAAGGCTGTGGCGGAGGGGCTTGACAGAACAAACAGCAATAGAGAAAACGTAAAATAATTACTATAAATACAGCACCATTAGACCGGCAAAATCGGTCCATTGGTGCTGTTTTTTATTTATGGGAAAAACAGGCCACCGTGAATAGTAACATTCCGAAAAATGTAATAGAAATGTAACTCTAAAGAGTATTGCATTTTCCGGATAAATATTTTATAATATATATCCACCCAAAATGAAGACCAGCGATTCACAAGGAGGAAACAATGAACTTTTTCGATTACTTAATGAGACGTTACGGATCAACAATTGATTTTCTGGAAAAGCTTAACGAATATCCGCCCTCTTTTATGGGGCTTCTAACATTTCTTGAAATCATATTCTGGGGGATTTTTTTATTTATTCCTTTTGACTGCGTTTATGACTGGGCCTGGGCATCACAGGTACGTGCAATAGCATCGGCGGATCGTTTCTATGAAGTAAAAGCAGCGGAAAAAGAGTTCATGAATCAGGATACAGATGAACAGTGAGCGGAGGGGACAGTGCATGAGAGTTATAAATAAAGTTACACATTACATATGGATGAGAATGAAGGTTATATTTTTTCTTACCCGTTACAGAATAAATCATACTATACTGGAACTAAAGGCTTTAAGTAAAAATGACGTGTCACTTTTCGGCTTTTTCGGATTTATCGGCGTGATATTCTGGGGACTGGTGTCCTGTCTGATTCCGTTCGTATGTGTTACAGATTTTGCGTTTTCCCGTCAGGCAGGTATTGTGGTTTCAGTTATGGGATACAGTGATGCGAGATTTGGATCAAAATTCTGAAAAAATATAGTAAACGCAATAAATAAATTGCGTTTACCGGTGCCGATCTGCACGGAGATGACGCAGTCATTGGATGTGCAAGGCAATATAAATAAAATAGGTGTAATATACCTGTAATATCCGGTTAAAATATAATGAACGTAAAACAAAGGAGAGTGAATGAGATAAGTTCATTGTTTATACTGACAGCTGGAGTGCTGTGGGGAATAATATCGCTGTTTGTAAGACATCTGCAGGAAACCGGACTTACATCAATGCAGATTGTCTCAGTACGGGTTCTTTTGGCAGCGGTTATCATGGTACTGTATCTTGTTTTAAGAGACAGACAGGCACTTAGGATAAAGTTAAAAGATCTGCCTCTTTTTTTCGGAACAGGTGTGTGCAGCATAGTTTTTTTTAACTTCTGTTATTTTAAAACGATAGAACTGACAGGCGGAGCAGCCGTACCTGCTCTGCTGCTCTATACTTCACCAGTGTTTGTCATGATTCTTTCCATGATTCTTTTTGATGAACAGATAACACTCAGAAAGTTTATTTCACTGATTATTACACTTGCAGGTCTTGTACTGGTTACGGGTGTATTCAGTGGAAATGAAAGTGTTTCACTGAAAGTAATTTTCACCGGGCTGGGTTCAGGATTTGGCTATGCTCTTTACAGCATTTTCGGAAAATATCTGCTTCCAAAATACAAACCGGTTACGATAACAGCATATACATTTATAGTTGCTGCATTGTTTTCCGTTCCGTTTTCAGGATTGATGAAAAGTATTACTATGCTTATTACGGTGAAGACTCTTGTGAGTGGAACAGCACTGGCTGCAGTATGTACGGTTCTTCCTTTTCTTCTTTATACTAAGGGTCTGGAGAAAACAGATGCCGGAAAGGCGTCTGTTCTTGCTACAGCAGAACCGTTTGTGGCGGCCATTACCGGAGCTGTATTTTTTCACGAAGAATTTACTCCATTGAAGATGGCCGGTATGATTCTGATATTTGCTGCAATAATAATTCTGAATACAGGTTCAAATGAAAAAATATACTGAAACAAAATTTTATTCCGTCTGAATGTTCAGGCGGAATTTTTTTAAAACTATTTTAAGGTTTACATTTTATAATGAAAATAAAAAACGAACAGTCCCGTAATACTGCCCGCTTTTTAAATATGAAAATAGAATTGTTTTTTATCTGTATATCATCTGTAACTATAAACAATAACTGCTCCTTTCGATAGATTTTTACGGGTAACGTTTTATCTGTTGATTAGAGTATACCATTAAAGTATGTCTTATTTGTGTTAAAAAAAATATAATTTCTTGAAAGGATGAATCGCATGGCAAATGTTCTTATAGCTGATGACAGCAGGGAGTTTTCAACTATCCTGAAGGAGTATGTCGAAAAGGAAGGATACAGCGTATTTATAGCCGGAGACGGCAGAAAAGCACTGGAGATTTTTTCGGCAAATGAACTTGATATGGTTTTTCTTGATGTTAATATGCCTGTTATGAACGGATATGACGTGTGTCGTGAGATAAGAAAAAAGTCAAATGTTCCTGTTATAATGATAACCAGCCACGGGGATGATTATGAAAAAATAATGGGACTTGGAATAGGCGCTGATGACTATGTGGTTAAGCCTTGTTCGCCCGGTGAAGTAATTGCAAGAATGCGTGCGATATTGAGGAGAATATATTTTGAACACAGCACCGAACAGAACGGAAGAAAAATACAAATTGATAATCTGGAGATTGACATAGATAATTTTAAGGTCTGTATTGATAAGAAAGAGGTTTTGCTGACAAAAAAAGAAATGGAAATTCTCTGGACTCTTGCTGAAAACGCTGACAGGGTATTTACGAGAGAAAACCTTCTTAACAGCCTGTGGGGGTACGATTACTACGGTGACTGCAGAACGGTGGATTCACATATAAAGAGGTTAAGAGCAAAGCTTGATGAGTTTCCGCATGAAAACTGGAATATAAAAACTGTTTGGGGCATGGGGTATAAGTTTGAGGTGAATGTGGTATGAGGGAAACTGATGATTGTACAGGCATTTTAATAAACAGCAGTGATTTTATTTCAAATGTAGCTCATGAACTCAGGACGCCGGTTGCCGTACTAAGAGGTTCGCTTGAAGCATTGTGCGACGGTGTGATATATGAAAAGGAACAGGTTGAGCAGTATCACAGACAGATGCTTTCAGAAAGCATTTATCTTCAGCGTCTTGTAACGGATTTGCTTGAGCTTTCACGACTTAACAGCAGCAGTTTTGAAATTATAAGAGAACCTGTAAATCTTTCCGATGTTGTTTGTGATGTATGCCGAAGCATTTCACGTATTGCTGTACAGAAAAATATTGCTATAATCAGGGAATCTGATAATTCCGTATACATAGTAAACGGAGATTATGCCCGTCTTCGTCAGATGCTTATTGTGATTCTTGACAATGCGGTAAAGTTTACTCCTGAAGGGGGTACTGTAACAGTAAATCAGCATAAAGACAGCGGTAAATATATAATAACAGTTTCCGATACAGGCTGCGGAATAGCTGAAGACGAAATTGAAAATATCTTCTGCAGATTTCACAGGCTAATGTCAGATGCCAACCGGAACGGTTCAGGACTGGGACTTCCGATAGCCAGGGAAATAGCTCTGAGACATGATGCCTCTATAGATGTAAAAAGCAGAATCGGCAAAGGAACATCATTTATCTTTACTTTTTCATCTGAAATGAGCAGGGAAGATATTTTATAAATGACATAAAAATGCGGGGCAGATTCACAGTCTGTAAGTTGTTTATTCAACAGTCAGATTGGTAACCCATCTGTATTTTCTGTAATGAACGTATACTGCAGGAATCTTTACAAATTCATCAAGAGTCAGAATTACAGCTACTGCGAGAACCGGGAGACGCCATACAAATGCTGCAAGCAGGCCGAGAGGGACAACGACACACCAGAGAGTGATTATGTCGCATATCATACCAAATCTGGTATCACCGCCTGCAGGAAATATTCCGGATATTATTGTTGAGTTGAGAGAATTTCCGATTATGTAGTATGATGCCATGAACATCATGTATTTCAGATAATATTCTGACTGAGTGTTCAGGGATATTATTTTAAGGAGAAGTGGTGTAAGAGCAAGTATGAAAAGACCTGAAATGACACCGGTAATTATTGAAAATCTTACAAAGCTTCCTCCAGCTTTACGCGCTTCTTTAAGCTCATTTCGGCCAAGCATACCGCCGATGATTATTCCCACACCTGCTGCGATACCCCAGCACAGGCTGGCAACCATGTTTCTTATTATACTTGCTATTGAGTTGGCAGCTGTTGCGTCAGTACCAAGATGTCCCATTATTACAGAATACATTGTGACGCCGCCGCCCCAGCCTATCTGATTGAGCAGGAGAGGTACAGTGTATTTCCAGTAGTCTTTTTCAAGCGCCTGTCCGTTGCTGCGGAACATCATTACGGGATGCAGTTTCGTACATTTTCCTCTGAGCATTACTATAGTAACAAAAACAGTCTCAAAAATTCTTGAAAGTACAGTTGCAAAAGCTGCCCCTGCTATTCCCATTTCGGGAAAGAAACCTATACCGAATATCAGGAGATAATTGAGAATTATGTTTACAACAACTGACAGAGAACCTATAAGCGAACTCAATCCTGCTTTATCGCATATTTTCATTATGCCGTAGTAAACCTGTGTATAACCGGTAAGTATGTATGAAAGTGAGGCTGTTCTCAGATATACGGCGCCTGCAGAAATAATTTTTTCATCAGAGGTAAAAATACGCATTATTCCTTCAGGGACAAGAAGTGCAGATAGTGAAAATACAGCACCGACAAGCAGTGAATACCTCATAGTAATGGCCAGTGTTTTTTCAACTGTCCGGTAGTCTTTCTTTCCCCAGTACTGAGCAGCAAGGACATTGCATCCGAAAACAAATGCTCCGTAAAATAAACTGTATACAAATGCTGTCTGTCCGGCAAGCGATGATGCCGACAGTGCATCCTGATCAAGAAATCCCAGCATAAATGCATCCGATGCACTTACAAGCGAAGCCATCAGATACTGAAACGCAATAGGAGTAACAATAGTGAACAGTTTTTTATAGAGTTCCTTTTTTTCATTCATTTTTAACACCTCGTTTTATATTTGTTGAAAAACAGATATTTCAAATTGACAAAAATATTTCTTTGTGCTATATTATATCCGTATTAACGATTTCTTTCTATCACTATATCTCTTTAAAATAATACAAATTCCACCCAAGGAGAAAAAATAATGGATAAGAGCAGTTTGTATGAAAAGCGAAGTTACGGCACTTATAATTTCCCGATGGAATTCTTTGAAACGAAAAATTCAGGAGGCCAGGTATATATAAACCTCCACTGGCACAGGAATATAGAAATACTTCTGATACACAGTGGAACGTGTACCGTGACAGTGAACAAAACTGATTTTTCGGCAGTTTCCGGAGATATTTTTATAATAAATCAGGAGGAGCTTCACCGAATCTGTTCAGAGGACACAGAACTTAGCTACGGTGCGTTTATTTTCCCAATGGCTTCTCTGGAGTTTTCAGCAGAAGATGATGCCAATAAAAACATCAGGAGACTTATTGAGGGGCGCAGAATGTTTCCGGAGTATATTTCTGCTGATGACAGCATCGCTTTGATTCTCAGGGATATTCTGGATTCAGTACTTGATGCCGAAACAGAGAAATTCAGCGGTTATGAGCTTTTTATAAAGTCCCAGCTTATTCGTTTTGTATCAGAGCTTGTCAGGCACGAAAGACTTACAGAACTCAGTGGTTCAGCATATGAAAATGCCCGTAAGAGAAGCGAACGTCTGAAAAATATACTTTTATATATAAACCAAAACTGTTCATCCGAGCTTACTCTTGAAACTATGGCAAAGGAGTTCCACTTTTCAAAAAAATACTTTTCAAAATATTTTATTGCTGAATCAGGTCAGAGTTTTACTGAATATCTTAACTGCTGCCGTATTGAGAAAGCCTGCGTTCTTCTGAAGAACACCGATTACAGTGTTCTTGATATTGCTCTTGAATCCGGATACGGAAATATAAGTTATTTTATCCGGACTTTCAGCAGCCGGATGGGATGTACTCCACTGAAATACAGAAAAAAGGCAAAAGAGAACAACTGACTTCATTTTTCAGCCTTAATTCAGAAAAAATTTAAAATAAACTATTGACAAACAGTGATTTCGTGGTATAATAGAAGAAGTGTGATGTCAGTTCACACATTTCTTAGTTATAAGAAAATTATTTAAAGAAGGAGGAAAAATAATGCCTACGTTTAACCAGTTAGTACGTAAGGGAAGAGATGTTCTGGAGGTTAAGTCAACTGCTCCTGCTCTTCAGAAAGGCTACAATGCTAAGAAGAAGCTCACAACAAATGCAAGCTCACCACAGAAGCGCGGCGTTTGTACAGCAGTAAGAACAGCTACACCTAAGAAGCCTAACTCAGCTATGAGAAAGATTGCCAGAGTAAGACTTACAAACGGATATGAAGTAACAGCTTATATTCCAGGTATCGGACACAACCTTCAGGAACACAGCGTTGTTCTTATCAGAGGCGGACGTGTTAAGGATCTCCCTGGTGTACGTTACCACATCATCAGAGGTACTCTTGATGCACAGGGCGTTGCAAAGAGAATGCAGGCTCGTTCAAAGTACGGTGCTAAGAGACCTAAGGCTGGCGCAGCTAAGTAATTAAAAGCTGATACCGGTCAAAACATTTTATTAATATAGGATTCAACTACCAC
>SAMEA3663038__coassemble_392_pt1 | contig 14578 bp, 13 predicted proteins | sample SAMEA3663038__metabat2_low_PE_024 | metagenome-assembled genome bin SAMEA3663038 (sample SAMEA3663038) | pig gut metagenome | biome: pig gut; feature: pig-associated habitat; material: faeces | place: France | collected 2012
TACTTGATGGTCTTAATGAAATGCAGCCTGAATGCCAGGATATTTTTGCAGAAGAACTGAACATGATATGCAGCGAATGGAAAAATACAAGAGTTATCGTATCCGGAAGAACTGTTCCGGAATATACGGTTTTTGATAAATTTCTTAAATCAAAAGTTTCATATATCCCGCGCGAAAAAATAACTGAGATACTCAGTCGGTACAGAAACGATAACTCCGGACAGAATATCAGCGATGAACTGGCCGGTATCCTGAGAATACCACTGTTTCTAAATATTTTTCTGAAAAGCCGGGAAAACGGAAAGAATATATGCACCAGAGGTGAACTTATTGATTCATACACAGAAAGCTTCGGAGAAGAGAGAAAAGAAAACAGTTTTATGAGATTTACAGTTCAGTTTATTCTTCCTGTTGCTGCAAAAATGATGAATGACAGCTGGTCTTTTGAAATAAGCCGCTCTGAACTTTCTGAAGCTGCGGAAAAAGCTTTTGATATCTTTGTAAGAAATGAAAATGTTTATCAGAATTTTGTCGCTGTAAAAGGGTTCAGAAAAAAACAGCTTATAAAAAGCAGAGAAAGATTTGATGTGGTAGAGTATATAACCGAAAACATCTGCCTTATGAAGCATGCACCCGGTCAGCCGCATATTCTGCATTTCACCCACCAGTTTTTCAGAGATTATTTTGCGGCACGGCATATACTGAATATTTTCCAGGCTGCTGATATTTCCTATGGATACGGATTCAATGAGGACAAAAAAGAAATGTTCTGCAGCAACAGCCTTGATCTGATGTGGGCCGCCTGCAACAATGATGATTTTTTCAGAATGATGGGCGAAATAACCGGAGATTATCTCAATACATACAAGGAAAATTTTGAATATCACAGGACGGTACTTGATGACATACTTGAATATCTGAAAAATATCGCTTCCGTTCACGGTGTTGAAAACATTATGCTTACCATGAAAGCAGCCCGCGGCAATATCATATGCGGCTGCGACTTCAGCGGAACGACTCTTCCGGTATATTTTCCTGAAGACGTGTGTTTCAGTGCAGAGGGATTATTTCCATGTAAATTCAGGGATTGCTGGGTTTTTAATATACGGAACTACGAAACTTCAGTACGTTCATTTATAAACTGCGATTTTTCAGGTTCAGTATTTTTCGACGATGAATGTATGGAATTTCTCAGAAACAACCATGCTGTTGTAACCGAAAATGATTTGTTTTCCTGATTTTATATTGAACGAAAAAAATATTTTTCTCCTTGCCCTCCTCCGTTATCCGTGCTATAATAATCATAACAACCGGAAAGGATAAACTCACATGGTAAAAGAAATAAACAGAGACCCGATTATACTTAAGATGAAATCAACCCCTGCAAATGAATCCGACCTGCAGACCGCTCAGGACCTTCTCGATACCGTAACCGCCAACAGCGACCGCTGCGTCGGCATGGCGGCAAATATGATAGGTGTAAACAAAACCATACTCGTTGCCCTTATCGCAGGAAAATACAAAATCATGATTAATCCTGAGATAACCGACCACTCCGTCGAATACTACGAAACCGAAGAAGGCTGCCTTTCACTGAACGGCGTGCGTCCTGCAAAAAGGTATAAAAAAATAACTGTTTCCTGGCTCGACGAAAAGTTCAGAAACAGAAAAGGTACATTCAGGGATTTTGAAGCACAGATTATTCAGCATGAAATCGACCATTTCAGCGGGATACTTATATGACCATAAACAAAAAAGAACACCGCATCTGACAGTGGTGTTCTCTTTTTTTCATATATATGAATTTTCATGACATCCCTGAAAATCCGGAATAATTATCCCTTCTTCTTTACCGGAATCCAGATTTCAGTATAATATTTTTCGTCGAGTGTTCCCTTTTCGTATTTTGACGGGTCATCATAGTATTCAACACAGTAACCAGCCGCAAACTCATAATCCTTTAACGCCGGCAGCCACTCTGTATAAATTTTTGTATTCACATCCTGAAGTGCATCAGGCATAGGACCAACACACGGAAATACTGCCCATTCAAATGCAGGTATTGTCTTGGTGATAAATCCTTCCGGTACCTCCTGACCTTTGTACGGGTCGGCAATCAGGTACTCAAAGCTTTCCTGCTTCATACTTTCATCAATATTAATTCCGAAAATTCCGCAGACTGTCTTTCCCTTTCCGGCACTAAAATGCTCCTGCCAGAACTGAGGAACAAGCTCCTTTGCTCCTTCGTATCCAAATGTCTTTGCATTTGCAATAACTGTAAATGCTTCCTTCTTCTCAATTTTGTAATCCATGAGATAGCCTCCTTCTAATGAAATTCTGATTTTCAGCGGTGCAAAAGATTTGAGCATAGCACAGTCTTTTCTTACAGCAGACGGTGTTACGCCATGGAAACGCGTAAAAGCCTTTGTGAAACTGTCAGGTGAATCATAACCGTATTTTAAAGCGATGTCAATTATTTTTTCATCTGAGGCTGCGATTTCATTTCCCGCAAGAGCAAGCCGGCGGTTACGTATGTACTCTGCCACGGTAAATCCGCATATCATAGCAAAACCCTTCTGAAAATAAAACGGTGACACATTTACATATTCAGCAACAGACTCTGCAGAAACCTCTTCTGTAATATGCTCTTCAATATACTGTACCGAATCTCCTATTGCTTTCATCCATTCCATCTGTTATTCTCCTTTGTTTGCTGTGATTTTATTATACCTCATCCGGAAATTCTGTTCCCGATAATACTTGCTAAAATTTGTCCGGACAAAAAATCGATTCATGCTTATTACATCATAACATAAACGACATTTCTCTGTCAATAAAAACAAAAGGTTCTGATCATCATCAAAGCGATAAATGCTCAGAACCTTTCAGCAAAATAAGAATATATCTAATCTTCCCCCGAAACAGAAGCTACCGCAGAAGTAACTGCAGCAGTAGTTTCTGCCGGAATGTCCTCTGAAGATGAATCAGAACCCGTTGCTGATGCACGGCATACTGTAACTATAAATCCGTCCTTGTTATTACCTGAAACCGTATAGGATTCGTTTGCCGGAACCGGTACTGTTGTTTCGCCGCTCTCCTCTGCCGGAACAAAGTAAACTTCATAATCATAACCGAAAACGCTGTATTCCAGATGGTCATACCCGAAAATGTACTTCTGAAGCTCTGTCATATACTCTTCGAGAGTAATACCGTTATCATGCATTATATATGAATGCGGAACACCCACATATCTGAAATGTGAAGGGCAGGCCTTAACTCCTGTCACTTCCTCCTTGCCTTCCGGATACCTGATAATAAATCCGTACTTATAGCAGTTGTCAACCAGCCACTTGAAATTTCCTGTTCCGTCAAATTCTGAAATCTTCCCTGCATCGCTTACAAGCTTAAAGTCAACAGCATAGCCGGAATGATGTTCGGAATAACCCGGAGAAAGCTGGGTGTCATTCATAATAAGTGAAGAATCTGCAGGAGCCTTGTACATCTCATTCTGTTCAGCATATGAAACAAGTGAAGATACTACAGTTACATCTCTTGTGCTGTATATTCTGTAGAAATCATTCAGCATATTGTTAAACGGCTCCATCACAGCCTTCTGTACCTGATGAGTGTTATAGGAAAGCTTGTATGTCTTGTCCTGCATATTTGCAGCCATATTAACCAGGAGCGCGGATATATCAGGAAATTTGTATGAATTCTCACTGTTAATAAGAACAAGTTCACCAAGACCAAGGTCTGCCCCTGACTTAAAAATCTTTCTGTATTCATTCTCGTTTATTTCTGACTTCTCATAAGATGAGTCATCTGCAGAAGGCTCTGTAACTTCAGGTACAGCAATATCAACAGGAACATCAGGATCCTGTCCCTCACGGTTTGACGTAATTACAAGACCACCGTTTCCGCCGTCAGAATTTTTCCGCATTGTGCTCCTTATCAGAAAGTCAAATCCGAAAATAGCAAGAATCAAAACCAAAGCCAGAACAGTAATTCTTACATATTTCGTACGCCTTTTCCGCAAATTTATCACCTCGCCGTAAAACATAAATTCCCCCTCTGGAATAAAGGGGGAATTATTAACAAAGAGAAAAAGCCCTGATTAAACCTCTTCGATATCTTCGCTTTCAAGAGCATCTTCAATATCCTCAAGAAGAATATCATCGAGATCAAATTCAAGTTCTTCACCGCAGTTCGGGCAGTTCATAGATCCTTCATCAAGCATACCACTGTCAAGAAGAATTGAATCTCCGCATGTCGGACAAGTTACTTCGAAAAGCTCTTCATCCCCGTCAAAATCTTCATCATCGAACTCGTCATAATCGTCTTCATAATCTTCGTCATCAAAATCGTCAAAGTCGTCGAATTCGTCTTCATCGTAGAAGTCATCTTCAACACTTCCAAGATCCTCATCAAGAATCTCGCAGAGTTCTGTGAGTTCATCAACCTGTCCCTGAAGGTCTTCGATATATGCAACCATATCATGCATAACATCTACAACATTAGCAAGTATCTTGCCTTCCTTTGTCGAAGTATCAAGGTCAATACCATCGATATAACCCTTAAGATATGACATCTTTTCTGTAAGCTTCATAAAAAATCCTCCCTTTGCTTATAGAATAAAAATTATAAAGAAAAAGCTTATGCTCTTTCCATGTACTCGCCTGTTCTTGTGTCGATTCTTACCATATCGCCCTGGTTGATAAAGAGCGGAACCTTGATCTCTGCACCTGTTTCGAGTACAGCAGGCTTTGTAGCATTTGTAGCTGTATCACCCTTGAAACCAGGATCTGTTTCTGTTACTTCGAGTTCTACGAAGAACGGTGGTTCAACACCGAAAACATTACCCTTGTATGAAAGAACCTTAACTTCCATGTTTTCCTTTACAAATGCAAAGCTGTCACCAAGCTTTGACTTGTCGATAGGAAGCTGTTCGTATGTTTCCATATCCATGAAGTAGTAGAGATTGTCTTCTGCGTAAAGATACTGCATGTCCTTTCTTTCTACGAAGGCTGTAGGATACTTATCAGTCGGGTTGAAAGATCTTTCAACAACTGCACCTGTAATAACATTCTTGAACTTTGTTCTTACGAAAGCAGCACCCTTACCAGGCTTAACGTGCTGGAATTCAATTACCTGAACTACGTTCCCGTCCAGTTCGAATGTTACGCCGTTTCTGAAATCACCAGCTGAAATCATAAAATAAATACCTCCAAATAAATTATAAAAATCTAATTAATAAATGTAATCACTTTTTATTATTTTACACTAAAATCGTGAATATTGCAATACCTATTCCAAAAAAATATTTCTGTTTTATCAGAGAACGGTAAATTCCCTGCTGCTCTTTGTAAAATTCATAAAGGAATCTGCTGTAATAACTCCCATATTTTCAGTGCGTATTCCGAATTTTCCGGGCAGATAAATACCAGGTTCTATGGTAATAACCATACCTTCCTTAAGTATATAGTCGCTCTTTGCTGAAACCCTCGGCATTTCGTGGATTTCCATACCTACTCCATGACCGAGCGAATGACCGAACGAACCCTTGAATTCTGTACTGTCAATAATATTTCTTGCAACAGCATCAAGTTCTGCCGCGTGCATTTCCGGACGGGCAGCTTCAAGTGCAGCCTGCTGTGCCTGAAGAACGATATCGTAAGCTCTCTTTTCTTCATCTGAAGGTGCACCGGCATAGAATGTGCGTGTCATATCACTGTGATAACCGTCAATAACCGCACCGAAGTCCATGAGAACAAAACCGCTTTCAAGTATATCATTTCCCGGAACTCCGTGAGGAAGAGATGTATTCTTTCCGAACAGCACTATAGTTTCAAACGAAATATCCTCAGCACCGAGAAGCTTCATTTTATTGTCGGTCATCAGTGCCACTTCACGCTCTGTCATACCTCTTCTGATATTTGAAAGTACATGGAGATATGTTTCCTCCGCAATGCTCTGTGCGTCAAGAATTTTTCTTATCTCATCTTCTGACTTGATAAGACGGAAACCGTTTATAATATCACTGAGAGCAGAAGATGAATCTATATAAAGGTCTTCGCCGAACTCTTCCGTAAACTTTCTCAGTTCCGTTACAGTCATCGTATCAGACTCGGTCATAACAACCTCAGCACAGTGCATTACAAAGAGTTCAGCAAGCTGTTCTTCCTTTTCCTTCTGAAGAATGACCTCCATTCCCTTTACCTTCTGAGCAGCCTTTTCATAGTATCTGAAGTCAATGATAAAATATGCCTTGTCCTTAAAACACACAACAATACCGTCGCTTGATTTAAAACCTGTAAAATATCTTCTGTTGGTTTCATCAGTTATTACAGCACAGGTCCTTTCGTCAGGAAGAGCATCCATTAGTTTCTCTATATTAGTCATCAGAATCACCCCTGTGAAAGCATTCTTACAAGTCCGTCCATGCCGAGTATGTAACTGTCTCTGCCGAATCCGGCAACAGAAGCTTTACAAACAGGACCGATAACCGATTTGTGTCTGAATTCATCTCTTGAAGCAGTATTGCTTATATGAACTTCTATAACAGGAATTCTTATCGCTGCAATTGCATCTCTGATTGCATAGCTGTAATGAGTATACGCACCTGCATTGAGCACAACTCCCGCACAGTCCTTACGCGCCTCGTGAAGTCTGTCTATTATGGCACCTTCGTGATTGGACTGATAAATCTCACACTCAACGCCAAGCTCCTCTGCATGTGCCATGATATCACTGTTTAATTTTTCAAATGTTTCCGAGCCGTAAACTCCCGGTTCTCTTTCTCCGAGAAGATTAAGATTCGGTCCGTGAATAACAAGTATTTTCATTTTCAGATTACTCCTTTATGTCTTTCTGCTGACGAACAGGTATCCTGCCGTCATAAAGTTTTTTCGGAAGAAACGGTCCCTCTATTTTTCTCTTGAATGCAAGAAAACCTTCCTTCTCATGTTCTATAGGAAATACATAAATGCACTTTACTCCGTGCTTAAGATTTGCGCCAAGAACATCAGTGTAAATCTGGTCTCCGACAACAGCAAGGTTTTCAAAGGGAATACCCATAAGCTTCTGTGCCCGGTTAAATCCGTCAGGAAGAGGCTTTTTCCCCTCACATACAAATTCAAGTCCCAGCTTTTCAGCAAACGGTCTTACTCGCTCAAAGTGGTTGTTCGAAACAATGGTCATCTTTATTCCGTTTTCCTTCATCAGTGAAATCCACTCAATAACCCCATCTGCAGGTCTCGGATTGTCGTGGGTGGTAAGCGTGTTGTCCAGATCCATAAGCAGCCCCCTGATATCATTTTCCCGTAAAATTTCAGGAGTAATATCAAGTACACTCTGTAAGGCTATATCTATTTTAAACAAAATTTTACCCGTCCTCCTTTGGTCATATAAGGCGGGCTGACCGGCATTTTTCCGAACTGCCGCCGGATTTTATTATAGCATAAAGAAAAATATTGTTCAAGTACAGACTATTGATTAAAAGCCAATTTAGTAGTATAATTTATATTGCCTTGCACATCTGATGACTGCGTCATCTCCGTGCAGATCGGCACTGGTAAACGCAATTTATTTATTGCGTTTACTATAAAGTGCAAAACCGAAACGAAAGGTCGTTTGAAAAAATGTACAATCCCAGATCTCTCAGGGCTGAGGAATTCATCTCAGATGAAGAAGTCCGTGAAACACTTGAATACGCTGAAAAAAACAAGGACAACACTGAACTTATAGACAGAATACTTGAAAAAGCAAAACAGAGAAAAGGCCTTGACCACCGTGAAGCCTCAGTGCTTCTCGCCTGCAGTGACAAGAAAAAAAACCGTGAAATAATCGAACTTGCCTGTCAGATAAAGAAGGATTTCTACGGAAACCGTATCGTCATGTTTGCTCCCCTCTACCTTTCAAACTACTGCGTAAACGGCTGCGTTTACTGTCCGTATCATCTGAAAAACAAACATATCCGCAGGAAAAAACTCAGTATGGACGAGATAAGGGGTGAAGTTACCGCACTTCAGGATATGGGTCACAAGCGACTTGCAATAGAATCCGGTGAAGACCCGGAAATGAACCCGATTGAATATATTCTCGAATCCATCCGCACCATATACAGTGTTAAGCACAAAAACGGAGCAATCCGCCGCGTAAATGTAAATATCGCAGCAACAACCGTTGAAAACTACAGAAAACTTGCGGACGCCGGAATAGGCACATATATACTCTTTCAGGAGACATACAACAGGGAAAGCTACGAAAAGCTCCATCCAACAGGTCCGAAGCACAACTACGCATATCATACCGAAGCTATGGACAGAGCCATGGAAGGCGGAATAGATGACGTAGGTCTCGGTGTACTCTTCGGTCTTGAACTGTACAGGTATGAATTTGCCGCCCTGCTTATGCATGCTGAGCACCTTGAAGCTGTACACGGCGTGGGACCGCACACAATAAGTGTACCGAGAATCAAAAAGGCAGATGATATCGACCCGGCAGTTTTCGACAACGGAATAAGCGACGATATTTTTGAGAAAATAGTCGCATGTATAAGAATTGCCGTTCCGTACACAGGCATGATAATCTCAACAAGAGAAACAGCCGAATGCCGTGAGAGAATTCTCAGATGCGGCATTTCGCAGATAAGCGGCGGTTCAAAAACCAGTGTGGGAGGATACTGCGAACCGGAACCTGAAGATGAAAAATCAGAACAGTTTGACGTAAGTGATACGAGAACACTTGACGAAGTGGTAAACTGGCTTATGAAGATGGACTGTATCCCAAGCTTCTGTACTGCATGCTACCGTGAAGGCCGTACCGGAGACAGGTTTATGGAACTGTGCAAAAATCAGCAGATTCAGAACTGCTGTCACCCGAATGCACTTCTTACTCTTAAAGAATACCTTGAGGACTATGCTTCAGAGGACACAAAAATCACAGGTGAAAAACTTATAGAAAAAGAGCTTTTGAATATAACAAGCGAAAAAGTCCGTGAAACAACCAGAAACCGCCTTTCAGAAATATCCCGCGGCGGCCGTGATTTCAGATTCTGAGGTAACTTATGGGACTAAACAGCACGCCTTCATCAGAAAGGATTCATATCGCATTTTTCGGAAAACGAAATGCCGGAAAATCAAGTCTTGTAAATGCAGTTACAGGTCAGAATATATCTGTTGTGTCAGAAATAAAAGGAACAACTACCGACCCTGTATACAAATCCATGGAGCTTCTGCCCGCAGGTCCGGTAATGATAATTGACACCCCGGGATTTGATGACAGCGGATATCTCGGAGAAATGAGAATAAAAAAAGCCGGACAGGTTCTGAGGAAAACTGATATAGCAGTCCTTGTGGTTTCTTCAGAAGAAGGATTATCCGATGAGGACAGAACAATTAAATCTCTCCTGGAAAGCAAAAAAATTCCATATATAACTGTCTACAGCAAATCCGATTTAACCGGAACTCCGATACCTGAACTTAATCCGGCAAATGAAATTCAGGTAAGTTCATCATCAGGTCACAACATTACAGAACTGAAAACCATGATTGCCGCACTGGCAGACAGAGATAAAAATGAATGGAAAATTCTTGGTGATATTATCTCCCCTTCAGACATCGCAGTCCTTGTGGTTCCTGTTGATGAAGCGGCACCAAAAGGAAGGCTTATCCTTCCTCAGCAGATGGTAATACGTGAAATTCTTGATAAAAAAGCTGTTCCTGTTATCACGCAGCCTGAAACATTTTCGCAGGTTATTTCGTGTTTAATACAGAAACCCCGGATTGTCATAACAGACAGTCAGGCATTCGGAGAAATATCAGCCAGAACACCCGAAGACATTCCCCTGACATCATTTTCAATTCTTATGGCAAACTACAAAGGAGTTCTCCGGCAGGCTGTATCAGGACTTAAGGCCATAGACAGACTTAAGAACGGAGACAGGATACTGATATCGGAAGGCTGCACACACCACAGACAGTGCGGAGATATAGGGACTGTAAAGCTCCCGGCTCTGATAAAAAAATACACAGGAGTCAGTCCGGAATTCGCCTTTACCTCCGGAACCGAATTTCCTGAAGACATAAGTGGTTTTTCCCTCATCATTCACTGCGGTGCATGTATGCTGAACGAACGTGAAGTCAGGGCAAGGGCGAGTCAGGCACTGGAATCTGATATTCCGTTCACCAACTACGGAACAGCCATTTCATATATGAACGGCATACTCAGACGAACTCTTGAAATCTTCCCGGACATACTGAGCATTCTCTGATATCAGCATTATCCTTTTCTGAAAAAATAATGAAAAAATATCATTTTACTTGCACAATCTTTTCAGTTATGTTATAATTAAAACCGACTGATGCAGTTTTTTGTCGCAAAAAAGCATTCATATACATAAAGAAAGGAATTAAAAAAATGAAAGAAATCAGATCAAAAATCATAGCAGTTTCTGCTGTAGCACTCTTTGCAGTTTCCGCTGCATCATGCAGTTCAGCAAAACCTGAGAAAACAGAAACTGTTGTAGTAACAAACTCTGTAACAGATGCAGCCAAGGATGATAACGGTTCATCAGATTCAACTGAAGCTCCTGTTCCTGAAAAAGACGATGACGGAAGCCAGATTTCTGTTATTGAAGTAACAGACGCTGAGGGGGCAAAAGTAACGGCAGAGAACGGCAAACCTGTAACAGAACTTGCTCTTGTGAATAAGGACGGTGCAGTTATTACAGATAAAAGCGGTAAGAATGTAAAACCAAATATCAAAGTCACAACTGCAGCTGAAAGAATAGTTGAAAACAAGAATACACTCCCGCCTGTTAATAACCAGCCTTCTGTGACAAACGAATTTACTCCGCAGTTCACCGCGGAAGGTCCTACTGTTTCCATTCCTGATATTGAGGCTAAGCCGGGCGAAACAGTTTCATTCAAGGTAAAGGTAACAGGAAACACAGGATACACAGCACTTATTTCATGGATTGACATAAACAGCAAGTACTTCGAATTTGTTTCATATGAAGGCGGAGACACAGATGATGCTGACAACAAAGATTCATCACAGTACAATAACACAACATTCCAGGTAATTGAAAAAGAAGGCACAAAGGATCTCAGCACACTCGTATGCCTTTATTTTGACGGTGCACTTAAGAGTCTCGAAGGCGACGTTACATACGCAACAGTAACACTCAAAGTCAAGGACAAAACTCCTGCCGGAAAGTATACAATTGCCTTTGACGGTGAAGGTGACGGAAACGGAACATCAATGTGCAACAACGTTGTTGTGGATAATGGCAAAAAGAAAATTATTGTTCCTACACCTAAGTACAAAGACGGAAGCATAACAGTAAAATAATTATTTTCGGAGGCTATAATGAAAAAACGTTTAATTATCAGTTTATTTCTTTTATGTGCAGCTGTATTCAGCATGACTTCATGTTCCAAAACAGCGAAGCCTGATACCTCATCAAGTGAACAGGCTGAAGTACAGATTCCGGAAAAAGATGCTGACGGAAATGACATTAAAGTGCTGGAAGTAACAGATTCACAGGGTGTTGTTGTAACCGATGAAAACAAAAAACCTGTAACCGAGATTGCGGCAGTTGACAAAAGCGGAAATATAATAACTGATTCTGAAGGAAAGGTATCAAAACCTAAACTTCCTGAAGTAACAAATAAACCTTCCGGAGGAAATAACAACAGCAATAATAACAACAATAACAACAATAACAGCAGCAATAATAGTAATAATAGTAACAATAATAACAATAACAACAGCAATAACAACAGCAATAATAACAGCGACATATCAGATGATATCTTTGTTGCCGGAGACTCAGAATATGCTGCTTTTCTCTGGTTCTCAGATACCAAAAAATCAGGAAATGATTTCGTTTTTAACTCTGTAAAAGAAGACGGCGACGTTGTTGAAATGAAATTCAAAATCAAAAGCGGCGCCAAAAAGGGCAAATACGAAATAAAAAGCATCAACGAAAGCGGTCATGATTCTGCGTTCTGCGATGCAGACGCAAAAGGATTCGATATCACCTTCTGTCCGGGATATATCGGCGTAGGAACAGAAGTTTCTGAGACAGCTGTCCCTGACGGAAATACTGCATTCGTAATTTCAAGTGCATCAGGTCAGCAGGGTGATACGGTAACAATCACCGGATCTGTCAAAAATCTTGGAGAAAAGGAACTTGCAGCATTCAATGCATATATAGCATATGATCATGATGCACTGGAACTTGTTTCTCTTAACCGTACAGGTACTATTGCATCAAGCGGAGACTTCGCGTCAAATGTAAAAAACGCTGAATAAAGCAAATTAAACAGGGTCTGTTCTCAGTACAGACCCTGTTTTTTTATTTTATAAATGATATGAAGAATCTATAAAATGTTCTTTAAAATATATCAAATTAAAAATATTACATAGAATTCTTTTAATTTTATTATTATTTTTTTTCACGGTCCGGACAACTTTTTTTAAAAAGCACTTGAAATTATTTCTGTTTTGATATAGAATATATATATACACTTTTTTATAACATTATTTATGGAGGTATTTTAACTATGTCAGTTAAAGTTGCAATCAATGGTTTTGGACGTATTGGACGTCTTGCTTTCAGACAGATGTTTGACGCAGAAGGATATGAGGTAGTTGCTATCAACGACCTTACAAAGCCTTCAATGCTCGCTCACCTTCTCAAGTACGATACTGCTCAGGGCGGTTACTGCGGTAAGATCGGTGAAGGCAAGCACACAGTTACAGCTGATGACGAAGCTGGTACACTCACTGTTGACGGTAAGACACTCACAATCTACGCTAAGGCTAATGCTGCTGAACTCCCTTGGGGCGAAATCGGTGTAGACGTTGTTCTCGAATGTACAGGTTTCTACTGCTCAAAGGAAAAGTCACAGGCTCACATCGATGCTGGTGCTAAGAAGGTTGTTATCTCAGCTCCTGCAGGCAACGATCTTAAGACAATCGTTTACAGCGTAAACGAAAAGACTCTTACAAGTGATGACAAGATTATTTCAGCTGCTTCATGCACAACAAACTGCCTCGCTCCTATGGCTAACGCTCTTAACAAGTATGCTCCAATCCAGAGCGGTATCATGAGCACAATTCACGCTTACACAGGCGACCAGATGATTCTCGACGGTCCGCACAGAAAGGGCGACCTCAGAAGAGCAAGAGCTGGTGCTGCTAACATCGTACCTAACTCAACAGGTGCTGCTAAGGCAATCGGTCTCGTAATTCCTGAACTCAACGGCAAGCTCATCGGTTCTGCACAGAGAGTTCCTGTTCCAACAGGTTCAACAACAATCCTCACAGCTGTTGTTAAGGGTTCAGACGTAACTGTTGACGGAATCAACGCTGCTATGAAGGCTGCTGCTTCAGAATCATTCGGTTACAACGAAGACCAGATCGTTTCTTCAGACGTTATCGGTATGAAGTACGGTTCACTCTTCGATGCTACACAGACAATGGTTTCTAAGATTTCTGACGATCTCTATGAAGTTCAGGTTGTTTCATGGTATGACAACGAAAACTCATACACAAGCCAGATGGTTAGAACAATCAAGTACTTTGCTGAATTAGGCTAATCCAGTACATTATTTGAATCTCACAGGGGATCAGCGCTGCTGGTCCCCTGTTTATTTGTGCGTTCACAAATACATAACCCCTTACCTCCATACAGTGTTTACCTTTTTTCATTAAATCCTACAAATAAATCCGTCTTTTTGTTACTTGTATTTGGCACTGAAATGTTTTATAATTTTAATTGATATTTTTTTGAAGCGAAAGGTTGGTCATTAATGAAAAAAATCGGTTTTGATAACGATAAATATTTAAAAATGCAGTCAGAGCACATCAGAGAGCGTATTTCAAAATTCGGAGACAAACTTTACCTTGAATTCGGCGGCAAACTCTTTGATGACTATCATGCATCACGTGTTCTTCCTGGTTTCAAACCTGACAGTAAACTTCAGATGCTCCTCCAGCTTAAGGACGAAGCTGAGATTGTTATTGTAATCAACGCCGGAGATATAGAGAAAAATAAAATCAGAGGCGACCTCGGTATAACATATGACAAGGACGTAATCAGACTTTTTCATACATTCACAAAGATCGGTCTTTATGTAAGCAGTGTGGTTCTTACACAGTATGAAGGACAGAGCTCAGCTGATGCTTTTCAGAAGAGACTTGAAGCTCTTGGCATAAAGGTTTACCATCACTATCATATCAAGGGATACCCTTCAAACATTCCTTACATTATGAGTGATGAAGGTTTCGGGAAAAATGACTATATCGAAACTTCACGCCGTCTTGTAGTCATCACTGCTCCGGGTCCGGGAAGCGGAAAGATGGCAACCTGCCTTTCACAGCTCTACCATGAAAATATACGCGGCAGAAGAGCAGGATATGCCAAGTTTGAGACTTTCCCTATCTGGAATATTCCTCTCAGACACCCTGTAAACATCGCTTATGAAGCTGCAACATCAGACCTTAACGATGTAAACATGATTGATCCTTTCCACCTTGAAGCATACGGCAAAACAACTGTAAACTATAA
>SAMEA3663038__coassemble_393_pt1 | contig 14567 bp, 6 predicted proteins | sample SAMEA3663038__metabat2_low_PE_024 | metagenome-assembled genome bin SAMEA3663038 (sample SAMEA3663038) | pig gut metagenome | biome: pig gut; feature: pig-associated habitat; material: faeces | place: France | collected 2012
AGTCAAGCGGTTCCGCTAACGTAAAGAAGAACGAACTCATAATGGGCGGAAGCGACAACGGCGGAAATACAGGCGGCAATGATACTCCTGTTACTCCTCCGGCATCAAATGAAAAAGATCCTTCAGGAACTGCTCCGGGAGCTGGTACAGGTGTTTCCACAGACTGCGAAACATCAGCAGGCGGCTGGACAGCACGTGGTGAAGGTGTAAAGCTAATCCTGACAGGCGACCAGAAAAACGGCGGCTCAAAGTCACTGGCTGTCACAGGAAGAACAGCTTCATGGAACGGAATTCAGAACGCTTCCTCAGATCTTAAGGCTGGCGGTTTATATTCAATTGAATCATACGTAACTTATGACGCTTCATACGATTCTGCAGGATTTACTGTTGGTCTTCAGTATGATCAGGACGGAACAACACACTATGACGATATTGACAGCGTTACAACATCTGCCGGCAAATGGGCTAAACTCGGCAACGCATTTACAGTTCCGTCAGGTGCAACCAATATCTCACTTTATATTCAGACAAAATATTCAGAAAATGATACAGCTGCTGACCTTATAAACTTCTATGTTGATGATATTAAGCTCACAGACAGCATGGGCAATACAGGCGACACAGGGGACAGCGGAAATACCAGCGGCACTACAGGCGGCAGCGTTTCCGACGGAAGCCTTATGGCTGAAGCAAAGAAAAACTTCACATCTAATGTTCCGGCTGACGTAAAGACCGGCGACAAGGGTACAACTGAAAAGATTACATACTTCTCAAAGAAAGCTCAGAAGAACAAGCCTGCAAATGTATGGCTTCCTCCGAACTATTCAAAGAGCAAGAAATATCCGGTTGTATATATGAATCACGGTGTTATGGGAAGCGAAAATGACCTCCTCTCAGGATGGAGCATTCGTGAAATGGCTTCAAACCTCATCGAAAAGGGTGAAGTTCAGCCGTTCATAATCGTATTCACACAGATGTACACAAACCCTGCAGCTGACAGACCGTCAGGCATCAATCAGGATGATATGGATCGTTATGATGACTTCCTTTATGATCTCACAGAAAGCCTTATGCCATATATGGCTGAAAACTATTCTGCAGCTGAAGGAAGAGAAAACACTGCTATTGCAGGTTTCTCAATGGGAGGCAGAGAATCACTCTACATCGGTATGATGGCATGCGACAAGATTGGTTATGTATGTGCATCATCTCCTGCTCCTGGTATCGTTCCTGCACAGGATATGTTCCTTAACCACCGCGGAAGTATGACAGAAGCTGAATTCGGATTCAAGACAGCTCCTTACCTCCTTATGATCGGCGGCGGCACAAATGACAGTGTTGTTGGTACATTCCCTAAGCAGTACTCTGAACTCTACACAAAGAAGGGACAGGATCACATCTGGTTTGAAGTTCAGGGCGGCGGACATGACGCAAGCGTAGGAACACCACTTTTCTACAACTTCTTCCGCAACCTCTTCAAAACCGGTTCAACACAGGAACCTGCTGTTACAACAGTAACTACTGTAACAGAACCAGTACCTGCGGAAACCACACCGACAACTACGGAAAAACCATCTGTTACACAGCCTCCTGCAACAGAGATTGTTGCTGGTGATGCTGACGGCAACGGTGCAGTTACTGTAGCTGACGTCGTTAAACTCATGCAGCACCTCATCGGAAAAGTAACACTTTCAGGTGACAACGCAAAGGCTGCCGACATGAACGGCGACGGAAAAATTTCAATTATTGACCTCATCAAACTTAAGAATAAACTTTTATAATCATCCATTCAAAATAACCACCCCTCGTATGAAATTCATATGAGGGGTGGTTGTTTCTTTGAACGTCAGAAGAGAAGTTTTTCATAATCTTTTTATGCTTTTCAAAGAACAAAGGCTGTGCAGCACATCGCCTCACAGCCTTTGTATTTTATTATTTTATTATAAAGCTTCAAGTCTCTTTCCGATTTCCTTGAGGAATTCTTCAGAATCAACCTTCTTCTTGTTTTCAAGCTTTGAAATCATGTAGAGGTCGCCTGTCATAACGCCTTCTTCGATTGTCTGGATAGTAGCCTTTTCAAGCCTGTCCGCAAATTCGCAAAGATCAGGAGTGTTGTCCAGTTCCCCTCTCTTTCTGAGAGCTCCGCTCCATGCGAAAATAGTAGCAACAGAGTTTGTTGATGTTGTTTCACCCTTGAGGTATTTGTAGTAGTGTCTCTGAACTGTACCGTGAGCAGCTTCGTATTCGTAGATTCCGTCAGGTGAAACAAGTACGGATGTCATCATAGCAAGGCTGCCGTATGCTGTTGAAACCATGTCTGACATAACGTCACCGTCATAGTTCTTGCAAGCCCAGATATATCCGCCGTTTGAACGGATTACACGTGCAACAGCGTCATCGATAAGTGTGTAGAAGTATTCGATACCGAGTGCTTCGTACTTTTCCTTGTATTCGTTATCGTAGATTTCCTGGAAGATATCTTTGAATCTGTGGTCATACTTCTTTGAGATAGTGTCCTTTGAAGCAAACCATACATCCTGCTTGAGGTCAAGACCGTAGTTAAGACATGCTCTTGCAAATCCTGCAATACTGTTATCCTTGTTGTGAAGGCCCTGAATAATACCGTCTGTATCCTTGAAGCTGAAGATTTCCTGTCTTGTTTCGTTTCCGTTTTCGTCAGTTACAACGAGTTCAGCCTTTGAACCCTTCTTAACCTGCATCTCTGTGTTCTTGTAAACATCACCGTATGCGTGACGTGCAATTGTGATTGGCTTTGTCCATGTAGGGATGTATGGTGTGATGCCCTTTACAAGAATAGGTGTTCTGAAAACTGTACCGTCGAGGATTGCACGGATTGTGCCGTTAGGTGACTTCCACATTTCCTTGAGGTTGTACTCAGGCATTCTTGCAGCGTTAGGTGTGATTGTAGCGCACTTTACTGCTACGCCGTACTTCTTTGTAGCTTCAGCACTTTCTATTGTTACCTTGTCGTCAGTTTCATTTCTGTGTTCAAGACCAAGGTCGTAGTATTCTGTCTTAAGGTCAACGTACGGGAGAATGAGAATTTCCTTAATCCACTTCCAGAGAATTCTGGTCATCTCGTCTCCGTCCATCTCAACGAGCGGTGTTTTCATCTGAATCTTTGCCATAGCTTTGTACCTCCGAATTACTTTAATTACTTTAAGTTTTCTCTTGTGTAGTCGAGAAGACCACCAGCAAGGATGATATCCTTTGTACGTCCTGTAAGTTCACAGAGAACAGGAATCTGTGCACCTGTTGTCCTGTTTGTTACAGTAAGCTCTGTCTTGTCAGCTTCAATGTCAGCACGCACGTTTAAAATCTCAATCTCATCGCCTTCACTGATCTTGTCGTAGTCAGCTTCGTTTACAAATGTAAGTGGAAGGATACCTGCGTTGATAAGGTTAGCTCTGTGAATTCTTGCAAAGCTCTTAACAAGAACTGCCTTGATTCCGAGATAGAGAGGAGCAAGAGCTGCGTGTTCTCTTGATGAACCCTGACCGTAGTTTGCACCGCCTACGATAATACTCTGGCCGAGACTCTTTGCTCTTTCCGGGAACTTTTCATCGCATACTGTGAAGCAGTGCTGTGAGATAGCCGGAATGTTTGAACGGAGCGGAAGAATCTTTGCACCTGCAGGCATGATATGGTCAGTTGTGATATTGTCTTCAACCTTGAGTGAAACCTTACACTTTATGTCCTTCACAAGCGGAGCTGTCTCAGGGTATGGCTTGATGTTTGGTCCGCGGAGGATTTCCACGCTGTCCATATCCTTTTCGTCAGCAGGAAGAACTATCATGTTGTCATTTATAACAAACTCTTCAGGGAGCTTGAACTCAGGCATCTCGCCGATTTCTCTCGGGTCTGTAAGAACACCTGTGATTGCAGAGATTGCAGCCATTTCAGGTGAAACGAGATAAATCTGTCCGTCCTTTGTACCTGAACGTCCTTCGAAGTTTCTGTTGAATGTTCTGAGTGAGATACCCTTTGAGTTAGGTGACTGACCCATACCGATACACGGACCGCATGCGCTTTCAAGAATTCTTGCGCCTGCATCGATAAGATCGGAAAGAAGTCCGCTCTGAGCCATCATATTGAGAACCTGCTTTGAACCGGGAGCAATTGAAAGTGAAACATCAGGGTGAACTGTCTTGCCTCTGAGGATATGAGCAACCTTCATCATATCGAGGAGTGAAGAGTTTGTACATGAACCGATACAAACCTGATCAATCTTAATATTGCCGATTTCCTTAACGCTCTTAACGTTGTCAGGCATGTGAGGACATGCTGCAAGAGGAGCAAGTTCGGAAAGATTGATTTTGATTTCTTCATCGTATACGGCATCTTCATCAGCAGCAAGCGGAGTCCATACTTCTTCACGGCCCTGTGCCTTAAGGAACTGCTTTGTGATCTCGTCTGAAGGGAAGATTGATGTTGTGGCACCAAGCTCTGCACCCATGTTTGTGATTGTAGCTCTTTCAGGAACTGAAAGTGTCTTTACGCCTTCACCGCAGTATTCGATAACCTTGCCTACGCCGCCCTTAACTGACATGATTCTGAGAACCTCAAGAATAACGTCCTTGGCAGCAACCCACGGGCTGAGCTTTCCTGTGAGCTCTACCTTAACAACCTTAGGACATGTTATGTAGTATGCACCGCCGCCCATAGCAACAGCTACGTCAAGTCCGCCTGCGCCAATGGCAATCATACCGATACCGCCGCCTGTTGGTGTGTGGCTGTCAGAACCGATAAGTGTTTTGCCTGGCACACCGAATCTTTCAAGATGAACCTGGTGACAGATACCGTTACCCGGTCTTGAGAAGTAGATGCCGTGTTTCTTTGCAACGCTTCCGATAAATCTATGGTCATCAGCATTTTCAAATCCGCTCTGAAGTGTGTTGTGATCAATATATGCAACAGAACGTTCTGTCTTTACCCTCGGAACACCCATAGCCTCGAATTCGAGGTATGCCATTGTTCCTGTTGCGTCCTGAGTTAATGTCTGGTCAATACGGATTCCGATCTCGTTTCCCTTGATCATCTCACCGTCTACAATGTGGTTTTTGAGGATCTTTTCAGTTAATGTAAGTCCCATTCGTTTACTCCGTTTCTCCGCAGATGAGAGAGTCAGCTGGCTTCAGAAACATCTTCTGCGGTATAATGTTTCTGTAATAACACCATTAATATTTTACCACTATATACAGTGGTTTGTCAACAATTACATACTATTCTTTCGATTTGATCCGCAATTTCATCAGGTAAAAGTGATGAATCTATTCTGTGGAGACATGTGTATTTTTCCACCCTTCCCTCGTAAAAATCCGCCTCATCAGCAAGGTATCTTCTGCATACCTCGCTGTAGTTCGGATTTTTCTGTTCGGACTCACGGGAGATGCATCTCTTTAGACGAATTCCGTCATCAAGTTCCAGATAAATAACAGCAACCTCATCTCTGCCGTATTTCTCATAAAGCCTGTCCACTACATCAGGAGTGCCTATCATGATATAATTTCCCCCTGATATATCTGTTTCACAGGTAAAATACGTCCAGTCTCCATGTACAGTGTGATATGTTCTCTTTTCTATTACCTTACCTTCAGATTCAAGTTCCGCAAGTTTTTCATTATCGACAAAGTGATATTCCACACCCTCTGTCTCATTTGTCCTCCTTGGTCTTGTCGTGTAAGTTACAACGGGAAAAAGGGACGGTATTTTTCTGTTCATCACATTACCGAATGCAGTATCCTTGCCCGAACCGCTTTTTCCAATCAGACAGTATAGTTTTCCCAATTCTGCTCCTCCTGTTTAACCTCAATAAAACTGCCAAGTTTAAGGGAATAAATAATCATAGCCTTTACTTTTTTGTTCTCTATGCTCTCAAGCGCTGCTTTGTAAATTTCAAGCTGTGTACTGTAGTTTTCTGCAAGCACCGAGATGTCGGATACATTGTCCGTCTTGTAATCAACAAGGACAATACCGTCGTCCTCCTCAAAGTACAGATCTATTATTCCCTGGACCATACAGTCCGTATCGTTATATTCAGAAAATCTGTCCCCGTCAAGATTAAGGTCAGATATTTTCACAAGAAATTTTCTTTCCTTTTCAACACGGGGTGAAAGACATGCTCTGCGGAATATATCCGAACAGATAAAATTCCTTATGAGCTGAACATCTGTTTCCTCAGCCTGACTCCTGGTGATAAATCCGCATTCCGCAGCCCTCTTTATCTCTGCTTCAGGATTTTCCGCAAGCTTTGCAAATTCGCTGTGCTGGAGAATACTGTGAACAACAGTTCCTCTTTCAGAAGGTGTCATTCCGTGCTTTTCCGAAGCGAATGAAGGTCTCTTAAGTACAATTCCGAATTTGTCATGGTCTTTTGAAATGTCTGAAACAGAAAACTTTGCCTGAACTTTTTTACGCGAATTACTCCGGCTTTCACTGAACATATTTCTTATCTTTTCCGTAAGCTCAGGATCCGGCTCAGCTTTAACCCTGTCTGAAGTTTTTTCTTCCTCAGCTGTTTCTGATGCCGCATTTACTTCCGTGAAGTTTATTTCAAAGCCGGTATCCTCAATAAAGAACATGTCATATCCGCTCAGTTCCCTGAGCAGATTTCCGTTTCTGTGGGTAAGCAGTGACATAAGAAGCCAGTCCTGCATTGACTTTGCACTTCGTGATATCTTTGGAGTTATTCCCTGATACTGATGGATTTTTACTGCGTATGAACCCAGTTTCTTTATCTGTGAAGGTCCAAGTTCAAGCGGAATGAACAGCTGCTCTCTTGCTCTTGTAAGGGCAACATAAAGCAGACGCATCTCTTCACTGAGTGCATCATTTCTGTTCCTGTTGTTTATAACTTCAAACGGAAGTGTAGTAAATCTCTTAAACTCTCTCCTGTTCTGAAGCCGGAAACCTATGCCGCTTTCAAAATTGAGCTGTAAATTTTTCAGACTGTCCTGTCTGTTAAACTGAACCTGAGTCTCACATAAAAATACAAACGGGAATTCAAGTCCCTTTGACTTGTGAATCGTCTTGATAACAACAACATCATCAGAGGCTGACACTGTCTGTCCCTGTTTAAAGTCTCCGTTCATTCTGACTGTTCTGTCAATATATCTTAAAAATCCGCCCAGTCCCTCATCGGAAGATTCCTGATACGAACCGGCGTACTCAAGAAGTGCGCGGAGGTTGGCTCTCTTCTTCTCCCCGTCTTCATACATGCGTATAACAGAAATGAAATCTGTACGGTCATATATATGACGTATCAGTTCAACAAGACTCATTGAAGCAGACTGCATTCTGAGTTCACTTATTACCTCCAGTACTCTGGATATTTTTCCGTGCATCACATCTGAAATCTGTTCGGATTTTTCACTTTCCGCAATTCTGCACAGTGAGCTGTAAAGATATCCTTTTCTGTTTTCAAGCCTCAGAATCACCATCTCGTCATCGGTAAACATAAACATAGGTGACATGAGCACTGCGGCAAGCGAGGTATCGATAAGCGGATTGTCAACAACACGAAGAAGATTAAGAAGTACGGAAATTTCCCGTGAACTGAGGTATCCGGCTGTTTCTTCGCTGTATGCAGTTATTCCCCGTTTTGCCAGCTCCTCAATGTACAGAACGGCATCTGTTTTTCTTCTGAGAAGTATACAGAAATCTTTTTTCGTACAGTCCCTTGTTGAAACTCCGTCCCTGTTGTCAACCTGAACTTTGTTTTTCAGCATGCTGTCAATCTTTTCAGCAGTATATGCCGCCTGTGAAATTGTACTGTCATCTGTACCGGTAACAAGAACAGCAACTTCCGTTTTTCTTTCTCTTTCTGTAAACGATGCACCCTGAACAAGTTCTTCTCCGCTGTCGTAAACAATCTCACCGACCTCACGACTCATAACCGAGCGGAAAACAAAGTTTACAAGCTCTATAACGTCCTTCGAGCTTCTGAAGTTACGGTTAAGCCTTATATATGAATTTTCTCCGCTGCCGTTTTCATCATACTCCACTGAACTGTCCATAGTATCAATAAAATTCTTCGGATTAGCAAGTCTGAAACGGTAAATCGACTGTTTCACGTCACCTACCATAAACAGATTGTCACCTGCACGTTCCGGACTTCCGCCATGCGAAAGCAGCCTGAAAATAAGGTCCTGATTGTTGTTCGTATCCTGAAACTCATCTATCATGATTACCTTGTAGTAATCGGAGAGATCATGTGCAAGCCGGGACTTTACTGTTTTTCCGCTGTCGTCCATATATGACAGGAGCTTTACTGTAAGAGTTTCCGCATCTGAAAATCCTATACAGCTTTTTTCCACCTTGGTTTTCCAGAGATTTTCATCAAGCTCACGGATCATCTGTTCAAGTATTGTAAGCACCTTAAAGTGTACTTCGATATCTTCCCTTGCATGTGACACAATCTCAAGGCAGGACGAAATCTCTTCATTTACAATAGCCTTATAGTCCTTACGGAGTGATTTTATTCTCTCAGCAATGTCCGCGTCTGCACTTTTACTCATTGTCAGACGGCCGAACAAAGGAGTGTTACATGCATACTCTTCTGCTCTTTTTTCCGGCGTTCTGCTCTCATCAGAAAGGATTCTCCTCGCCTTTTCAATTGCAAAATATTCACTGTCAAGCAGATCAACCGCTTTTTCTCCTATATCACCCTCTGCCGAAATGCTGACACACTCGGCTGCAAGCTCCTCCGCAGTTTCTGCTTTTGCTGCCGCCACTCTGAAATATTCACCGAGAAATTCGTCACAGGCGTTTCCTTCAGGTGAATATCCCCGGCAGATTTTCCTCAGCCATTCCATACCGTAAGGAAGAGAACAGATAAATCTGTAGATATCAGAGATAAGCCTTTCTATCGCACTGTCATCCTTGAAGCAGAACTGGTCGTACAGGAAATTCATCATTTCCGGATGTTTCTCATAATACTCTGTTACCAGATCAGATATTGCTTCGGATACCATAACCGAAGACTCGGTTTCATCCATTACTCTGAAACTTCCGGTCAGTTCAAGCTCCTGTACATTGTCACGGATAAGCTCAAAACAGAATGAATGTATCGTAGCTATTTTTGCACTCTGAAGCAAAAGCTGCTGTTCATTGAGCCAGTGATTTTCAGGATCTTTTTCGATAAGTCCGGCAAGGGCTGCTGTAAGGCGCTGCTTCATTTCAGCTGCGGCATCCCTTGTGAATGTTACAACTATCATCCTGTCAGCAGGCACCCTGTTTTCACTGTCCGAAAGAATCCGGACAAGTCTCTCAACAAGTACAGACGTCTTGCCGCTTCCCGCTGCCGCTGATACAAGCAGCGAACAGCCTCTTGCATTTATTGCATTTTCCTGTTCCTTAGTCCAGGCCATAGTTTTCCCCCCCTTATTTCTCGTTCAGCAGCTGAGCCTTAATTTCTTCAAGATCATCCGGTAAAATGCGCTCACGGATACGAGGATAATTACCGCATATTTCACGGTAATCACAGTAGCTGCAGACATTTTTGTTTTTATCGTAGTTAAGCGGTGAAGCTGAAATATCTCCGCTGTAAAGATCGTCAGCCATTTTTTCAAGCAGTCTGTAGGTGTGTACTCTCAGATTTTCAAACTGTTTCCTTGAAAGACATGAACTTACCACTTTATTAAATTCAGGTATCCCGTCCTTCCCGGCTTTATTAAGTTTTGCCGGGATATATACACCTGCAATATTTTCCTCCATAGCCTCAAGAACCTTAAGCTCTTTAAGAACAACACCGGTCATGTGATAAAAGCTCTGAAGATAAAGCTGCTTGTCCCTGCTGTCGTTTCTCTTTCTGTCAAGTGCAATCCTGCCTGAAGGCATATAGAGAACACCGGCCGGAATGCTCTGCCCGAAAGGTCCTGAATTTCCTGTGACGGAAAAGAGATACAGCAGCATCTGCATATCAATTCCAAAAATCCAGACTGAATTTCTTTTCGCCCGTCTTATAGTCGATTACCCTGATAAATTTCTCACCATTATCTTCATAAATATCAACACGGTCAATCTTTCCTCTTAAAATTATCTCAACGCCTTCTCTGGAAGTTAGCTTTACAGGTTCAACCCCGTTTTTCTCGCTGAGTTCAAATTCAAATTTCACCGGTTCAAACTTTGAAACGGAAAGCTCCTCCTTCAGATGTGCAACAAGGGAAAGCGTATCCTCTGTAAACTTTTCAAAAGCGGCATCGAGACGTGCATTTTTCCCGAAGTTTCCGCCAAGATTTTCAGTTCTGTACCAGCTTGAGGTTTCTTTTATCATACCGGTAATCTTTTCATCTGTAAGTGCAAGAAACTCTTCTCTGGAGCTGCAGCCTGAAAATATTTTTTCAAGACAGGCATGAACCAGGTTTCCAAGCTCCATCAGATTCATTTCCTTTCTGCCCCTTGCAGCTATACGAAGTGCATAATGACAGAAAAATTTGAAGTGACAGAGATTATACTCCCCAAATGAAGTGGCAGAAACCGTCAGCCTGTTTCCGAGAAGAACCGACATAAGCTCACTGTCTTCAACGTGATGATCGGCATCGGGTTTCAGCATTTCGAGATACTCTATCCTTGCACTGTAAACCGGATCCTCCTTAAGAACTTCCCTCAGTGATGCGCACAGAACTGAATCCTGTTCCCCGTTCTGAACATAGTTATAGTAAGCCGACTGCGGTGTCGGAGAATAGAAAATTATATCGTGTGAAGAAGCTGTGTCTGTAATGACGTCAGAAAACATTCCTTTTGTTCTCGTAAGAATATATGAAGGATATCTTGTTCCTCCTGCTGAATCCGAAAGCGGATATGTTACAATAACCCGCTCTGAAACTGACGAAAACAGACGGTATACAGTAAACCTTTCATCTGTAAGCAGTCGCTTTGTATCCTTTCCAAGATCAATTCCAAGTTTTTCAAATGCCTGCCTGTCAGTATCACTGAGCATCCCGCTCTGTTTAACAGCATAAGGGAGTATCCCCTCGTTTGCACCCATAACAAAAATAACCTTCTGTCCCTCAAGGCGCGCCTTTTCAGCAGAAACAACAGACACGGCATCCAGCTCCTGAGGTGCACTTAAAAATCTGTTCTGTTTCAGGATGAGAATAAACAGCTCGCAGAAATCCTCGGAAGACATTTTCTCATCGCCAAGAACATCTGAAAGTGTACTGAATATATCCACGATACAGCCCCAGAGTCTGTTGAGTTCCGAAGCCATGTATGTGTCCTGGTTATCCTTATAAACTGAGATAAGTTTTTTTATCCTCCTGGTTATCTCCTGCTCCTCAAGAAAACTGTATATAAGCTGACACATTTCAGCGGCAGTACAGTCGATGCATTTTTTACGCAGTTCAAGTACAGGATCAATAAGAACTGCTCTGAGGCCTTCCATATATTCAAGTTCTTTTTTATCAACAGAACCTGCCAGTTCTGTTTCTGTGAAACTGCTCTCCCAGAGCACACCTTCCACATTCCACTTGAAACAGAAATTTTCAAGTGACGAAATCTGCTCTATCGTCAGCGGAGTAAGCATTGTTTTGGCATACCTGAATACAGTATCTGTTTCCGTTTTCTTTCTGCCCGCAAGTTCCAGAAGTGATCTTATGAGAAGTACAACAGATGTGTGCATAACGGATTTTTCAGTATCCGAAAAATATGGAATCCCATAGCGCTCCATAGCTGCACCAAGGAGCGCATCATAGTCTTCCGGCTGTCTTGAAGCGACAGATATCTCACCAAATCTGTATCCTTTTGTATTTACAAGATATCTTATATATGAACATACAAAGTCTGCCTCCTGATAAAAGTCCCTGGCCTCTGTTATTTTTACAAATCCCTCAGATGATATTTTTTCTCTTCTCTTTCCGAAAACTGTCCTGCTAAGAGTCTCTACAGCTGCATTTTTAAATCTCATTGGTTTGTCCAGTATGGTTTCACTGCACTTTATGCTGTATTTGTCTGCAATAGCCTTTATCTTAAGATATGTTGAATTTACAGTTGCAAAGAGAGAGTATTCATTTTTCTCTGTTTCAGGAGTACATAGCGAAACAAACACTTCCGCTGCTTCTGAAACTGCAACGTCTACCATCTCAAGTTCATCAGGACTGAAACTGTCAAACTCGTCTATGAAGAATACACTTTCTTCGAAAAAGTCATTCATATTTGCAATAGCTGCAGCCTCAGTAATATCAGAAAGTCCGTCACGGTATCCTTTTTCCGTGAGAATCCTGTCATATGCTGAATATATAAGTGAAATATCAAATCCTTTGTCCCTTATCTTTGCATCTGCTCCGTTAAGAAGTGAGGCAAATCTTTCAGGAGATACCGCAGCCCGTCTTAAATCCTCCGTAATCCCGAGAGCATCTTTTATAAATGAACGGTTACCTGCCTGCCTGGTATAGTAAAGCATAGACTTGTTTTTCCGTATTTCCTTCATAGCCAGATACATAACCGCAGTTTTTACATTATCATCAGCATATTCTCCGGAGCGGTTTCCAAAGGTATCAAAGATAAATCCGGCAAGGCGGGTAAAACTCAGAACATTTATACTGTTTGAAACAGCACTTCCCAGTTTCAGGTACATCTTGCGCTCATACTCAAAAGTAAACTGCTCCGGAACAATAACAAAAATCTTCTTCTTACTTTCCGAATACTCCCTGATCTTTTCAATAATCTCCGAGGACTTTCCGCTGCCTGCCTCCCCAAGAATAAAATTAACCATTTTTTCACCCCGTTTTACAATTTCATATTTTTAATTATATCATAATCTGTGTGTTTTTACAATCTGAATATTGCAAAAGGCTGTGCAGCAAGTTGCCGTACAGCCTTCTTTTTATATATCCATAAGTACTGTCTTTCCTGATAAAAGACTCTGTTTAACATCTATAATCCGCTGGTTTTCCGAACCTCTGAAATGAAGACGAAGATTTTTCTTTTCTTCAATAAATTCGCCGTCAACCAGTACGTCAATAAGAGAAAGAAGTTTGTCAGTCTCCTCACACACTGCTCTTCCGTTTCCGGAAAAATCAGTTTCGAAAGTATAACCGGTATAAAACCAGATATCTTTTTCAGGATACCTTTCTCTGACCTTTTCTATAAAAGGCAGCAGTGCTTTCTGGTTTGGCTTCTCCATAGGTTCCCCGCCAAGAACGGTCAGGCCCCTGATATATGATGGTTCCATGAGTGAAATAATCTCATCCTGAATTTTTTCATCAAAAATATCTCCATAGTCAAAATCCCAGGTTTCCGGATTAAAGCAGCCTTTGCAGTGATGTGTGCAGCCGCTGACAAAAAGCGACACTCTGACTCCGGGACCATTGGCGACATCGCGTTTCTTAAGCTGAGCGTATTTCATATTATAAATGCAGCACTCTTTCCTTTATTTCTTTGGTTTTTCCTGTATTCCAGAAGTTTTCACCGAGGTATCCGCATGTTCTCCTTGTAACTGTAAGTCTTGAACGGTCCTTGTTATGACACTGAGGGCATTCCCATTCGTTATCGTCATTTATAATTATCTCTCCGTCAAATCCGCATGAATGGCAGTAGTCAGACTTTGTGTTGAACTCAGCGTACTGGATATTGTCGTAGATAAATTTTACCATATCCCTGAGAGCGTCAAGATTTCCGGTGATATTCGGTATCTCAACATATGAAATACATCCGCCTGTTGAAATCTTCTGGAACTGACTTTCAAACTCAAACTTTTCAAATGCGTCAATCTTCTCACGGACATCAACATGATATGAGTTTGTGTAATAACCCTTGTCTGTTATATCTTTTATATCACCAAATCTCTGTTTGTCAATTCTTGCAAATCTGTAACAGAGACTCTCTGCAGGTGTCCCGTACAGTGCAAAGCCAATTCCTGTACGCTCTCTCCAGCGCTCAGTTGCTTCCTTCATATGATTCATAACTTTCAGGGCAAATTCTTTTCCTTCAGGAGTAGTATGACTTACACCTTTCATAAGTTTTGTGACTTCATAAAGTCCTATGTAACCCAGAGAAATACTTGAGTAACCTCCGTGCAGAAGCTTGTCAATCTTCTCCCCCTTCTCAAGACGTGCAATTGCACCATACTGCCAGTGGATAGGACTCACATCGGAAAGAGTTCCCTCAAGTGCCTTGTGTCTGCACATAAGAGCCTCAAAACAAAGTTCAAGTCTCTCGTCAAATATACGCCAGAACTCATTTTCATTTCCGTTTGCCACAATGCCTATCTGCGGAAGGTTAATACTTACAACACCCTGATTGAAACGTCCTTCAAATTTGTATTCGCCGTTTTCGTCCTTCCATGGTGAAAGGAAACTTCTGCATCCCATGCAGCTGAATACATTTCCCTCATAGTTTTCCCTCATCTTCTTTGCAGAAATATAGTCAGGGTACATTCTCTTTGCCGAACATTTTACTGCAAGCTCTGTGAGATAATCATACTTTCCGCCTTTGAAGCAGTTGTTTTCATCAAGTACATAAATAAGCTTAGGGAACGCAGGAGTAGCATTTACACCAGCCTCATTCTTGATTCCTTCATATCTCTGTCTGAGTATTTCCTCTATAAT
>SAMEA3663038__coassemble_400_pt1 | contig 14463 bp, 14 predicted proteins | sample SAMEA3663038__metabat2_low_PE_024 | metagenome-assembled genome bin SAMEA3663038 (sample SAMEA3663038) | pig gut metagenome | biome: pig gut; feature: pig-associated habitat; material: faeces | place: France | collected 2012
TGGAACGCAGGCTTCCGGTGCCGGACAAACTCTCATGCAGGCATTACAGCCAATGCATTTTTGCGGGTTAACAGTGATAATTTCCATAATTATGTACACAAGGCCGTAAAAACAGCCATCCTCCTTAATAAAATTGATAAAATATTTTAATAAATTACGAGTAATAAAATTTGTGCATAATGCATTGTATTGGTTGAAATATTTTATTGTTTTATGTACAATGACAAGAAAAAGCGATAATTCAATCAAATTAACATATTTTTATTCTATCACATAATTAAGGATGTGTCAACATTATTTTGATAATGTAATTTACTGGTTATTGTCATAATTCTCAGGACTGATTGCAGAGGTTTTTACCTTTTATATATGGCAGCTGTTGGGCTCAAGTACGATTTTTTTGTCTGAAACACCGACTTTTACCGTATCTCCTGCTTTTATTGAACCTGATATAATATTTTCTGTCAAAACATTTTCTATTTTATCAGCAATTATTCTTTTGAGTGGTCTTGCACCGTACAGTTTTGTTTCAGGATTTCCTGCTATCAATTCTGTAACTTCATCAGAAAATGACAGATGAATATCTATCTTTACTGCTCTTTCTGAAAGCTGTCCGAGGAGCAGGAGAGTTATTTTTTTCAGAGAATCAAGGGAAAGCGGTTCAAAAATAACGATACCGTCCATTCTGTTAAGAAGTTCAGGGCGAAACATCTTCATCAGCGATTCGGTCATTTTGCTTTCAAAATAATTATTTTTGTTTTCTGTATCAGAAAAACCAATGTTATTTTTCTGAACTATTTTTTCTGCTTCGGCGTTTGTTGTAAGTATAATGAAATTATTTTTGACACTTGTTATTCTTCCGAGTGAATCATGAAATTCGCCTTCATCCGTTATCTGCAGAAGAAGGTTCAGTACGTCAGGGTGTGCTTTTTCAACTTCGTCAAAGAGTATTACTGAATAAGGTTTTTTTCTGATCAGGTCAGACAGAGTATTGCATTCACCATATCCTGTATATCCGGGAGGTGAACCTATGAGTTTTGAAACCGAATGCTGTTCCATATATTCACTCATATCAAGTTTTATAAGGCTGTTTTCATTATCAAAAACCACGTTCGAAACTGCTTTGGCAAGTTCTGTCTTGCCCACGCCGGTAGGGCCTGCAAACATAAAAGCAGCAGAAGGTTTGTTTTCTTCTCTCAGACCGATACGATATCTTCTGATAGCTTCAGCAACTTTTTTTATCGCTTTGTCCTGACCAATGATATGTTTCTGAAGTTCGGCTTCTATTCCTGCCAGTTTTGCATTTTCGTCAATATCAGTATTATTGACCGGTATGCCTGTCCAGAGAGATACAACCTCGTTTACATCTTCCGTAGTTACACTTATTTCATAGTCAGAATCTTGATTAAATTCTTTTTCGGACAGACTTTCTATCAGCTGTTTTTTTATATCCTGTATATCCGTATGCTTTTTCAGGCGGGAATTCCGGATAACTGCGTGTGAGCAGGCTTCGTCTATAATGTCTATTGCTTTATCAGGCAGAAACCTGTCAGGTATATATTTTTCCGACAACTGTACAGCCTGACTTAGAATTTCATCCGGGATATTTACTGAGTGAAATTTTTCATATCCCGGACGTATTCCTGAGAGAATCTGAAATAGTTCATCGTGCTTCGGTTCTCTTACTGTAACCGGCTGGAATCTTCTTTCAAGTGCATTGTCGGATTCGATAAATTTACGGTATTCTGAATATGTTGTTGCTCCTATTATCTGAATATCCCCGCGTGCAAGTTCAGGTTTAAGTATGTTAGCAGCATCTATAGCCCCTTCGGCTGCTCCGGCTCCGGCTATGGTGTGAAGTTCATCTATGAAAAGAATTATATCTCTGCATTTTTTTGCCTCATCAATGCAGTTTTTTATTCTTTCCTCAAAATCGCCTCTGTATCTCGCACCGGCAAGCATAGAAGTAAGATCAAGAGACAGAATATATTTGTTTCTCAGAACCGAAGGAACATTTCCGTGCACTATATCCTGTGCAAGACCTTCAACAATAGCCGTTTTTCCTACTCCGGCCTCCCCGATAAGACAAGGATTGTTTTTGCTTCGGCGTGTAAGTATCTGTATAAGTCTTTCGGTTTCATTTTCACGTCCTATAACGGGATCAAATTCTTTTTTCCATGCCGCTTCTGTAAAGTTTCTTGTGTATCTTTTAAGATTCGGATACAGTCTTTCGTCAAGTTTTACATATGTTGAGACGGGAATTCCGGAAAATGATTCGAGACATTCTGACTTGATTTTTTCGATATCAGCGCCGAGAGATTTCAGCATTGTATATCCTCCGCATGTTCTGCAGTTCAGAATCTCAGAAAGCAGGTATTCTGTACCGGTAAGAGCAGCGCCTTTTTTTCTTGCCGTTTCAGAGGCTCTGCTGAGTGTATCTGAAAGATGCGGTGTTATATCATCTTCGGATAAAATCAGAGGAATTCCACTTCCGATTGTGTATTTAAGATATTTTGCTGTTCCTTCACATGTTATTCTGTTGTTATCAAGAATCGCTCCTGCTATATTTGATTTTTCAGCGGTAAATCCGTATATCATATGTTCGGTACCAACGAAAGTATGTCCGAGTTCACCGGCGATTCTTACGGTATGCTCAAAAACTGAAACAGCTTTACCTGTAAATTCATTTCTGTTAATCATATCAGTCTATCATCTCTTTCGGATAAATATTGAAAACTATATCCATTATACATTCCGGAACCGGAGAAAAATGTAGAAATAAACAGTCAGGAAAATGCACACTGCAGAAATTTCGGTGCAATGTGCATTTTTCTGTATATCAAAGCTGTCTGACAACGGGTACAAAAGGCATTTCGTGACAGCTGCAGCTGTACCTTGTGTTTTCCGGCCGTATGTCTGACATGCTGTAATATATTTTATGCAGAAACTTAATAAATGTAACAAGGCAAAAAATGTCATACATACGAATTTTAAAAAAGGTATGGAAAAAACATTTTATTTGATGTATAATAGATACTGTTATAAAATTTTTATAATAAAAATACTGAGGAGTGTTGTTACAATGAGTATGGATTTCAGCAGAAAGCTTCCTATTCCAAAGGAAATAAAAGAACAGTTTCCTGTTGATGAAAAAATCAAAAAAATAAAAGCTGAAAAAGACAAGGAAATACGTGATGTGTTTACAGGTGCTTCAGATAAGTTTGTGCTTATCATCGGACCGTGTTCAGCTGATAACGAAGATTCAGTTATTGATTATGTCACAAGACTTTCAAAGGTTCAGGAGAAGGTAAAGGATAAGATTATTATCATACCAAGAATCTATACAAATAAGCCAAGAACAACAGGTGAAGGGTACATGGGTATGGTTCATCAGCCGGATCCTGAAAAGAAGGAAGACCTTATCGGAGGCATCATTTCTGTAAGAAAACTTCACACAAGAGCTATTGCAGAATCAGGACTCATCTGTGCTGACGAAATGCTCTATCCTGAAAACGCAAGATACCTTGATGATCTTCTCGGATATTGTGCGATTGGTGCACGTTCAGTTGAAAATCAGCAGCACAGACTTGTGGCAAGCGGAATGGATATCCCTGTTGGTATGAAGAATCCTACAAGCGGTGATATTTCCGTAATGCTCAATTCAATCAAGGCTGCTCAGGTTCCTCATACGTTTATTTACAGAGGCTGGGATGTTACTACCTCCGGAAATGATATCGCACACGCAATCCTCAGAGGATATGTTGACAATGACGGCAGATCACACTCAAACTATCACTATGAAGACATGATTCAGCTTTTTGATATGTATCAGAAGAGAAATCTTAGTAATATAGCTCTCGTTGTTGATACAAATCATGCTAATTCAGGTAAAAAGCCTTTTGAACAGGTTCGTATAGCCAAGGAGATTCTCCACAGCTGCAGACACTCTGCTGATATAAAGGGAATGGTTAAGGGACTTATGATTGAAAGTTACATAGAAGACGGTGCACAGAAGATAGGCGAAGGCATTTACGGAAAGTCTATCACTGATCCGTGTCTCGGATGGGAAAAGTCAGAACGCCTTATTCTTGACATTGCAGACCTGCTCTGATTTACAAATAGTTTTTATAAACAAGAATCTCCTGGTTATGATCAGGAGATTTTTTTGGGAGAGTTTTATATGCTATCATTCATAAAAAAAGAACCGGTATTGTCCGCAGCGACAGTGGCAGCGTTAGTTTCTGCGTTTTTCGTTAAACCTTCCGCTGCATATCTTGATTATATTGATTTTTCAGTGATTATTTTGCTTTTCTGCCTTATGACTGTAGTTGCCGGACTTATGAAAACAAAGCTTTTTGACTGTATATCAGCAGGGATACTCCGCTTATCAGATAAATGCAGAACAGTTGGTATACTGCTTGTGAATATAACATTTTTAAGTGCCATGCTTATTACAAATGACGTTGCACTTATCACTCTTGTTCCGTTTACTGTCGGAATTTTCGGAAAGAAAAAAAGCCTTGTCCCGATTGTTGTTATGGAAACAGCCGCAGCAAATCTCGGAAGCATGATTATGCCGTTCGGAAATCCACAGAATCTCTATCTCTATTCCAGATATCAGATGAGTATGAGTGATTTTTCCGAAACCATACTTCCGTACGGAATTCTCAGTTTTGCGCTTGTTAATATTTTTACTTTCTTTCTTGTAAAAAATGACCGTATTGAAGCGGATACTGAAAAAGCGGTGCATATAGAAAACAAAAGAAATTTTGTACTGTACCTGATCCTGTTTGCTATATGTATTCTTACTGTTCTCAGACTTGTAAATGTTTTTGTATGTCTTGCTGCTGTTATAGTCTGCTTTGCTTTTACAGACAGAAAAATATTTGCTGAAGTTGACTGGCTTCTTCTGCTGACCTTCTGTGCGTTTTTTATTTTCGTAGGGAATCTCGGAAATATTGAGACCGTCAGAAGTGCACTTTCATCAGTTGTCAAAGGCCACGAATTTATAGCGTCTGTTCTTTCAAGTCAGATAATAAGCAATGTACCGGCGGCAATTATGCTTTCAGGATTTACAGATAATGCACGCGGTATTCTTCTCGGAGTAAATATCGGCGGACTGGGTACACTTGTTGCATCACTTGCAAGTGTCATTTCATACAAGCAGTATATGAAAACTGAGAATGCAGAAGCAGGAAGATACATGACTGTTTTTTCAGTTGTAAATATTTCTCTGCTGGTTATTATTTCTGCAGTGTATTTTTTGTTTCGTATTATGTGAAATGACTTTTATTTTACGCTGAAAAATGGTATAATATATTTTGCTATAGTGAACGAAAAAAATATTTTTTCGTTCACCAGTGCCGATATGCACGGAGTGACCGCAGGGAACGGATGTGCAAGGCAATATTAATAGAATAATTATAGTGAAAGTCAAATTTATTTTGACGTTCACTATAATATATCCGGAGGTAACTATGAACGAAAAAGTAAGAGAAAGATCAGAGATATCTGATGAATTTAAGTGGGCTGTAAATGATATTTACAGCGATGACAGCTGCTGGAGAAAAGACTATGATTATGTGAAGAATGCAGCTGCAAAACTGGAATCATACAAGGGGAGACTTTCGGCTTCATCAGAGATAATGCTTGAATACTTTAAGCTGAATGACGATATCGGGATCAGGTTTGACAGTCTTGTAAACTATGCACACAGAAGAAGAGATGAAGATAACCGTAACCCCGTTTATCAGGAGATGTGCGGACAGCTCTCGGCACTTATCTCAGAGATATCTGATGCAGGTTCATTTGAGGTTCCTGAGATCCTTTCAATAAGTAGCGAAACACTGGAAAAGTTTTTTGATGAAAATGAAGAACTCAGACTTTATAAGCTCTATGTAAGCAGGCTTCAGAAAAGAAAGGAACACACTCTCTCCGAAGCAGAGGAGAGAATAATGGCTCTTGCCGGCCAGATGCAGGAAGCACCGGACACGATCTATTCTGTATTCAGTGACGCTGAACTTGAATTTGATGATGCCGTGGATTCGGAGGGCAATGCTCATCAGGTTACACACGGAACGTATATCCCTCTTGTCAAGAGTTCTGACCGTGTGCTTCGTGAATCTGCATTCCATTCGATGTACAGAACATACGGAAAATACAAAAACACAATTGCTGCTATGCTTACTGCACAGACTAAGCAGCTTTCATTCAATGCAAAGGCACGACGCTATGACTCATCACTTCAGGCAGCTCTTGACGGTACGGAGGTACCGGTATCAGTTTATCACAATCTCATTGATTCGGTTCATGAAAATATGGAGTATATGTATAAGTATGTAAGGCTCAGAAAGAAACTTATGGACCTTGACGAACTTCATATGTACGACCTTTACACACCTGTGGTTCAGGACTGCGATATGAAGATAAGCTTTGAGGAAGCAAAGAAAAATGTATATGATGCACTTGAACCGATGGGAGAGGAATACCGTGCGGTTCTCAGAGAAGGTTTTGAAAACCGCTGGATAGATGTGTACGAAAATACCGGCAAAACAAGCGGAGCATATTCTGCCGGTGCAAAGGTACATCCATTCGTTCTTCTGAACCATAAAGATACACTTAACTGTGAATTTACTCTTGCCCATGAGATGGGACACGCTATTCATTCATACTACTCAAACAAAAACCAGCCGGCAGTATATTCAGATTACGTTATTTTTGTCGCCGAGGTTGCTTCAACATGCAATGAAGCTCTTCTTATGAACTATCTTCTCAGAACAACAGAAGATAAAAAGCAGAAGGCATACCTTATTAATTACTTCCTTGAACAGTTCAGAACAACGCTTTACAGACAGACGATGTTTGCAGAGTTCGAACTGAAGATTAATCAGATGACTGAAAACGGTGAGGGGCTCACGGCTGAAAATATTTCAAAACTATACTATGACCTTAACAAGCTTTACTTCGGTGATGACATAGTTATTGATGAAGATATAAGTCTGGAATGGGCCCGTATTCCTCATTTCTATTATAACTACTATGTTTATCAGTATGCAACAGGCTATTCTGCGGCTATTGCTCTTTCATCAAGGATTCTTAAGGAAGGAAAGCCTGCTGTTGATGACTATATAAAGTTTCTTAGCGGTGGATGCTCAGCATCACCTATTGAACTTCTTAAGACTGCCGGAGTGGATATGTCAACACCTGAACCTGTAAATGCAGCTCTTAAGATGTTCGGAGAGCTCATAGATGAACTTGAGCAGCTTCTTGACTAACAAAAAATTCCGTGGTATAATGTTAAACGGTTTTGTCAGCCGGTTTACGACCGGCTGAATAAAAAATATAATTCAGGAGGAATCCTAAATGAAAAGGATTATCGCTGCACTGGTTTCTTTCACGGTAATTTTTATGGTTGCTTCATGCTCATCAGGAAAAAACAGTAGCTCTTCACCTGAGGAAACGATTGTGACAGAATCTGCACAAACCACAGAAGTTACGGGAGCTGCAGAAGTTACAATGACAGGGGTACCGGAAATTACTGTCATATATGACTTTGAGGGGCTTGACAGCGAAAAGTCAGTATCAGTTCTTACTTCAGACAAATATCATATCAGATTCAGGTGCAATGTGGAAGGACAGTTTATGTATCAGGATGTATATTTTGATACTGATGACATCATAGTGGGAACAGAGTATCTGAGCACAAAGTACAGTGTTCTTTTTAAAGATCAGGTTCAGTACACGATAATTGATGACATTTATTATCGTATGCCTTCCGAAGAACCGGAAAAAATCGGTACAGCAGATATGTTTGAAGGATACGGATACATAGGAAGCGGAACAACGGAGCTTGACGGGAAAACGTATAAGTATGATGAATTCTATCAGGACACTACAGAATCCACATCAAAGTTTCTTCTCGATGAGAAAAATGAACTCTGTGCAATTATCAGCGGAAACAAGACGATGTATATTGAGATATGCGATTCGGACTTTAATTCAGATGAGATAATAAGCGTTCCTAAGAATGCGAAGGAAGTATCAGCCGAAGAGTTTAATACACAGTTCCTTGAAAAAGTTGCCGGAAACACTGCTGCAGTAAGTGAAACTTCAGAAGAAGCACCGGCTGAAAGTATTGAAGAAACGCAGGAACAGGCTGAAGAATAACTGATAAAAAAATTTTAAAAATACTATTGACAAACATGTAGTAAATATGATAAGATAAAAGAGCCGCATGTATTCAGGTTTGCAAGATGGTTCGGATTTATTCGCATCACACCGTATGCAGCGAGTTTTTTGGAAAGGAAGTAAACCAAAATGTACGCAATTATTGAGACTGGTGGTAAGCAATATCAAGTTAAAGAGGGCGATGTAGTATTCATCGAAAAGCTCTCAGTTGAGGCTGACGAAACAGTTAGCTTTGATAAGGTTGTTGCTGTAAACAATGACAATGGCCTTACAGTTGGTGCACCATATGTAAACGGTGCTACTGTAACAGCTAAGGTTGTTAAGAACGGCAAGGGCAAGAAAATCAATATTCTTACTTACAAGCCAAAGAAGGGCTCTACAATGAAGAGACAGGGCCACAGACAGCCTTACACTCAGGTTAAGATTGAAGCAATCAAGGCTTAATTACAAATGATAACTGCTGTTTTTTATAAAAAAGACGGAAAGTTGTCCGGCTTCAGAGTGATCGGTCATGCCGGCTATGCCGACTACGGTTACGATATTGTCTGTGCTAGTGTTTCATCAGCTGTACAGCTGACAGCAAATCTTATCACAGAGAACTTTGGTATCAGTGCTGAGGCATCGGCAGAGAATGATACAGTTACTCTGATGGTTGCGGAGACCTGTGAAGAAGCATCGAAAATAATAGATGGTCTGAGGATGCATCTTGAGCTTCTTTCTGAGGAATTTGAAAATACGATTATTACAAAAATTTCGGAGGTGTAAGTTATGTTAAATCTTGGTATGCAGTTTTTTGCTCATAAGAAGGGAAGCGGTTCTACTAAGAACGGCCGTGATTCTGAGTCAAAGAGATTAGGTGTTAAGAGAGCCGATGGTCAGTTCGTTAAGGCTGGCAACATTATCGTTCGTCAGCGCGGAACACACATTCATCCAGGTGAGGGTGTTGGTATCGGTTCAGATGATACAATATTTGCAACAATCGAAGGCAGAGTTAAGTTCGAACGTCTCGGCCGTGACCGCAAAAAGGTATCAGTATACGCTGCACAGTAATATAATATCTTTTATTGCAAAAAATCCCGAGCAGTTTGCTTGGGATTTTGCTGTATATGCCGTTTTTATTTATCATGTGCGTCTGAGCACACATGAAAGGATGATTTCAAATGTTCGTAGACAAGGCGAAAATAAGAGTCAAGGCCGGAGACGGCGGAGATGGAGCGGTATCATTTTACCGTGAAAAATATGTCGCAGCCGGCGGACCGGACGGTGGAAACGGTGGAAAAGGCGGAGACATAATCTTTGTTATAGATGATAATTTTTCAACACTCATTGATTTTAAATACAAAAAGAAATATGCTGCCCAGAGAGGTGAGAACGGCGGTGCAAAGCACTGTACCGGTAAAAACGGTGAGGATCTTATTATCAAGGTTCCGCGCGGTACTCTCGTAAGAGATGCGAATACAGGCAGAATAATTGCTGACCTTTCAAAGAAGGACAGGCAGATTATCGCAAAAGGTGGCAACGGAGGAAAGGGTAATTCAGTTTTCAAATCACCTACACGTCAGATTCCGAGATTTGCAAAACCAGGTTATCCGGGTGAGGAATTTGAACTTTCACTGGAACTCAAGCTGCTTGCGGACGTAGGGCTTGTAGGTTTTCCAAATGTAGGAAAATCAACACTTATTTCAGTTGTAAGCCAGGCTAAGCCGAAGATAGCAAATTATCACTTTACAACTCTTGTACCTGTACTTGGTGTTGTAAAGGTTGAGGCTGAAAAGTCTTTTGTTATGGCAGATATTCCGGGACTTATCGAAGGTGCAAGTGATGGTATTGGTCTTGGTCATGAGTTTTTAAGGCATGTGGAAAGATGCCGTCTTATCCTTCACGTTCTTGATGTTTCAGGTTCCGAGGGAAGAGATCCGCGCGAAGACTTTGACATAATCAACCGTGAGCTTGAAAAGTTCAGTCCTGATCTTGCGGAATGTCCTCAGATTGTTGCGGCTAACAAGTCTGATATGGCATCACCTGAACAGATTCAGAAACTAAAGGAATATATAGAAGAAAAGGGCTATACATTCTTCGAAATTTCAGCTGCTACAACTCAGGGAACTTCAGAGCTTATAAAATACATCTCAAAGGAACTTGACAAGCTTCCGCCAATCAGAGAGTATGAACCTGAAGAAATTCCTGAAGAAGAAATTATGCAGAAGGAAGATGAACGCAAAAGGATTACTGTCCGTAAGGAAGAGGATGTATACTACGTTGAAGCTCAGTGGCTTGAACCTATCCTCAGAACAGTTAATCTTGATGACTATTCTTCACTTCAGTACCTGCAGAGAGTTCTTCAGACGAACGGAGTGTTCCAGCGCCTTGAGGATATGGGTATTGAGGAAGGCGAAACTGTCGATATTCACGGTTTCGAATTTGAATATGTTAAGTAGAGGTGGAACGTACGGAAAGAGTATTATCAGAGAGAGAAGCTATGCAGTATTCACCTCTTGCGCTTGCCTTTATGGGAGATTGTGTTTATGAACAGTTTGTTCGTGAACACATCGTCCTTCAGGCAAATACAGCTGTATCGAAGCTTCATGCTGCAGCAACAAAAAAAGTTTGTGCAGTTTTTCAGTCAGCAGCATATGATGTTATTCTTCCTGTGCTTGATGAAACAGAGACAGCTGTTTTAAAGCGGGGAAGAAATGCAACAGGCTGTTCAGCACCGAAAAGTGCAAATATTATAGATTACAGAAGGGCAACAGCAGTTGAGTGCCTTTTTGGCTTTCTTCATCTGACCGGAAGAAGAGAGAGACTTGAGGAATTAATGAAATTAATATTATCTGAAACCGAGGAGGAAAAGTAAAATGTCAGGACATTCAAAATGGAGTACTATTAAGAGAAAGAAAGAAGCTACTGATCAGGCAAGAGCCAAGATTTTTACAAAAATCGGTCGTGAGATGACAGTATGCGTTAAGGAAGGCGGTGCAGATCCGTCTACAAATGCAAAACTCCGTGATCTTATCGCAAAGGCAAAGGCAAATAACGTACCTAACGACAATATCGACAGAGTTATCAAGAAGGCAAGCGGCGGCGAAGACAAGAATGACTATATCTCAATAGTATATGAGGGATATGGTCCGAACGGTATAGCTGTAATTGTTGAAACACTTACAGACAATAAGAACAGAACAGCAGGTGATGTTCGTCACTACTTTGACAAATTTGGCGGTAACCTTGGTACAAGCGGATGTGTATCATTCATGTTCCAGAGCAAGGGTATTGTAGTGGTTGAAAATAACGGATATGATGAAGACAAGCTTATGGAAGACTGTGTTGAAGCCGGTGCAGATGATTACAGCATTGAAGAAGATTCAGTAGAATTTGTTTCCGCAGCTTCTGACCTTCATGCAGTAAGAGACGCTCTCACAGAGATGGGTTACACAATCCTTTCTGCTGAAACAGCACAGATTCCTGATAACTATGTTGCTCTCACAGATGAGGAAGCAATTAAGAAAATGAACCTTCTTCTTGAACATCTGGAAGATAACGACGATGTTCAGAACGTATGGCACAACTGGGAAAATCCTGAAGAATAATTATGGCGGGATTTATCTGTCCTGTATGCAGGGAACCTCTTGAACGAACAGAAAAAATATACAGGTGTGCTAATTGTCACTGCTATGATATTTCAAAAAGCGGTTACATAAATCTTCTTATGTCACAGAAGTCAGGTAATCACGGTGATGATAAGGTTATGGTTCATGCAAGGCGTGATTTTCTGGAAAAGGGATATTACAATGCACTTCGTGACATAATTTCAGACACGGTTAGAAAATACAGCAAAGACGGCTGTACAATCATTGATGCCGGATGTGGTGAATGTTTCTATACATCAGCTATTGCGTCAGGACTTTGTGAGTCAGGGATAAATGCAGAGATTCTTGCGATTGATATATCAAAAAATGCACTTGCCTGTGCCAAAAGCAGGGGTACAGGAATATCAAGAGCAGTTGCAAGCATTTTTCATATTCCTGTACAGGATCAGTCGTGTGATATCATTGTAAATGTATTTGCACCTTTCTGTCGTGAGGAATTTATACGCATACTTAAACCGGGCGGAGTCTATATTCAGATAATTCCGCTTGAAGAACATCTGTGGGAACTTAAACAGGCAGTTTATGACAGGCCTTATAAAAATGCTGTTCAGGATTATTTTATTGACGGATTTGAACTCATAAAGAGCAGCGAGATAAGAAGAAAAATTTATCTTGATTCAAATGCAGACATAAAAAATCTTTTTATGATGACTCCCTATTATTATAAGACATCGGAAAAGGATTTTCATAAGCTTGACAGTATTTCATCAATGAATGTAAGCACGGAATTTGCAGTTCTTGCGTTCAGGAAAAAATAATCATAAGAACCCTCAGTATTAGCTTATCTGAGGGTTCATTTTATTCCTTGATTTGCCATTGACTTTTTTCAGAAATTCTGATATAGTTGTAGTAAAAAATATTGTGAAGGGATGGAAAAAATGAACCAGGAAACTGTAAAACAGAATGCACTGACGTATTGCAAATTACGTTATGCACAGTATTCAATGTACGAATCATATGCAAAAAAATTCGGAACAAGCTATAAAAGTCTTTATGTTTTAAGACAGATTTATGCAAACCCTGATGGTATTACGCAGATAGAGATATGTCAGGATTCTTCCTGTATTACAAAACAGACTGTAAGTGCTGTAATAAAAAGATTTGTTGAAAAAAACTATGTTTATGTTGAAGAAATGAGTTCGGACCGCAGGAATAAACTCGTAAGGCTTACCGATGACGGTTTGGCATATGCTGAAAAGATTCTTCAGCCGGTTATTGATGCTGAACAGATAAGTATGGAGTGCTTTGATGAAAATGAACAGAAACTTTTTATCAAGATGTGTACAGAGTACGCTGAAAATCTGAAAAGTGCTATTGTTTAAAAGGTTTAATTCTTTGCGATAAATTTGTTCAGATTACTTTACAAATCAGAGTTAATATGATATAATTAATTCAGTAAAACTCCTTTAAGTTAATCCAGAGAGGTTGACAAGGCATTTAATGATAAGAATTTTTGTATTTTTATAATTGTAATAGGAATAGCTGTATATTTTTATAATTATAGATTTTTCTTGGAATTACTGTACCTGTCTGCTTCTCAAACAGACAGGTTTTTTTATTGGGAGGTGTTTCCTTGAAGAAGAAAGCAGTTATCCTGGACGAAAATGCAGTTCAGAGGGCTGTAACCAGAATAACTTACGAGATTCTTGAACAGAATAAAGGCGCAGATTCACTTTGCATAGTCGGCATACTGTCAAGAGGTGCATTTTTAGCAAAACGAATAGCTCAGAAAATCTCAGAGATAGAAGGCACTGAAGTGGAATGTGGAATACTTGATATTACGCCTTACAGAGATGATAAGAGAAAAATATCCGGATGTGACAGAACAAAGATAGACTTTGATATAAACAATAAGGTAGTCATTTTGGTTGACGATGTTATCTATACCGGAAGAAGTGTCAGAGCAGCAATAGATGCTGTTATAAAAAGAGGCAGACCGCAGAGAATTCAGCTTGCTGTCCTGATAGACAGAGGACACAGAGAAATTCCGATACGGCCTGATTTTGTCGGAAAGAATCTTCCGACTTCACACGAAGAGACGGTGAAAGTTCAGGTTACCGAGGCAGACTGCTGCGACAGTGTAATCATATTTGAACCGGATGAAAAAATATGAAAGGGTGAATCAGAAAAAATGAATCAGAACATAATTATAAAGAACATTTCAGTTGTTGATAAAAACGTAAGCACAGAAGATCGCTGTGATATTTATATCTGTGACGGAATAATAAAAAAAATCGGAATCGCTCCGGATGACAGTTCAGCACTTGTTGTTGACGGTACCGGTCTTACAGCGTTTCCGTCTTTTTTTGATATGCATGTTCATTTCAGAGATCCGGGATTTACTCACAAGGAGGATATTATTACCGGTGCTTCGGCGGCAGCAGCCGGTGGTGTAACAGGTGTTCTGTGCATGCCAAATACCAATCCTCCTGTGGACAACGAAGAAACGATAAAGTATATTAATGACAAAGCTGCTTCAACAGGTATAGATGTATATCAGACTGCATGCATTACTTCACAGATGAAGGGAGAAAAGCTTGCAGACTTCGATATGTACAGAAGTCTTGGTGTAAAAGCCGTTTCCGATGACGGAAAGCCGGTTAAGAATGCGGAACTGATGAGACAGGCT
>SAMEA3663038__coassemble_413_pt1 | contig 14140 bp, 14 predicted proteins | sample SAMEA3663038__metabat2_low_PE_024 | metagenome-assembled genome bin SAMEA3663038 (sample SAMEA3663038) | pig gut metagenome | biome: pig gut; feature: pig-associated habitat; material: faeces | place: France | collected 2012
AAAATGAGGTGTATACTATGATGGACACTCTTTTTAATCAGGAACGTGTTACTGAGATTCATGAGAAGAATCTTATGTGGGAAAGTTATAATAACGGAGTTGATGATGGCGAAAACAAGCTTGGTGCTTTATTCAGGGCGCTTGAAGAGGCTGGAAGAAAAGACGATGCATTCAAAGCCGCATCAGATGCCGAATACCGTCAGAAGCTTTACGAGGAATTCGGAATTAAATAAGGGAACAGTATGAATTACTTACCTGATAACACACATCCCACCGTTTCAGCATAGTTGCTGTTCGGTGGGATGTTTTTTGTTAATAGGATTTCGGTGTATGTTTTTACATAATAAATGATATTCGATTATAATATAACAGCTTATATTATAATGCTCTGAAACTATTGTTGAAAAAATGTTGAAAGAGTGACATTTGTCACTGAAGAAAGTGACAAATGACATATTCACAAAACTATTATTCTGTGATATAATATAATCACAGAGAAATAAATGAGATAAATAGATATATGCAGAACAAAAGTGCTATACACTGTGGCGGAGAACATAACGTTCTCCGTTTTTTCTTGAAAAAATATCTTTTTGAGTGTATAATAATGAACAGGAGGCAGAGATGAATATACTGTATGCGTTTTTTCATATTCTTTCCCTTGTCGGAATGACCACAAGCATAGTCTGGCTTGCGTTCCGTGCAAAGAAGGACAAGGTAAAATATATATTTATGATGTGTCAGACCTTGATAATGATGTGGTCTGCTTCCAAGATAATAGAACTAATGGCTGCTGACAGTACACAGATGTACATGAGCTATCTCTTCGGAAATATCGGTGTCTGTTTTATAGGTGCTGCCTGGGTCCATTTTGCACTTCTTTACCGTTCATCAGGGAAGAAAATCTTCTGGCATCATCCGTTGTATGTTGTTGCAGCACTGAACTATACTGCTGTTGTGACCAATCCGCTCCATCATCTGTACTATACTGAACTCTCGGCGGAGGCGGTCGAACACGGACCGGTATTTTACGAGAATGTAACATTTACATATATATGTATAATTATCGGTATAGCGGTAATCTACCACAAATCCTTCGTTGAAAAGAGGTTTTCGCGCTGGCAGGCGGTGCTTGTAGCCATGTCGGTCATTTTTCCGACGATACTGAATATATTTTTCATATCGGGAATATGCCCGGAGCGTTTTGACCCGACTCCCTTCGGCTTTGGCATGACGAGTATCTTCATTTTACTGGCGGTGTACAAGTATGACTTCCTCGATGTGAACTATATGACATTTCCGAAGATTTTTCAGGATGTTCCGGGTGGAATTATTATTGTTGACAGATTCGGTACGGTTACTTTTATAAATGAAACCGCCCGCAAATATCTGGGAGAGGATTCACGCATAGAGCATATGTATGAGCTTATAGATGATGAAAATTTCAGCATGGGACGCAATGACGGCTTTTCAGAGGTTGAGGTCACTCTTGACGGAAGAATGCTTAATATACGAAGATACAACCACTATGACGGCAGTACAATCGTAGCATCGGCATTTATCATTACTGATATCTCAAAGTACCATGAACTCATAGAGAAAACCAGAAAACTCAACGTGGCAAATGAGGAGATTGCGGTTGAAAAAGAGAGAAACCGTATTGCACAGGAGGTGCATGATACTGCAGGTCACACACTGACCATGATAAATTCTGCAGTAAAGATTATAAAGATAAAGTATCCGGACCTTCCGGATGAAGCAAGAGAATACATAGACAAGATTGGCACAGAGGCAACGGCCGGCATAACTACGCTGCGAATGGCCGTGAATAATATGAAACGCCAGTCATACACGGGGATAACAGACGGAATAAGCGAACTTGCCCGGAGTGTTAAGGAGGTAGAGTGTGATCTTTGCATACAGGGTGAGGAAACTGACAGATATCTTTTCTGTCTCGCAGCGGTTTACGACTCCTGCCGTGAGGCGATAACAAACAGTCTCAGATATTCAGGTGCGGACAGAATAGATATAGTAGTGAAGTTTCTTGACATATCTCTTGAAGTGTACATATTTGACAACGGCTGCGGCTGCAGTGAGATTCATGAGGGAAACGGATTGTCGGGAACAGAGAAACGAATAAGGGAAATAGGCGGTGAAGTTTCATTTTTATCCAGCGAAGGCAACGGATTCACCACTGCCATTAAGATTCCACTGGGGGAAAAAGTGTGATAAGAATAGTAATTGCAGATGACCTGAGTATGCTCAGACAGGGTATACAGGTAATACTTGAACAGGACAGCGAGATAGAGGTTGTCGGACTTGCAGCAGACGGCAGGGAAGCATACGAGCTTTGTGCTGAACATAAGCCTGATGTTGTGCTTATGGATATGCGTATGCCGGAGTATGACGGAGTCTACGGCACAAAGATGATAAAGGCCGGTTCCCCGGAGACGAAGGTCCTTATACTTACAACGTTTGACGATGATGAAACAGTGGCCGAAGCGATGGAAAGCGGTGCCGACGGATACATACTGAAGGAAATGGACAACGTAAAGATTATTCAGGCGGTAAAGGCAGTAAGCAGTGGTATAAACGTATTCGGACCGAATGTTTACAGCGGTATTCAGAAAAAAATAACAGCCCCTGTGAAAAAAGCAGAACCGGAATTCAATCCGTCAGAGCATGAACTTTCTTCAAGGGACTGTGAGATTATGAAGCTTATTGCCGAGGGTCTGGACAACAAGCAGATAGCGTCGAAGATGTTTCTTGCTGAAGGAACAGTCAGAAACAATATTTCCCGGATGCTTGACAAACTTGGACTCAAGGACCGGACACAGCTTGCAGTGTATGCGGTGAAGAACAACATAATATAGTAAACCTGAGCATGTATGAAATTTCATATGTGCTCTTTTTTCTGAAAAAAATTTCTGAATATACTTCATTTTCCTGCAGATAATATAGCATAAAGGGGGCAGATGAAATGAATGGAATAAAAATAGATTTTCAGGATGAAAAACTGGATATATCACTTGATAAAAAGCTTGAGAGAATCAAAAAAATAGCTTCGGATTCATCGGATCTTCTGATAAACGAAGTGAAAATAAGCGGCATAAAAACAGCTCTGATCTGCTGTGAGGGGATGCTGTCAACTTCCACGGTAACGGAACTTGTTCTTGTACCGCTTACGAAACTCGGAAATACGGAGTCGTTTGATTCTGCTGAGGGGCTTCTGGGGCATATCGACGGCAGTATGCTTCTCTCTGTTGACAGACCAAAGGCGGATAACTATGGTGATACTGTCAGACTTATTAATTCCGGATTTGCCGTTCTTGTGGCCGACGGTTCGGGGGAGGCGCTGGCCTTCGGTGTTCAGGGGTACAGCACGAGGGGGATTTCCGAGCCTACATCAGGCCAGAACATTATGGGAGCCCATGACGGATTTACGGAAACGGTCCGTACAAATATGTCACTGATAAGAAGGAGAATGAAGAGCCCGTATCTTAAGTTTGAACTTTTTGTCATGGGAAAGCGAAGCCATACGGATATGTGCCTTGTGTATATGCGGGACAGGGTACCGGAGAAGCTTGTGGAAGATATAAAAAAGTCACTTGGAAGAGTGAATCTGGAAACAATTCTGTCGAGTGGATATATCAGACCTTTTCTGGAGCCTGCCCGGAACGGAATATTTGAATCGACAGGTGTTACTGAACGTCCGGATGTGCTCTGTTCAAAGCTGCTTGAAGGACGTGTGGGTGTGATTATTGACGGAACGCCGTTTGTTATAGTTGTTCCGAGACTGTTTGTGGAGAACTTCCAGACTATGGATGACTACTGCAGCCGTCCGTACTATACGACTTTTATAAGGTGGATAAAGTATGTTGCCTTTTTTACTGCACTTCTCCTTCCTGGAGTGTACACGGCACTGGCAATACATCACCCTGAGTCCTTCAGCAGACCGCTTTTTTCCATACTTATGGAAGCTGAACAGAATGCACCACTCTCACTTGTTACGGAATCCGTTATAGTGCTTATAATGTACGAGGTAATCCGTGAGGCAGGGATACGCCTGCCTTCAGCTGTAGGTGGTGCGGTAAGTATCGTTTCCGGACTGATTATCGGAGATGCGGCTGTGGATTCGGGCATAATAAGCACACCTATGCTTACAGTTATAGCTATATCAGTTGTAAGCGGGTTTGTAATTCCGGATCTTGATCATACGGTTACCGTGTTCAGGTTTCTTTTCCTTATAGCCGGCGGTTTCTTTGGACTTGCGGGAATAAGCCTTCTCGGGTTTGTACTGATTTCAGACCTGTGTTCGCAGGAGAACTATGGTGTTCCTGTCATGGCCTCGGTTTCTCCTTTCAGTCTCAACGCAATGAGAGATGTTATTACGAGGTCAGGTTTCCGAAGAATGCAGAATGGCGGATTCACCGTTGAAAAATTCAGACAGAGGTGAGGTTATGAAGCTTAGCTGCGGTCAGCTCTGGGCTGTTTTTTTTGCTTTCAGGGCATTTTCCCTTATGTGCTCCGGCACCGGATATTCAGTAAAATGTTTCTTAGGCGTGCTTGTTTCCGCTGCTGTTCAGTTTGCATTTGTGCTGCCGGTGACATTTCTGCTCAGCCGTAAAAAATATATCTCAGAAAAATGCGGACTGATAGCTGCATTTTATTTTATCTTTACCGGTATAACTGTTTTCGGCAAATTTTCATGCTTTTCCCCGGCAGGCTCTCCTCTTGTTCTGACAGTCCTTATGACAGCGGCGGTTTTGTGGTGCCGCAGATATGAACTCTCTTCCTGCGGAAGAACGGCTGTGGTTATTTCGGGGTTGTTTGTTATTATGACAGCTTTTCTGATACTGTCCGTGTCAAAGCATATGAATATCGGAAATATTGCTTCTGCTTCGGCTGAAGACAGTTCTTTGCTTGTATATGTGGCAGAAAATCTCCGGGAAGATTTATTCTTTCCTGTTATTCCGGTAGCTGCATTGCTTGCCGGCAGATGCAGAACAAGAGGAATCACGGCATATTTTGTATCTTCGATACTGCTTTCAGCTGTGATCATATTTGCAGGTGCTTCTGTTTCAGGTGCGGAATCATTTGCGGCTGATACTCCGTTTTTCAGCCTGTGTTCATTTTTCACACCTTCGGGACTGCAGCGAATGGATGCCGTATTTCTTTCTGCTTTTGTACTTTGTGCAGCATTATGCATTAATATCTGTTCGTGTATTTCTTCACGTATACTGAAGCTGCCTCCGTTTATTACCGTCCTTATGATTGCTGCAGGAGGACTTGTTTACAGCGGGTATTATACCGGACCTGCTATGGCTGCAATGCTTGCTGCTTTCATTATCGCAGGTGTGCTTTTTGTAAGGCGAAATCTGAATAAAACGGAAAAAATATATAGAAATTTATAAAGAAATATGTTATAATAAAAATAACTGCGAACATACGCAGATTATTTCCTGTATAAAAGGGTGACATATAAAAAACTATGATATACTTTGACAATGCGGCGACAACAAAACCGGCGGATTCTGTTGTTAAGGCTGTATGCAGCTGTATGGAGGAAAACTTCGGAAATCCTTCATCACTTCACACGCTCGGACTCAGAGCACAGCAGATTATGGACGGTGCAAGAAAGAAGATTGCAGATGCTCTTGGTGCAGCACCGGAAACAGTGTACTTTACTTCAGGTGCAACAGAGAGCAGTAACCTTGCCATAAGAGGAGCTGCCGGCACATACGGACGCAGAAAAAAGCGTGTTATCACGACCACTGTTGAGCATTCATCTGTAAAGGAGGCGTTTGCAAGGCTGGAATCTGAAGGTTTTGAGGTAATAAGAATATCTCCGGGAGAGAACGGGGAGTTTAATCCGCAGGATTTTATTGATGCGGCTGATGAAAACACCTGTCTTGTGAGCATGATGCTTGTGAACAATGAAACCGGTGCTGTACTTCCGGTTAAGAAGGCATTTTCCGGGATAAAGCGTAAAAACAGTGAGATTGTTACACACTGTGACGCTGTACAGGCATTTATGAAGATAAATGTTAAACCTGATGATCTTAAAGCTGACATGATTTCCATGAGTGCACACAAGATTTACGGTCCGAAGGGCGTCGGAGCACTTTATGTAAGAAAGGGAATCAGACTTCTTAAGCAGAACCTTGGCGGAAAGCAGGAAAACGGCATGAGAGGAGGTACTGAGGCGGTTCCGCTTATTGCAGGTTTCGGCGAGGCGGTTTCACGGCTTTCCGGAAATATGCCTGAAAGAACGGAAAAGCTTGAGGAACTGAGAAAGTACTTCCTTGAAAAAGCTGAAAAGACGGACAGCATACAGGTGAATTCCGCTGCTACGGCAGTTCCGTACATTATAAATATCTCACTTAAGGGCATCCGTTCCGAGATAGTGCTTCACTTTCTTGAGGAGAGTGAGATTTACATTTCAAGCGGTTCGGCCTGTTCAAAGGGGGCAAAGAGCGGGGTCCTCGGTGAGTTCGGTATCAGTCCGGCACTTGAGGACAGTGCGCTTCGCATAAGCTTTACCCATGAAAATACAAAAGAAGAAACAGATGAGTTTTTTGCAGCACTTGAAGCTGCGGAAAAAAGACTGAGAAGATAACCGGAGGACAGTATGAAAGAAATTATACTCGCAAAATACGGCGAAATAGCCCTTAAGGGACTTAATAAAAACACATTTGAAAACCTTCTCATAAAAAATATGAGAAGACGTCTTGCTCCCCTTGGCAGTTTTTCATTTGACAGACAGCAGTCAACAATTTACGTTGAATCAGAAGACGAAAACACGGACTACGACGCAGTTCTTGAAAAATTAAAAACGGTTTTTGGTATCGCAGTTCTCTGCAGAGCCGCTGTGTTTGAAAAGGAATTTGAAAAGATCTGTGAAGGTACATACGAATATCTTGCAGATACCCTTGAATATGCACGTACATTCAAGGTTGAGGCAAAGAGGGCGGACAAGCGTTTCCCTATGAAATCCCCTGAGATCTGCTGCGAACTGGGCGGAAGAATCCTCGAAAAATTTCCTCATCTTAAGGTCGATGTAAAGAATCCTGAGGTAACTGTGACAGTCGAGATAAGAGACACAAATGCATATGTTCACGCAGTGAAGATTCACGGTGCCGGCGGACTTCCGGTCGGAAGCTCCGGAAAGGCTATGCTCCTTGTATCAGGCGGAATTGACAGTCCGGTTGCAGGTTATATGATGGCAAAGAGAGGTGTTCATATAAGTGCTGTTCACTTTGTAAGTCCTCCGTACACATCTGAAAGAGCCCGTATCAAGGTTGAACAGCTCTGTGAAAAGCTCACATCATACTGCGGAAATATTTCCTTCTTCTGTGTCCCGTTTACAGAAATTCAGGAGGCGATCAAGGATAACTGTCCGGAAGAATATTTCACTGTAATAATGAGAAGACTTATGATGGAAATTGCCCAGAGACTTTCTGAAAAGGACGAATGCCTTGCTCTTATTACAGGCGAGAGTGTTGGTCAGGTGGCAAGCCAGACACTTAAGGCTATTGCGTGTACTGATGCGGTGTGCAGAATGCCTGTGTTCAGACCTCTTATAGGTATGGATAAGACAGAGATAATTGAAATATCAAGAAAGATAGATACCTTTGATATTTCAATACAGCCGTACGAGGACTGTTGTACAGTATTTACACCAAAGCACCCTAAGACAAAACCAACAATAGAAGAGATAGAAAACGCTCAGAATTCATTTGATTTTTCAAAAATGGTAGAAAAAGCTGTGGAAGAAACTGAGATTAAGGTGATAAAATTCTGAGATCTATTAATAATTTGTTCAAAATTCAGAAACAATTTATTTACAAAATTTAGTTTAAAACGTACACAACAGCCGCTTATTTTATATCTGCATTTGTGAAAATGCTAAAGATGTTGCTCAGAAACTTGACAAACAAGCCGGACGAGTGGTAAAATTGTTATCATTAAGCGGAAGTTGTGCTTACAGGAGAGAATAAAATGAGTAAATCAGCTGTTCAGAAAAAACAATCCGCAAAGTTTTCATATACAGATGTTCTGAAAAACCTTTTTCCATGGAAAGGTGATTCGGTTAAGGAGATTATCAGAAAGACGGTTTTTCTTATTGCAGTAACGGTTTTTGGCGTCTGTGCCTTTCTGATATTCGAGTACTTTTATGAAAACTTCAAAAATAACAGTATGTATCATGATATACAGAAGGATATACCTCAGCTTTCGGAACTTGTACAGAACGATGCTGAAAATTCATATGAAGACGAAGAGATGCTTTCGTATATGAAGACTCTCGTTGATATGAATCCTGATGTTGTCGGATATATTCAGATACCGGATAAAAACGGAAGCTGCAAAGACAGTGGTGTGGATTATCCTGTTGTCCAGAAGCGCGAAGAGTCTGAAAGGGATTTTTATCTTGATCATAATTTCCGTGGTGAGGAAGCAAGAGCAGGTTCGATTTATCTTGATTACAGAAACGTCCTTTCATCAAGGGAACGTTCCGGCAATCTAATAATATACGGACACGAGATGTCTGACGGAAGTATGTTCGGAAAACTCAAGAATTATTATACTGACTCATATTTCTACGAAGAGCATCCGCTTATTCTGCTTTCTTCAAGATATGAAGTATCAACTTACAAGATATTTGGTTACTATTACGCTGACGGCGGGGAGGGTGACTGTGAGTTCTTCTATACAGACAAGACTGATTTCGGTTCGGAAGATGAGTTTTACGACTATGTAAATCAGATAAAGAGAAGAGCTCTGGCAGAGAACAATGTGGATGTTAAGTATGGTGATGAGCTCCTCACACTTTCAACGTGCATAACGGGAGCATACACTGATGCCAGATTTGTGGTTGCTGCAAGAAAACTCAGACCGGGTGAAGACGAGTATGCCGGTACGGAGGAGAGCAGAACCAGAGAAAATCCTCTTATGCCGCTTGAGTGGTACAAGGCAAGAGGAGAAGAAAAGGATTATGACGACACAGATTTTGTGCCTTATGGTTAAGAAAGGCAGATTGGATGAATAAAAAAAAGATCATTATTGCTGTAAGTGCAGCAGTAGCAGTATTTGCAGTTGCGGCAGTGGCATTTGTTATCAGCAGAAAACCAAAAAATGAAATAGAAATTGTTCCGGATGTAACAACAGCAGTTAGTACAGCTCCGGAAACGCAGCCGGAAACAGAACCGGTCACAACATTTGCTCCGTTTGTAAACGGACTCAGCCTCAAAGCACAGGAATACAAGGAGATGAACTCCGATACTGTCGGCTGGATAAGAATCAGTAATACTGTTATCGACTATCCTGTTGTAAGGGCGTCTGACAACGATTATTACATAGACAAAGACTTTGACCGCAACTATGATCCGGCCGGATGGGTGTTTATGGATTACAGATGCGGAATTGAGCCGGAGTATTTTACAGAAAATACTCTCCTCTACGGTCACAATATGGCAAGCGGTGTCATGTTCAGTGACCTTAAGAACTACGAGAGATACGAGGATTTTTATGAACAGAATCCTATAGTCGAAGTAAGTTCTCTCACGGCTGATTATCAGTTCAAAATATTTGCGTTTATGCTTTGCAACGGTGTTCACGGATCAGACTTCGAATTCTGGAACTATATTTTCTTCTCACGGGAAAAGGAGCCGGAATGGACTCTGAAGGAATACCTTTCAAAGATTGACGATAAATCACTTATCACAACGAATGTTGATCTCAGAGAAGATGACAAATATCTTGCTCTTTCAACATGTTACGGCGGAGACACTACCGATCCTACACGTTTTGTTGTACTGGCCAGAATGGTCAGACCGGGTGAGGATCCGCTTGAAGGTACAACCGGAAGTGTAAGACGCTACTGATGAGTACGCGTGTGACTAAGTGAAATCTAATTTATCCTTTTTCATAAAGGAATCGAATGGAGTTTTTATGAAAGAACAATTACCACTAAAGCGAATATTTATCGGTTTTGCTGCAAGTGTTACAGCCGGTGTTGCTGTCACAGCTGCAGGTACGGTAAATACAGCAGTGCTGAATCTCCCGGAGATCAGTTCTTCTTACGTGCTTAGAAGTGAAGCAGTGTGGGACGATACATACAGCACTGAAGCCTCAGTTGTAGCGCTCAATCATGAAGAAACTAATAATAACAGCAGCAATATAACAAAACTAATAGACCTTACAGTTTCATCGAGTGCATTCAAAGCGGTTATGGAAAATCAGGAAGAGGCTGGACAGCCTGAACAGGCTGAGACAACAGAAGAAACCGCAGAGGAGACACAGGAAGAGTACGAAGTTGAAGAATGGTGGAAAGCAGAGCTTTCGGACTATTCAGAAACTTTGGAACAGCAGGAACTTATTCCTACTGAGATACCTGTTCCGGAACAGCCGGAAGCAGCAGAACAGCCGGAGTCTGAGGGAAGTTCAGCGAATGAACCGGGTATTATACAGACACCTTCTGTACCTGCACAGAGCGGTACATCAGTTGGTGCAGCTGAGATAAGACTGCCTGATACCCTTACACCGAATACAGTTTATTTTACAAGCTATGGTTACGGACACGGAATAGGAATGAGCCAGAACGGTGCAAACTACTATGCAAAGTACGGCGGATATGATTATCTTCAGATTCTTGAACATTATTATCCTGGTACAACAATTGCATATACACCTGATGCAGAGACAGAAACAATTTCTGTAAGAGGATACTCAGGAAGTGTTGTTGACATCATTTCCATGGTGTGCAACGCAGAGATAGGTTCCTCATTTGAAGTTGAAGCAATCAAGGCACAGGCTGTAGCAGCATATACATATGTAAAGCATGCAGGCGGTTCAACAAGCGGTATGGCAATTAAGCCGGGACCGGATCAGAAGATTATTGACGCAGTGAAGTCAGTTCTCGGTCAGGCTGTATACTATAACGGTTCGTATGCACTTACAATGTTCTGTGCATCCAGCGGTGGTGCAACAGCTTCGAACAAGGATATTATAATTGACGATATACCTTATCTGAGATCTGTGGTATCCGAATATGATGCACAATATGATTCTCACTACGGTGAGATTACATCGATGAGTGTTGATACTCTTCGTTACAGAATTCAGAGCAGTTACGGAATTACACTTTCATCATCCTACGGCTCATGGATTCAGCCGGAGATTGGCGACGGCGGATATGTACGCAGAGTAACAATTGACGGACAGAAAACAGTAAACGGATATGATTTTGCAAGGGCTATCGGCCTTAAGACACCAAAGTTTTCTGTATACTGTAACTAAAGTTAAGACCAGACTTTTCCGGACTGTGAAGGCAGCTTCGGAAAAGTCTGTTTTTATATCAGAGAAAAAAGGGGGACTAAATTATGAATATGTACGAAATAATAACAAAAACCAAGCACGGACAGAAACTCAGTTCCGATGAGATATGCTGGCTCGTTTCAGGCTATGTCGAGGGAAGTATACCTGATTATCAGGTTTCAGCATGGCTTATGGCGGTAAACCTTAATTCGCTTTCTGACGAGGAAACTCTTTGCCTTACCATGGCGATGAAAGATTCCGGTGATACGGTTGACCTTTCTTCTGTAAAGAATGTTACTGTTGACAAACACAGCACAGGTGGTGTAGGTGATAAGACAAGCCTTATAATCGGTCCGGTTGCTGCGGCATGCGGAGTCAGTGTGCCTAAGATGTCGGGAAAGGGACTTGGGCATACAGGAGGTACAATAGACAAGCTTGAGAGTATACCGGGATTTCGCACCGGAGCAGGTTTTGATGAATTTATCGGATATGTTAACAATACTGGCTTTTCTATAGTTTCACAGAGCGGAAATCTTGTTCCTGCTGACAAGAAACTCTATGCACTGAGAGATGCAACAGCTACGGTTGACAGCATTCCTCTGATTGCCTCAAGCATTATGAGCAAGAAACTTGCGATGGGGGCGGACTGTATCCTCCTTGATGTAAAGACCGGAAGCGGGGCATTTATGAAGAGTGTTGAGGACTCAGAGAGACTTGCTTCACTTATGGTTCGCACTGGAAAAAATGCCGGTAAAAAATGTATGGCAGTTATAACTGATATGGATATTCCGCTTGGAAGAGCAGTGGGCAATACGCTTGAAGTCATAGAGGCTGCCGAAGTTCTGAAGGGAAATTCAAAAGGAAGGCTTTATGAACTGTGTATGGAGCTTGCTGCAGATATGCTTGTTATGGCTGGTAAGGGTTCAAAGGAAGAGTGCATTGAAGCAGCTAAGGAAGCAGTTGATTCAGGAAGAGCACTTGATGTATTCAGACGCTCTGTTACTCAGCAGGGCGGCGATGCGGGATTTATTGATGATTACAGTAAGCTCGGAAAAGCTGTTCACGAATGTTCTGTGTACAGTAAAACAGAGGGATATATATGCGGAATGAACAGTGAGGAGATAGGACTTGTTTCACTTGAACTTGGTGCCGGACGAAAGACAAAGGAAAGTCCGGTTGATTACAGTGCCGGCATTATTCTTGAGAAAGAGTACGGAGACTATGTAAAGGCAGGAGACAAGCTCTTTACCCTTTATACATCAACCGAATGCAATATTGTTCAGGCAGGGGAAAAAGCACTTGATGCACTGAGTTTTTCAGAGAATAAACCCGAACAGAGAAGATGTGTAATTAAAGTAATCGATTGATGACAAAAAATATTATCAGATATTACTCAAAATATATTGACAATGCCCTGGAAAAGGGATAAAATTATATATAATGAATTGTATTTACACTTGCATAAGCTGGTTTAAGTAATGATTTAAGTAATATCACAGGAGGAAGAAACGATGGGATTTTTAGAAAAAGTAGGCGGATTTGCAGAAAAGGCTAGTGAAAGGGTAAAGAAGTCAGCTTCAGATGTAGCTGACAAGTCAAAGCTTCTTGCAGAAAAGGCAAAGCTTAAGAGTCAGATCAATTCTGAAAACTCAAATATTAACAAGGCATATACAGAGCTTGGTAAAAAGTATTTTGAAGTAAGCGGTCATGAACCGGGTGAAGAATACAGCGAGATAGTTACTAAGATCAATGATTCTATGTCACATATCGCTGAACTTCAGCAGCAGCTTGCAGCACTTGAGGTTGAAACAACATGTCCTAAGTGCGGTGCAGCAGTGAAGAAGGATCAGCAGTTCTGTCAGTCATGCGGAGCAAAACAGGAAAGTTTCGTTGACGTTTCAGCAGATGACATAGAAGTTGTGGTTGAAGTGGAAAAAGCTGCAGAAGATCAGACAAATTGTTAATTATGTACTTACACGCTCCGGCATCTTTCGGGATGGCCGGAGCATTTTTTGTGTCATTTTGCTGAAATCTGGCATATCTTATTAGTGTGGAATGAACCCTGGCAGTAACTGCAGATGATTTCCACAGAATATGATAAGGAGGAAGGAAAATGGACTATGGTTATTTTGACATAATGCAAATGAATGCTGCGGGAATGCCGGCCACTGAACCGAAGAATAAGCCGCAGCGTCCGACAGACAGATTTCCTGCGGAAACACCGCTGGGAATGGCATATGTTCCGTTTCAGACTATGAATACCATGTATGACCCGGAAGAGGGACTTGAAAGAGGAACTATTTATCCGGAGCTTGATTTTCCGCTGCAGTATACAGAGGAGGGAATGCCATGAACGAGAAGGATATGCTTATGAGAGCAATAAAGAAGTATGACTTCGCACTGTATGAGCTTAATCTCTATCTGGATACTCATCCGCATTGCAGCAATGCACTGGCATATTTCAGAAAATACAAAGATCTCAGGGATAAGGCTGTTGAGGAATACAATAAGAAATACGGCCCGGTTACTGCCGACCAGACAAATACTGATGAGGGCTGGAAATGGGTAGATGAACCATGGCCGTGGCAGAAGGAGGGGAACTGATATGTGGAAATATGAAAAGAAACTGCAGTATCCCGTTAATATAAAAAAACCGGATGCAAGGATGGCGCAGGTCATTATCAGTCAGCTCGGTGGTCCTGACGGAGAACTTTCAGCCTCGCTGAGATATCTGAACCAGAGATATTCCATGCCGTACAGTGAGGTGACGGGACTTCTGACAGATATCGGCACCGAGGAACTCGCCCATGTAGAGATGATATCG
>SAMEA3663038__coassemble_414_pt1 | contig 14140 bp, 10 predicted proteins | sample SAMEA3663038__metabat2_low_PE_024 | metagenome-assembled genome bin SAMEA3663038 (sample SAMEA3663038) | pig gut metagenome | biome: pig gut; feature: pig-associated habitat; material: faeces | place: France | collected 2012
TGCTCGAGAATCAGCCGGATACATTCGTCGTACTGCTTTTCGGTTTCGCTGATGACCTTTCTTTCGCGAAGCTTGGTCAGCTTTTCCGCCTGAGCAAGTTCTTCTTTTATTGAACAGGCTAAATATCTGTTGCACAGATCAAGCGAACAGGTTACCAGATATGAAGGACTTGTGGAGGCAAACATAAGCATTGCGTCCTTTATCTGTGAGGTATAACGCTCATTTCCTGTATGGAGATATGCCGCCCCTGTAAGTGCCGGAAGCATCTTGTGTGCCGAGTCGCAGCAAAGATCAGCACCGAGGTGTACAGGGTGTCTGTTTTCACTGTAGAACGGCAGACACGCACCATGGGCGTTGTCCACCAGCAGAACAGAATCGTAACTGTGGCATATTTCTGCGAGACTTTTTATATCCGCCATGGCACCGAGATAATCCGGAGAAGTAACGTAGAGACATGAATGCGGGTTCATTTCAAGTGATTTTATGACATCGGAAAGATTTATCCTTCCGGAGATAATCGTATCCGAATATTCCGGATAAATCCATACCGGTTCTATATTGAGAAGAGCACATGAGCTTAAAAATGACCGGTGCACATTTCTTACCGCAAACACACGTCGGTTTTCACGCTTCATCAGCGCAAGCATCGTCTGTATGCATAGAGTTGAACCCTGCGTCGAATAAAATGTACCCTTTGTGCTGAAAAGCTCCGCAGCGTTTTTTTCGCTTTCATATATTATGCCTTCATATTCGAAAAGATTTCCGGCACCTGTTATCTCAGTAAGGTCAAACCGGTAAATATCAGAAAGCAGATTGTCAAAGGTTCTTCCCTTGTGACCCGGCATATGCATACGAAGCATACCGCTGCCGGCATATGATAAAATATAATCGTAAACTGGTGTGTTCATAGTTTTTTATATCCTCATCATCACCTGATGAATTCAAATAAGGTTTCCCGGAATAAATGAGTTCTTTTCGTCAATAGGCACTGCTTTTTCACACATACATACAATTCCTCCGCTGCCTCTCGGTATTGAAGCCTTGTCAAGAATCTCATACTTTTTAACTTCTTTGCGGTCAGGAGAAGCCGATTTCTTAATCTCCAGCGGGTGTACAGAACCATTCAGTTCTACAAGCACATCAATCTCCTTTGCATTTGAATCACGATAATAGCACAGATTAGCCTTTGCTTTTCCATAGGAATAATTCTTAAGGAGCTCTGTTACTACATAATTTTCATAGTAATGTCCGCTTGCTGCTCCGTTCATAAGAGTGTCTCTTGTAAGCCACATTGAAAGATAAGCACAAAGTCCTGTATCGCAGAAATACAGTTTCGGAGTTTTGACAAGTCGTTTCAGTTCATTATTTGAATAGGGCTGAAGCAGATAAACTATCCCCAGTCCTTCAAGTATTCTTACCCAGTCCTTTGCCGTGGGCTCTGAAATATCAGCAGCAGCCGCAAGCGTTGAATAATTTACCTGTTCAGCAGTAAGCGCCGCACAGGTTCTGAGAAGTTTCATAAACTTTGCTGAGTCCGTAATTCCGCCTGCCTCTGCGACATCACGCATAAGATATGTGTCAATGTAGGAACTGAAATACTCCTGACGCATTTCTTCGTCAGCGGTCTGCACCTGTGGCATACCTCCGCGCCATATGTGTTCAAATACATCTGTAATATCATTTGGCGGAAGCTTCTTTTGCCTCTCCAGCAGTGACTCAAAAGAAAAATCAAGAGGTTTATCAAAAAGCACACATTTCTTTTCGCGCTGCGACAGGCTGTACAGATTCAGAATACCAATTCTGCCGGCAAGAGTTTCCCGAACATGCTTCATCATACTGTACTGCTGCGAGCCGGTAAGCCAGAACTGTCCTGTTTCCTCAGTATTGTCACTCATTAGTTTTATACGTTCAAAAAGCTGAGGAGCATGCTGAACCTCATCAATCAGAACAGGCGGTTTATACGTCTGAAAGAACAGTACCGGATCTGTCTGTGCGAGTTCTCTGGCCATAAGATCATCAAGTGTAACATAAGTTCTGTTTGTCCCCTCTGCAAGATGCCTGAGCATTGTGGTCTTGCCGACCTGCCTTGCTCCTGTGACAAGTACCACCTTAAAAAAAGAATCCATCTGCATGAATTTACGCTCAAGTTCTCTTGTAATATATTTCATAGCAGCCTCCGTTTTTATGAAAATCTAAAGTTTATTTTATTTTATCATAAATTTATTTAAGTGTCAATCTGCTGCAAAAAAAAACACCACAGACAATCTATAAAGTCTGTGGTGTAAAATTCAGTAAATAATCATATCTGCGTTATTACAAAAAATCAGCATCGTCAATGTCGAGGTGCTGTTCATCGACCCTGTCACCGGCAATGGCTGTCATTATGCAGAAAAGAGCCGGAATACAGGCATAGGCAACGTTAAAATTACTTTCCTCCTGTCCTGCGTATGCAATTGCTGCAAATGTGAGCACGCCAAATACGACTGATAAAACTGTCATAACCTTTCTCATTGTTAATTCCCCTCTTTCTTTTTTTCAAAATCTCCTAAACAATAAACATCGTTCCCGATAACAGTAATATTAACACATCAGATATGATTTGTAAACCTTAATCATAAAATTTTATTTAAACTCACAAATTAAGCGATTTAATTTAGTGCAATATTGGCAAAAAATCTATCCCACAAGTCCGGAACGTTCTATTCCCTCTGTAAAATATTTCTGCAGAAAAACATACATAACCAGCATAGGAGATATTGAAATAAGACAGGCAGCCTGAGTCCACACAACGTATTCCCTTGCAGAAACTCTCAGACTTGCGTCATTGAAAAGGGCTGCATTGAGAACCGGCTGAATGTTTTTTATGGTAAGTGCAAGTGTCTGGTTACTGCTGAAAAATGAATTGCATACATAGTAATCATTCCAGTACCATACCACTGCAAACAGAAAAACTGTCAGAAATGACGAGAGTGCATTCGGAACCATTATCTCTGCAAATGTTCTGAACGGTCCGCATCCGTCAAGGCAGGCTGCATCCTCAAGCTCACGGGGTAGTCCGCGGAAAAACTGACGGAATATGAATATCATTATTCCGGATTTGATTCCGTTGGCTGTCATCGCCGGAAGATACATGGTCCACGGAGTATTTATCATACCAAGCGAGTTAAAAAGATCATACTGCGGAAGGAGAATAACCTGAGGCGGAACCAGTATCATGAGGATTACTATTCCAAAAAGAATATTTTTCCCCCTGAATCTGAAACGGGCAAATCCATATCCGGTAACGGCCGAAGAAATTACCTGGAGAAGTGAACATCCGATATTTATGACAATAGTATTTACAATAGTTTTTCCGAGTTTCATTGCTGAAGCTGTTTCTTTAATGACATCGAGAGTCAGATGACGCGGTATCCACATAACCGTGGGGTCATTCATATCGTTTTTGTCCCTGAATGCACAGCTTATCATAAACAGAAGCGGATAAAGAATAACAAAACAGAGGCCTGAAATAATGAGGAATCTGAAAATACGCCATATCATTTCCACTGCCTTTTTCCGTTTCACATATGAAATCTGTTCTTTTGACATAAGTGAAAGGTGTTTTTGCTGTCTTGCACGAACAGCAGCCTTTTGTTCTTTACGGGTCATGATTTTTCCTTTCCGATAAAAAGACTATTCAACTTCATAGTAAATATGCTTTCCTGCAATAAGGAAGAGTATGCCTATTATTATCATTACTATAACAAAATAAGACCATACCATAGCCGCTGCAACACCGTATTTCCAGTCGTTCTGCATAGCGATAATTCTGCCCATGACCTTATTGCCGGAGTCTGTAAATGAGTCGACTACAGTAAAAATAAGATTTGCAAGAATCACAGGACTCACATACGGAAAGGTAATCTTCCAGAAATACTCCCATGAAGTCGCACCTTCAAGCTGGGCTGCCTCTCTTGCCGAAGGAGGTATGTTCTGCAGTGCTGCAAGAAATACAAGAATCTGAACGCCCGATTTCCATACGATAGCAAATATACTGTCGATAGTGTGTTTTATGGTCTCCGTAAGTGTCTGACTAAGTCCGTATATCCCCGTGAATTCAAGCAGTTCAGTTACCATATCGGTTTCAAAAACCGTTGAAAACTGAGCTGCTCCCTCTGCCCCGCTTGTACTCATATCACCGGTAATGACAGAATAAACCGGACCGGACGCAACAATTACAGGCAGAAAAAATACCGCACGGACAAAGGCTCTTCCTTTGAATCTCTGATTTATAAGGACAGCTGAAAACAGAGAGAATATAAGTATTATCGGAGTTGTCCTGAGCATATCGACCGTAACATCAAAAAGATATGTGCGGTAGTGCGGATCTCTGGCAAATGCAGTTATGTAATTGGAAAAGCCAACCCATTCCCCCTTCATACCGCCCGACTGAGGATTGACGTTCTGAAATGAGTAGAGAAGGGATTCAAAAAGCGGAATGATAAAAAATACAAGTGTTCCAATCATCCAGAGTCCGATAAAGCCGTAACCGTACAGACTTTTCTGCTTTTCATAGGACATTTTTTTCCTGGTTTTTTTATTCTTCATCATTACCCGCTCCTCCGTCTGAATTCAGATAATCACTGAGAACATAAGTTTTTTCACTGACCTGTGCCGTCTCTTCTTTAAGATTTACAGTAACAACAGTCCCGTTACTGTATTCGGTTTCTATGATTTCTCCCTTTTGTGAATACTCTGTAATATATTCATCTTCTGTACCGGAGAGAACATCTCTTATAAATCTGTATCCTGCTGCAGCTTTTTTCGTCCACGCGTCGCTGTCAGCATAAAAGTATATGTCATATTCAGTATCCTTGAGTATGCTGATTTCCTCACCGACCATGTCAAAATGTATACCACTGCCTGCTGCCGCTGCCTTCAGAATCAGCTCTTCCGGATTTTCCGCTCCGTTTACAGCAGTCGAGGAATATGGTATAAGTCCGTGAAGAACAAGCTGGTAAAACGGAATATCCTCATCAAAAATATCATATCCTCCTGAACACAGAGGAACTTCTGAGATATAATCTGTAAATCCAAACACATAGGAGTTTGCCTCAGATGTAAGAACCGAACCGATATTTTCTTTAAATTCAGCCATTCCTTCCTCTATAAATTCAGCTGTATCACATCTTTCGATATGTTTTTTCCCGTAATCACCGCAGAGAACGGAGCTGAGGTCTCCGGGACATATGCCGGAAAGTCCGGCTTTTGAGTATCCCGATGATATCTTACTGAACAAACCGCTGTATACAGACGGCGAAAGCAGAGAAACAGCTTTTTTCATGCCGTCCTTTGTTCCGTATGCCAGGGTGTAGCTTATCTGTTTCGAATACTGCCCCGACGCTCTCATGGCTGTGTCACTGAAAGCGTAGTAACCATTTCCGGAGTTAAATGTTGTATTGTTCACAACAGGATAAAATCCTATCCCGTTATCATCAAAATATTTTACCATATCCTTGAATTCACCGGAAGTTCCCAGCACAGATGAAGGTTTCGCCTTGTAGTCAGCCTTTCCTTCAATACCGTCATCAGTCCAGTTTTCAAGCGTGACCACCATACTGTCAGCACCGTTTTCCTTAAGACCGGATACTATGGACTTAGCCTGTTCAAATGAGGTAACAGCTTTTTTCCTTGTAACCGGAATGCCAAGAAAAGGTTCCTTTTTCTGAACCCCGCCGTAAAGGCTGATACTGAGAGGAAGGGTGTTTTCAGTCTGAGTCAGAGTTTTTTCGTCAATGAGATACTGACGGTAAACTTCTGCAACATCTGTATAGTCAAGTTCCTTCTCACAGAGAGGATAGAATCTTATCTCGAGTGAAGGAACTCCGATTTCTCCGTCTTCAAAAACTGTAAGCGGTTCGCTGTTCATATAATATGTATCTGTATTTCTTAGAATAAACCTTGAGCTGCATGTGTTGTAGCTGCTCTTTGAAAGTCCGCTTACACTCGACTGTATCAGTACATTTTCGTCTCCTTCATGGATAACCGCAAGCATTCCGTTGCCGGTTTCCTTAACCGAGGCATACACAGGAAGATAAACTTTTTCAGTGTTTTCCGGTTTGTAAAGGGGAACCGCTGTTATATCGTTTCCGTAAACCTTTGATGAGTATGAACGTGAATCCGTCTTTCCGTTGTTAAAGTTTATAACTGCCCCGCTTCCATCCGGAATTATGTAATACCCGTTCTCCATACTGCCGGCAGTAAGCATATTCGGAAGAACCGAAAGTTCGAGGAGAACCATGTTTTCGCCTTCTTCTCTCTTGTTCTCCTTAAATTCAGAGGTATCTGCGTGCACACGGAGAGAATCCTCATCAAGAGTATACTGTACCGGAATAACAAAACCGGCTGACGGGAAACGATAGGTTATCTCCAGTGTGTTTCCGGTTACTTTATATTTCATTTTACCGTTACGGGCTGACCGTAAAGTAGAACCGGTTCGTTTTTCAGGCTCACCGTAAACTACAATGAGAGATGATTCAAGTTCCTTTTTCACATTGCCCTTCGCAATTGTATCGGCCTCGGCATTTACCGGGGATGACCACCATACATATCCGTTTTTTTTGCATTCAAGTGCTATAAGGTCCTCTTCCTCAGAATAATAGAGAACGAAACTTTCATTCTCGCAGGCTTTTTTCATCGTTCTGAGAACTTCATTTTCAGTACGCATGGTATAGGACGTGCCGGAATCTGTATCATTTTCTTCCGTATCTTCAGCGTAAATGCAGAATGATGAAACTGAAAGAACAACGGCAGCGGTAAAACCGGCAATTATACGTGTAAATCTGTTTCTCATTTATCCACCGCCTCTTTAAACTCTGAATCTGTACTGAAGTTCAGTATAAATCGAATAAATAAACAGTCCGGCCTTCTGAAACAGCGACATTACCAGCACAAGGAGAAACATCATTATAAGCATGGCTGCCAGAGTAAGAACGACAGCAGATACTGTCTTCATAAATGAATACTGATGAACTGTCTTTACTGCATTAAACAGCAGCACACCTGTCCAGATAATTCCGGCATAGTGCAGGCAAAGAATAAAAACACCTTCATCGGCAATCAGAAAATGCGACAGAAAAGCAGTAAAAAAAAGCGAGGCAACATACGGTATTATTGAATATGCACTGAATATGCAGATTCGCTTAAGTGTCCCCTCTCCGTCAAGAAGAGTGCATACAGACCAGTTTCCGATAACCCACGCCGCAAACAGAACAATACTTTTTACAAAATAAGGGACTATGTTAAAAAGTTTGTCATAGGAATTATGAAACTGAAATGCATACAGTCTGTCGTTTACTACAGTTCCGATAAAAAACAGCAGAACGATAAAAAACGATATCCGGAGTGAACCGGATTTTTTCCAGCGCATATCCTCAAATCCTTCAAAAGGATGTAAAACAGCGTGCTTAACCCACTGTTTTTCCGACAGATCCATCATTTTGCTTCATCTCCTTCCGCATTGCTTTCATTTGCAGCAGTTTCCTTTACAGTCTTCCCGGAACAGGAGGATTTTTTCCTGAGATATCTTCCTGCAAACACAGTAATCAGAATCAGTGCTGCAGCAGCAAGTATCAGTTCCGTAAGATGTGTACTTACAAACTCTTCCCTCCAGCCCTCAAAGGCACGGTCATAACGCCACTGCGAATCAGCAAGTTTCGCATACTTCATAGCCTCTCTGTATCTGCCCTGGTTGATGTACGCACTGGCAATGCCTTTATGGGCCATTCTGTAGTTTCCGTCCTGTTCAAGCACGTCAAACCACGGTTCAAGAGCTTCGTCATAGTATCCGGCATTATATAGTTCTGTTGCATGATGAACAGTTCTGCCGAATTCCGTCTCTTCAAATACAGTTACTGTATTCTTCTGAGAATCCGCTACATATAAACAGTCTTCTGAAGATTCCACAGCCGAAACCTGTCTGAATGTCCCGAGCTGATAACCCTTTCCTCCGAAAATAAAGAGAAGATTGCATTCTTCATCATACTGAAAGATTCTTCCGTTTGTATAGTCGAGACAGTTTATAAGTCCGGTAGGACTTACGTCAATATCAACATAGGAATTCTGCGGATATTCACTGTAGTCAGCAGTCGGTCTGTCCCCGAAATCAGTTTCCATGTCAGCAAACAGGTTATATCCGGCGGCATTTACCTTCTTTATCATATCTATATCCTGGGAAAGTGAACTGCTGCAGGTGTAGATAAATCCCTTTTCGTCATTGTCAAAGCTGCTTATCGCTGACGGAACCGCATTTGTCATGTACTTTCTCATCTCATCTCCGGCAAGGAACTTCCAGAAATAATTTCTGAGAACCTCTCCGGTCTGCTGAACCCTGTTAGCTCCGTAGTATCCGGAAAAATTACCTTCACTGTCAAAAAGCACTGCACCGCCTGTTATATTTCCATCGACTACATATATAAATCCTGCCTTGTCCGCAAGTACTCTCTGCGGAACAAATGTTACTGCGGTGTACTGAACTGAATCAGGTTTCTCTATGACAAGGTCGGCATTTCCTTCAAGGTCACATCTTATCACACGGGAGTTACCTGTATCCGCTATATAGAGGATCCCTTCATCTGATACATATATGCCACCGGGATTCTCAAGACTGAGCTTCTGGTCTTTATAATTAATTTCGTCTATTATTTTTGCCTTTTTTTCAAATTCACTGTCTGTTACCACTATACGTCCGTTTCCGCTGTCACATATAAAAAAGCTTCCGTCAGAAGCAAGGAAAATATCTGATATATCTGCAAAATCAGATACTCCAAGATCTCTTCCCGAAATACTTTCAGCTGCAGTATATCCGGCACGTGAGGGTATTGCCTCGCCCCATCTGTCATAGTTGTATGTATCATCTGTCCTCCGGGCCGACACATGCGGTGCTGAAGTAAAAACAAGTAATGCAGCTATTAACGATATTGAATTTTTAAACCAGTGCACCGCTTTCATCCTTTCTTTAGTCTTTTATTCCCGAATGAGCCATAGTTTCGATAACATTTTTCTGTGCTGCCATGAAGACAATTACAGGCGGTATCAGCATGAATACTGCTGCTGCCATTGCAACACCCTGACGTGCAATTCCCGAAGCTGCCGCCTGTGCCACAGCTGTCGGAAGAGTTTTAAGGGATTCATCAAACACATAGGTATTTGACTGGATATTCCACGCTGCCTGAAATGCAAAAATCACAAGTGTCATCAGCGCCGGTTTCTGATTAGGCATAACGACCTCCCAGCATATGCGGAACATACCTGCGCCGTCTACCTTTGCCGCCTCTATAACGGCATCAGGTATCTGACTAATGGACTGTCTCATAAGGAACACACCCACAGGGGTTGCTATATTCGGAAGAATAAGGGCAAGATAAGTGTCTATCATACCAAGTTTTGAAATCACCATGTACTGAACTATGTAGATAACATTGCTCTGGTAAAGCAGAGAAACAACTATCACGGAGTTTAGAAATTTACTTCCGCGGAATTTTCCTTTTGCAAGAACAAAGGCCGCCATGGAGGCTGTGAAGCACTGTGCAAGAGTGACTGAGACAGTTACCAGAACACTGTTTGCCACATAGCGCGAGAACGGCACCCACAGTCTGTCAGCGGATCTGAACATATCACGAAAATTGTCAAGTGTCGGGTCCATAGCATAGAGCTTAGGCGGAAAAATAAACCATTCCTGTGACGGTTTAAGTGACATAACCACAGCCAGATACACAGGAAGTATCATGAATATTCCCAGAACAAGCAGGAAAATAAATATCATAACTGTTCCGGCATGCTTTTTACCGGCTCTTCCGGAGGAGGCCTTAAGTTTCTTTTCTTCAGGCATAAACCTAATCCCCCTTAGCCAGTATTCTGGTAATAAGTTTGTTTACAGCATACATTACGACGAAAAGCACCGTACATATTGCCGACGAATAACCCATCTCATATCTTACCCAACCGTAGTCATACGCATGGGTCATTACTGTGTGTGCCGCATAATCGGTGCTTGGAAAACCAACAAGGTTTCTTGCTGCAATATCAGCTGTAAATGCGGACACTATCTGCATAACCGCTGCAAAAAGCATCTGCGGCTTCATGGCAGGTACAGTTATATAAAAAAGCTCCTGCCAGCGGTTTTTTATTCCTTCAATTGCGCCTGCCTCGTAAAGACTTTTATCAATATTCTGAAATCCGGCTCTGAGGGCAAGGAATCCTGCACCAAGACTTATCCAGAGCTGAACGATAATTACAACGAAAAGAATGTAGTTTGCGTCAGTAAGCCACTGACGCGCCGATGTTATTATTCCGAGATCAAGCAGAAATGCATTTACATATCCGTACTGGTCACCGCTGAATATGAGCTGCCAGACTGTGTAAACTCCTGCCATGGACGGTATATAGAAAATGAGGGTAAAAACAGTTCGCAGACATGAAGGAAGTTCATTGATAAGCCAGGCAAGCAGAAAACAGAGTACATAGCTTACAGGACCGGAAAACAGTGCAAATATCAGAGTTACCTTTATGGAATGAATAAATGTTCTGTCTGAAAGAAAAAGTGTTTTAAAATTTGAAAGTCCCACAAACTCAGGGAAGTTTACCATATCAAAGTTCGTAAATCCGAGTGGAAGGGAGATAACAACCGGAACCACAGTAAAAATAATAAAAAAAATCATAAACGGAGCGAGCATAAGCCAGCATTCCAGTGATTCTGTTTTATAAAGTGACTTTTTCTTTTTCCCAGAGCCATTCTTCATGAAGGCACCTCCTTTACATTCCGAGATTTTCACGTTTTCTTAGTATTTCTGCATTTATATCACGATTGTACCACATTATGGTGTCACGGGGATTTCGGTGGCTGTTCACTGTCTCTCTGAATGCCGTCATTATGTTTCGTGTAACGGCATAGGAGGCAGGAATTATAGGTATTTCTTTAAGTTCCTCTCTCTGAAGGGCAAGTTTTCTCACCTCGGCAGGAGTCCAGGAAAGCTGCGATGCCGTTTCTGTGTTGGCCGCGTCATATCGTCCCATGGTTCCGAGCAGGCCTTCAACCAGAGTTCCGTACCGGGTCTGAACCTCAGTTGATGAAAACCAGCGCAGGAACTCCCAGGCATCATCCTTGTTTTCTGTACTGCTGAAAATAACGGCTCCGCTGCCGCTTGAATTTGCTGCATGGGATACTGTTCCGTCTTCACGGACAGTTCCCGGAACAGATGTAAAGTCCCACAGGCCGTTCAGCTCCGGTGCTGCTGACTTAAGCTGGTTGTAAAATGTATAGTTCTGAATAACAACAGGATATGTTCCGTCTCTGAAACGGCTGAAAGGATCATAAACCTGCTCAAATCTGTATTCGGTGTAAAAATCTGTCCACTTCTCAAAGGCATGTACTGCATCAATGCTGTCAAATGATGTTGCAGTCAGGTCATCGTTGTAGTAGTTCAGCCCGCTCTGAAGCATCAGCATGGCAAATGTATGGCCTGACTCTGTAGAGGGGGCGGCATTTGCCGAAGGGAGTATAAGTCCGGCATACATGTGATTTCTCTGAAGCACCGGCAGCAGTTCAATCAGTTCATCCCAGGTCTGCGGAATATGAGTAACTCCTGTTCCGCTCAGGATATCCTTTCTGTAGAACATAACAGGAAAGCTCTGGGAAAGGGGAATTCCGTATACTCCTCCGTCATATGTATAGGGCACCATGGCTTCAGACTGAAAGTTTTTTTTTATATCCTCAAAACCTTCCCTGCCGCTGAGCTCATCAAGCAGTCCTCTTGCTGCAAGGTTTACGGGAAATTCACCGCCCAGAAAAAGAGCGATATCCGGTCCCTTTCCTGCAAGTGCGGCTTCAACCACACCGCCCTGAACTATGTTAAGATTTACAGGAATACCGGTAGAGGGTGTAAAGTCAGACTCCACAAGTTCCTTAACGGCAAGAGCCTGGTCACGTCCGAGATTTACCCAGACGCTCAGTGCCCCTTCCTCCGCTGTTCCGGAAATAACGCTGTAGTCCTCATAAAAGGAAGCCAGAAACGCCTTTACACCAAAAGCAAGGGAACCGAAAAAGCTTTCCTTTACAGATGAAAACTCCATATCATATGAGGCAATCTCGATATAGTCGATCTCAAGCGGCTGGTCTCTGCAGTCTCTTACCCATGATGAGATTGCTGCGATATTGTCCTTAAGCTGGGAAAGGTACATAGGGATACGTGCCGGCTTGTCCGTGCATTTGTCGAGGATAACGAACATTCTCTCTATGCCTGCGGCCTCGGAACCGCTTGTGTCCGAAAATTCTTCTATGTATTTTTTAAGAATCTTAAGCTCGGATGAAATACGGGAAAAATCATCCGTGATCTCAGGTATGACCTTGTCCACGTTGTAGTCAGTATATTTGTCCGGTGAAGGACCTGTTATCATAAGTATCTTTCTGTAGTATTCGTTCAGCTCGGAAATAAGCGGTTCAAGCCTTCTGAGTGCCCCGCCCATATCGCCCGGAACTGCCTCAAGTGTTATGCTGTGGTCCTCTCCGGCAGTGAGATAAACGTAGATGTCATCACCGTTGGATGTCTGCGGAACCACACTGTTCCAGTTTGTTCCGTATCTGAAACGGACATTTTCAAATTCCTCATAAGGCACAGCATCATCTATGTATATTCGTCTTGCCGAATTAAATCCGCGCATGTACTGCTGTCTTGCCTTTATCCCAAGGCGATACCATCCGTCCGCAGTAATATTTTCCGCAGGTATCTCCCAGGTAATTGTCTGAAACGCCTTCTTCCAGTTATTGTCCCCGATAGTATTGTAAATCATCTTTCCCGGTTTTGCCGGAGAAGCAAGGTAACTTGAATTGTCTGAAGTAGGATAAAGCGTTGAATCTGACTTGAACACTGCCTCTTCCCCTTCTATGCGGAAGAGCGTTGAGGGCGTGTTTTTTATATCTGATTCCGAAGGAGCAAGTTCCCTGTAGGGTGCTGATTTTTCATGGTGATAAAGTTTAAGATATTCGATTGCTATAAATGCTCTGGAGGCCTCAAAGGTAAACTCGTGTGTTCCCTTTTCAAGATAAAATATAAGCGGATCATTAAAAAGACCGTCGGGATCGCATATATCCTTTTCCATCCATTTGCTGTACTGTATCTGTGAAGGTCTGCTCTGGTTTCCGGAAGAGTTTTCAGTTATCCCGCTCTCATTTACCCAGACTCTGTTAAGAACGATTCTTGAAGCGGAGTCAAAGGGAGTTTTACCGTCTATCTTAAGTGAAAGCTCCGTGGAGGCTGATGATGAACCAACAGGACAGTATGAAATTCCGATATTGTAAACGGCGGTTTCCGGGACATTTATACGGTAGGTAACCGTTCCCTCAGCTGAATTCCATATAAGAACATCGTCCTTTACAATATCATTTTCATTTCCGCAGCTTCCCTTCATGAATTCGCCGCCCGAAGCCTTTATATAATCCGTTCCGCGAACTGTGACTTCGCTCTTTGCAGCATTTTCCCCTATATATTCATCAAAATAATCTCCGTACGAATCTTCTCTGCTGAATACTATCTCAGTATCAGAATTTGTTTCCGCAGTATTCTGAATTTCCACTGCAAAAGCCGCCTCCGGCACAGCCAGAGCAAATGCCAGCACGGCCGCTGCAAAGCGATAAATTTTCCTTACTCCCGATGTCAATACAATACCACCCCTGTCAGACATTTGTCTGCATATTTTTTACACAAAAAAGTGTTCTCCAAAACGCAGTTACTCATTAAAAATTATATCAAAAATACTAATGACTGTCAAGAATTCAGAAACAAAGGGGTGCAGATATTTTTGTCTGGTTTCAATGGAAAATAAATGGTAAAACCAAGATCGCTATTCAGCAACAAAAACAAAAAAATTCAGGATACTTTACATCAAGGATGAAATAGTAATAAAACAAGAGGCATATGCATATTTCCGCATTGAAATAACATTAAAAACGTGGTATAATATATTTGGATAACAGATTCTCAACTGTCGGAATATGGAATATTTACACATTTTAGATAGTAAATTCTGTTAAATCATCCAATTGACATTTATCCCCTTTTACTGTAAAATATAACTATACTATATTTTTACTTAAAAGGAGATTATT
>SAMEA3663038__coassemble_432_pt1 | contig 13617 bp, 9 predicted proteins | sample SAMEA3663038__metabat2_low_PE_024 | metagenome-assembled genome bin SAMEA3663038 (sample SAMEA3663038) | pig gut metagenome | biome: pig gut; feature: pig-associated habitat; material: faeces | place: France | collected 2012
TTTATTTATATACCTCTCTGCATGGTCTTGACGGGTGATCATTAAAGATCAAACGAGTACCTATGAGTTCATTTACAATTATATGAAGGAGGGAAGCGAAAATGCCAAGAAGAGGTAATATCGCAAAGCGTGATGTATTACAGGATCCGCTTTACAATTCAAAGCTGGTAACACGCTTAATCAACAACATAATGCTTGATGGTAAAAAGGGTGTTGCACAGAAGATCGTTTACGAAGCATTTGAAATTGTCGCTGAAAAGACAGGTGAAAATGCTCTGGAGGTTTTCGAGAAGGCAATGGAAAACATTATGCCGGTTCTCGAAGTAAAGGCACGCAGAATGGGTGGTGCTACTTACCAGGTACCAATGGAAGTTCGTCCGGAGAGACGTCAGACATTAGGTTTAAGATGGATCACAAAGTATTCAAGACTCAGAAACGAAAAGACAATGAAGGAAAAGCTCGCTGGTGAGATCCTTGATGCTCTTAACGGTACTGGCGGTTCTTGCAAGAAGCGTGAAGACACACATAAGATGGCTGAAGCTAACAAGGCATTTGCACATTACCGCTGGTAATAGCATCTGTTATTGTATAATACGGAGGTTTAAGTATGCCAAGAGATTGTTCACTTGAGAATACAAGAAACATTGGTATCATGGCTCACATTGACGCAGGTAAGACAACCACTACTGAGCGTATCCTGTTCTACACAGGTATCAATCACAAGATTGGTGAAACTCACGAAGGTTCTGCTACAATGGACTGGATGGAGCAGGAGCAGGAAAGAGGTATCACAATTACTTCTGCTGCTACAACAGCTTACTGGTCAGGTCATAGAATCAATATTATCGACACACCTGGACACGTTGACTTTACAGTTGAAGTTGAGCGTTCATTAAGAGTACTCGACGGTTCTGTAACAGTTTTCTGTGCTAAGGGCGGTGTTGAACCACAGTCTGAAACTGTATGGCGTCAGGCTGATAACTATCACGTTCCCAGAATGGCTTATGTAAATAAGATGGACATTATGGGTGCTGACTTCTACCGTGTTGTAAGCATGATGAAGGACAGATTACACTGTAACGCTGTTCCGATCCAGCTTCCTATCGGTTCTGAAGAAACGTTCAAGGGAATCATCGACTTAGTTGAAATGAAAGCATATGTTTACTATGATGACCTTGGAAAAGATATCAGAGTGGAAGAAATTCCAGCTGATATGGCTGATAAGGCTGCTGAATACCGTGAGTCTCTCCTTGAACACGTTGCTGAACAGGATGAAGCTCTCATGGAAAAATACTTCGCTGGTGAAGAACTCACTATTGAAGAAATCAAAAGCTGCATAAGAAAGGCAACAATTGCTAACGAAATGGTTCCTGTAGTATGTGGTACTTCATACAAGAACAAGGGTGTTCAGAAACTTCTTGACGCTGTTGTTGACTATATGCCTTCACCTGTTGATGTACCTGCTATCAAGGGTATCAATCCTGACACAGATGAAGAATGCGTACGTCCTTCATCAGATGATGAACCGTTTGCAGCTCTCGCATTTAAGATTGCAACAGACCCGTTTGTTGGTAAGCTCTGCTTCTTCCGTGTTTACTCAGGTTCAATCACTGCTGGTTCATCAGTACTGAATGCGACTAAGGACAACAAGGAAAGAATCGGACGTATCCTTCAGATGCACTCAAATCACAGAAAGGATATCGAAACAGTTTACGCTGGTGATATCGCAGCTGCAGTTGGCCTTAAGAACACAACTACAGGTGATACACTCTGTGACGAAAAGCACCCGGTTATCCTCGAATCTATGGAATTCCCGGAACCGGTTATCAATCTCGCTATTGAACCTAAGACAAAGGCAGGCCAGGAAAAGATGGGTATCGCCCTTTCAAAGCTTGCTGAAGAAGACCCTACATTCAAGACATGGACTGATGAAGAAACAGGGCAGACTATCATCGCTGGTATGGGTGAGCTCCACCTCGATATCATTGTTGACAGACTTCTCCGTGAGTTCAAGGTTGAAGCTAACGTAGGTGCTCCACAGGTTTCATATAAGGAAACAATTAAGGGATCTGCTGATGTTGACATGAAGTATGCACGTCAGTCAGGTGGTAAGGGTCAGTACGGACACGTTAAGATCAGAGTTGAGCCTAACGAGTCAGGTAAGGGCTACGAATTCAAGAACTCCGTTGTCGGTGGTTCTATCCCTAAGGAATATATCCCTGCTGTTGACTCAGGTATTCAGGGTGCAATGCAGGCTGGTATACTTGCTGGCTACCAGGTAGTTGACGTTAAGGTTGACCTCTATGACGGTTCATACCACGAAGTTGACTCATCTGAAATGGCATTTAAGATTGCCGGTTCTATGGCTTTCAAGGAAGCTATGAGAAAGGCAAACGCTGTTATCCTCGAACCTATTATGAAGGTTTCTGTTATCGTTCCTGATGATTACCTTGGTACTGTTATCGGTGACCTTAACTCAAGAAGAGGTCAGATCCTCGGTCAGGAAACAAGACCTGGTTCAGTTCAGGTTGACTGTCTTGTTCCGCTTTCAGAAATGTTCGGCTACTCAAATGACCTCCGTTCAAAGACACAGGGTCGTGGACAGTATTCAATGGAACCACACAGCTATATCGAAGTTCCTAAGTCAATTGCTGAAAAAATTATCAGCAAGAGAGGCAAGGCAAGCGAATAATTTTTGCCTGTTTGTAAATATTTTTTAAATATTTTCAAAAAACACTTGAATTTATATTTGATATCTGTTAAAATTGATATCATAGTATAAATCTATAACTATAAATTTTTGAGGAGGAAAATTCCAATGGCAAAGGAAAAATTTGAACGTAATAAACCACACGTAAATATTGGTACAATCGGTCACGTTGACCACGGTAAAACAACTCTTACAGCAGCTATCACAAAGACTCTTGCACTTCAGGGCCTTGCTGAAAAGAAGGACTATGCTAACATCGACTCTGCTCCGGAAGAAAGAGAAAGAGGTATCACAATCAACACAGCTCACGTTGAGTACGAGACAAAGAACCGTCACTACGCTCACGTTGACTGCCCAGGCCACGCTGACTATGTTAAGAACATGATCACTGGTGCTGCTCAGATGGACGGCGCAATTCTCGTTGTTGCTTCATCAGACGGCCCTATGGCTCAGACAAAGGAACATCTCCTTCTTGCTCGTCAGGTTGGCGTTCCATACATCGTTGTATTCATGAACAAGGCTGACCAGGTTGACGACGAAGAACTTCTCGAACTCGTTGAAATGGACATCCGTGAAACACTTGACAAGTATGAATTCCCTGGCGATGAAACACCAATCATCAAGGGTTCAGCTCTTAAGGCTCTTGAAGCTCCGGATGATATCAACGATCCAGCTTACGCTTGTATCCTTGAACTTATGGACGCTGTTGACTCATACATTCCAACACCAGAAAGAAAGTCAGATCTCCCATTCCTTATGCCAGTTGAAGACGTATTCACAATCACAGGTCGTGGTACAGTTGCTACTGGTAGAGTTGAAAGAGGTCAGCTCAAGACTTCTGACGAAGTTGAAATCGTTGGTCTTAAGAATGAAAGCTCCAAGACAGTTGTTACAGGTATCGAAATGTTCAGAAAGATTCTTGACTACGCTGAGGCAGGCGATAACATCGGTGCTCTTCTCCGTGGTGTTCAGAGATCAGATATCGAAAGAGGACAGGTTCTTTGTAAGCCAGGCTCAATCAAGCCACACACAAAGTTCCACGGTCAGGTATACGTTCTTAAGAAGGAAGAAGGCGGTCGTCATACTCCATTCTTTAACAACTACAGACCACAGTTCTATTTCAGAACAACAGACGTTACTGGCGTAATCACACTTCCAGCTGATAAGGAAATGTGCATGCCTGGTGATAACGTTGAAATGGACGTTGAACTTATCACACCAATCGCTATCGAAGAAGGACTTCGTTTCGCTATTCGTGAAGGCGGTCGTACAGTAGGTTCAGGCGTTGTTACAGCTATCAACGAATAATTAACTGAATTATTATCAAGTTAATATATGAAACAGTAGGTGCAGAAATGCACCTGCTGTTTTTTTTACAATAAATTATTTATATGTGTAAACGTTTAATTTGATTTGTGAAAAATAGATAATTTTACTGTAATTTTCTAAAAGTTATTTACAAAACGAATTTTATGTAGTATAATATTAAACAGGAAATGAAATTAAGCGTATTAAGCTTAAAATTACTTAAATTCCCGAAAGGAAGATACCAATGAACAAATTAAAAAAGGTAAGTGCATTAACAACTGCTTTACTGATGACAGTTTTAGCTGTTAATCCAGCAGTTTATGCTGAAGAGGGTACAGCATCTTATGATATGGGCGTAACAGTAAACGTGGGTGATAAGGGTAAGGCTATCAGTCCGTATATCTTTGGAATAAACGAACACGGTCTTGACAAGTCACTTAAAGTAAAATCTGTTCGTCAGGGCGGTAACCGTTACTCCGCTTATAACTGGGAAACAAACTACTCAAGTGCTGGTTCAGACTGGAAGCATTCTTCTGATGACTATCTTTCATCATCATCAGAACCTGCAGACTGTGTACAGACACTTTCGAAAGAAGCGACCAAGGGTAGTATAGACTATAAACTTGCCACTGCTCAGATGGCTGGTTATGTAGCTGCTGATAAAGCTGGTACAGTAACTGAAGAAGAAGCTGCACCAAGCAAAAGATGGAATGAAGTAATTGCTTCAAAGGGTGCAGACCTGTCACTTACACCTGATCTTACAGACGGTAAGGTATATATTGATGAATATGTAAATTATGTTGTAAACAAGATTGGTGATTCCACAACAGAAACAGGTATTCAGGGATGGAGCCTTGACAATGAACCGGGACTTTGGCATCATACACATTCAAGGATTCACGGAGATATTGTAACAGCTGATGAACTTCTTAAGAAGTCAGTTGATACAGCTAAAGCTATCAAGTCAGTTGACTCAAATGCAGAGATATTCGGACCTGCACTTTTCGGTTACACAGCATTTGTACAGTTAAGCGCTGACGATGTTGGTGCAGACTGGAAGAATATAAATGCTGATGGAAAGTATGACTGGTTTATCTCATATTACCTTGAACAGATGAAGAAGGCAGAAGAAGAATCAGGACAGAGACTTCTCGACGTACTTGACGTTCATTATTATTCTGAAGCAAAATGCCCTGACTGCGATACCCGTATGTGTCTTTCAACAACACACCCTGCTGATCACGAAAAAGGTGTTGATGAACTTACACAGGCTTACAGAACACTTATTGAAAAAGACTACAAGGAAAACAGCTGGATCGGTGAATGGTGTCAGCAGAATATTCCGATTCTTACAAAGATGAAGGAATCAATTGATAAGTACTATCCTGGCACAAAGCTTGCTGTAACAGAATATGATTTCGGAGGCGGTAATTCAGTTGCAGGGGCCATTGCAGAGGTTGACGCTCTTGGTACATTTGCAAACAATGACGTTTACTACGCTACACTCTGGGCTGATGATGTTCCTTATCAGTACAGCGCAATCAACCTTTTCACAAACTATGACGGTGAAGGTTCTGAATTCGGTAATACTCTTATTGAAAGTAAGACAGATGATTACATAAAATCAACATGTTATGCTTCACTTCAGGATGGCGATCAGGGTGAAGTTAATGTAATTATCACAAACAAGGATCAGAAAAAGTCTGAAAATGCAATTATCGATCTTAAGGGCGCAGATACAGAATACAAGAACGCTGCTGTATACATTCTTTCAGGTGAAACTGAAGAAATCATCCATACTGTAAGTTATGACGAAATTAAAAATAACAGCCTTACTGTTGAGATTCCGCCTCTTGCAATTGCAGAAGTTGTTATTTCAGATGACGTAAATGCATACAGACCGGTTGCTGAAGTTACCAAGCCAACATACGAATATATTGATGGTACAGTAACAGCAGGTAAGAAAGCCGGTGATTATTCAATAACCTTCCCTGAAACACTTAACGGAAACAAAATTGTCCTTGATATTGCTCTTGACGGAACTCAGTCAGCCAGCGGATGTGTTGACTTCAGTGTCAAGTATCAGGGAGATGATTACTGGGCACACTGCAACTGGGCTGCAACAACATCAGGTAAGGTTGAACTTGATCTTATGAATCTTACAGGTGCTATGAATATCACAGCCGGTGATGAAAAGGATAACACAGATGAAGTTCTTCTTGCTGCTCTTGCAGAAGAAATAAAGAAAATGAAGACTGTTTCATTCCAGACATGGTATGTTGCTGATGAAAACTGGGATGACTCGGATCACAGCAAGGTAACACTCAAGAGTGCAACACTTCTTAAGGAATCCTCAGGTGAATCTGGTGATACTCCTGTAACAACACCACCTGCAGTTACCACCCCTGCACCTGAAACAACAGAACCTTCAGAAACACTTGAATTGATAATTGGTGATGTTGACGGAAACGGAAGGGTGGATGTAACGGATTTAACCTTTCTTAGCCTTAATCTTATTGGCGAGCATGATCTTAGTGGTGATAATGAAAAAGCTGCGGACGTCGACAAGGACGGAAAAATAACATTGGCTGACCTTGCACGTATGAGACAGTTCCTTTCAAAGATTATTGAAAAATTCTGATTTTAAATCATAATTCTCTTAAACAGTAAAAAAACAACCGGTTGCTTCAGCGCTGGTTGTTTTTTTGTGTACATTGTACGAAATGTATGTGATTTTTATTGACATGAGAAAAATGTTGTGATATCATTAAGTAATCAAAAAGTAATAATGATGATGATGGGAGTGGATACAATGCTGCTAACTGCAGATGCAGGGAACACAAGTACTGTTTTTTCAATTTATAAAGATGATATTCTTGTCAGCAGTTTCAGAACAGCTACAGGTGATTATTCTGATGAAATATTTGAAGATATAAAGTTTGATGTGAATGCTGCAATTATTTCATCAGTTGTACCGTCAGAGAATGAAAATCTGTCTTCGGTTATAAGGAATAAATTTAAGTGTAAAGTGATTTTCCTTGATGGCAGATTGGATACAGGAATTAAGGTGTGTACAGATTATCCTGAAAGAGTAGGAGCTGACTTGATCTGCGGTGCGGCAGCGGCATATTATAAATACCAAAAAGCAGTTATCGTTTTTGATCTTGGAACTGCCACAACGGTGTGTGCGGTAAACAGCCGGGGGGAATATCTCGGACATTCAATTTTTCCAGGTATAAGAACTTCGTTTGATGCACTCCATAAATCAGCAGAGCAGCTTCCGGAAATTGATGAAAATTATCATATTACTGATATTGTCGGAAAGAATACAGTTGCTTCAGTGAAGTCTGGGGTTCTTTACGGGGCGGCATGTTTTATTGACGGAATGAGCAAAAGATATCAGAGTGTACTTGGTGAGAATGCGGAGATTATTGTTACGGGTGGTCTCGGAGAAGTTATTTTACCACTTTGCAGTGGAAAATATATCTACGAAGGAAATCTTATTCCGGACGGATTAAGAATTATATACAATCTCAACAAGAAACTTTGGTAACAGGTTTGCAAAGTTTAAAATCAGTTACCGAACTATGTCAAAAATATTAAAATAATATTACAAATATATGTGAAATTATATTTTTACGGTTACAAGAGTATTGATTTGGATTACAAAATAGGATTTGACTTAAAAAACTATTAATATGTTTTGTACACTTTGACTATAAATATACATCAATTCTGTTAACCATTTTGGATGAAGTTGCATTGACTTTTTTGTGCATTTTATAGTATAATAATTAGTATGGCGAGGATTGTATTCTCGTTTTGGAGATGGATTGTAAAAAGAAATAAATATCCACTCCGTTTAAACGAAAGAACGGACATTTGGACATTGGATTCAACATACAGAAAAAAATAGAAATGAGGCTTTGGAATAATGGAATTTTTCCATAAATCCGTAATGTTGAACGAATGCATAGATATGCTTGATATAAAGAGCGACGGTATTTATGTTGACGGAACTGCAGGCGGAGCCGGTCATTCACTTGAGATTGCAAAAAGGCTCGGTGAAGACGGAAAACTGATTGCTTTTGACAGAGATCCGGATGCAGTTGCTGCTGCAACCGAGAGACTTGCCGGATATAATGCAACCGTTGTAAAGAGCAATTTTTCGCAGATGAAAGATGTTCTTGAAAAAATGAATATACATGAAGTTGACGGCATACTTCTTGACCTTGGCGTTTCGTCACATCAGCTTGACAAGGCTGAAAGAGGTTTTTCGTATCACGCAGATGCACCTCTTGATATGAGAATGAGTCAGGAAGGCACAAGTGCTTTTGATATAATTAATACATTTTCAAAAGATGAACTTGCAAAGATTCTTTTTGAATATGGTGAAGAAAAATTTGCCTGGAGAATTGCCGGGGGAATTATCACTGCACGTCAGATTAAACCGGTTGAAACAACCGGTGAACTTGCAGAAATTATAAAAAATAACGTTCCTGCAAAGGTAAGACGTGAAAAAAATCCCTGTAAAAAAACGTTTCAGGCTGTAAGAATAGCTGTAAACGGTGAGCTTGATCACCTTTCAACAGGACTTGATTCTGCATTTGAACTTCTTAAAACAGGAGGAAGGATAGCGGTTATTACATTCCATTCTCTTGAAGACAGAATGGTTAAACAGAAGTTTGCTGCGTTGTGTAAAGGATGTATATGCAATCCTGATTTTCCGCAGTGCATTTGCGGCAGAACACCAAAGGCTAAGCTTGTAAACCGCAAGCCTATTGAGGCGAGCAGTGAAGAGCTTGAAGACAATAACCGCAGCCGTAGTGCAAGGCTGCGTGTTCTTGAAAGGATATAGGTGGTTTTTATGCCAGGAATGAATCTTGCATATGATAATGAAAATAACTATGATCTTGATAAATATCGTCATTTGAACGGGGATAACCGTTCTTCTGAAAACAATGAAAAAGATCATGAATATATAACAATAAAAAGAAAAAATGCAGACAGAGGAAATACTATCAAGATAGTTTTAAGTGCACTTGCTGCACTTGTTCTTCTTTTCTGTGTTGTATATGGTAAAGTACAGATAAGTGATATGTATAATAAAATAAACGCTCAGAAAGCTGAACTAACAGTTGCGGAGAGTGAAAACGCAAGACTTAAGGCCAAGATTGAATCAGATACTTCGCTGAAAAATATCGAAGAATATGCTGAGAATATAGGTCTTAAAAAGCTGGATAAAGCACAAATCTGGTATGTGGATATTCAAAACGATGACGTTGTGAAGATACCAGAAAAAGAAGAAAATTACTTTTTACATATAAAGAAAGCGATATTGTCATTTTTTGACAAATTTGAGTAAATCGCGAATAATATAAATTTATAAAAAATATAATATAGTGAACGAAAAAAATATTTTTTCGTTCACCGGTGCCGATATGCACGGAGTGACCGCAGGGAACGGATGTGCAATGCAATATTAATAAAATAATTATAGTGAAAGTCAAATTTATTTTGACGTTCACTATAATTACTGCAGACTGAATAGTCAATCTTATAAAACAGATTGGCTATTTGGTTTGAGTAAGGTTTTTACGGGGGAAATACATACTTCTCAGGAGGATTCTGTTTTGGCTGATTTACCTTCAATGAAAATGAAGCGAAGAGCAAATATTTTGGTACTTATGGGTACACTTGCATTTGCGGCTGTTTTAACCATGAATCTGTTTGATATTATGGTTATTGACTCCCAGAAATATCAGAAGATAGCTGATGAAAATCAGTTTGGAGCTCAGACTATTCCGGCGAGCAGGGGCTCAATTTACAGTGCTGACGGAAAAATTCTTGCACAGAGTGCGACAGCATACAAGATAATGATAGATCCTAAGGCATACAGAGATAATGATGCGGAAAACGTAAGTATCCCTGCGTACTACATCTCACATAAACTTAATGTTGAAAAAGAAAAAGTTGTAGAGGCATTCCAGAAAGATCAGCTTTCTGAGTACCTTTCTTCTCTGCCTTCTTCACCTGCACTCAGCGAAGTGCTTGCAAGGATAAACGGGAAAAAAATTGAAGACATAAACAAAGATCTTTATTCAGATTTCCTTTCATCAGAACTTGGAATTGAAAAACAGGAAGTTATTGAGGCAATGGAGGAAAATTCCCGTTGCGTGTATCTTGTAAACAAAGCAGAGATGCCTGTAAAGGAAAAGGTACTTGAGTATATAGTTGAAAACGGCATATCATGTATGGATATCACACCGAACTCAAAAAGATATTATCCGCAGGACAATCTTGCGTCATCAGTTGTTGGTTTTCTTGATTACGATGGCAATGGTCAGTTTGGAATTGAACGTAAATATGATGAAGAACTTTCAGGTGTGGACGGTGTTATTATTACTGCACAGGATGCCGTCGATAATCAGATGCCATATCGTTATTCAAAGCTGTATGAAGCCAAAGACGGAAGTTCGGTATATCTGACTATTGATTCCATGATACAGTATTACTGTGAGTCAGCACTCAACTCTACAATTGAAGAAGCCGATGCTGCAGAATACGGCTGTGCCATTGTTATGAATGCAAAGACAGGGGCTGTTCTTGGAATGTATTCGGCTCCGGGATTCGACCTTAACAATAAAGGCGTTCTTTCAGATGAAGATCAGGCTCTCCTTGAATCAGGGGAAAGTGAATATACTGAGTCTGATCTCCTTGAAAAGATGTGGAAAAACAAAGCTATTTCAGTTATTAATGAACCAGGTTCGGTATTTAAGGTGTTTACCAGTTCTGCTGCACTGGAAGAAAAGACTGTTTCTTTTGAAAGTACATTTACCTGTAATGGTTTTTATGAAGTAGACGGAGAAAAAATTGACTGTCATGCGACTTCAGGGCACCCGGGACTTCCGGTTCTTACTTTCAAGGATGCTCTTGCACAGTCCTGCAATCCATCATTTATGCAGATAGGGCTTACGCTCGGTGCCGAAAAGTTCAGTTACTATGCAGATGCTTTCGGTCTCAGAGAAAGAACCGGTATTGATCTTCCAGGTGAAGTAAACAGCTCATTTGCTTCAAAAGACGGGACAGGTGGTCTTGCGGAGAGTAATGTTACGCTTGCTACCTCTGCATTCGGTCAGACAAACTGTCTTACACCTATTCAGATTATTACAGGCTATACCGCTGCAATAAATGGTGGGTATTTGCTAAAGCCTTATGTTGTCGGAAGTATAGTTGACTCTGACCAGAATGAGATAAAAAAGACGGAGAAAGAAGTAAAGCGACAGGTCATTTCTGAGGAAACATCCGCTATGATAAGAGAGGCTCTTCAAAACAACGTAGATTCCAAAAACACCGGTAATGCCTATATAAGCGGGTATAAGATAGGTGGTAAGAGCGGTACGGCAGAAAAACTTGCAAAACTCAGAAGCGAGCAGATTAAGTACGATAATCTAATAGAGGAAAATCCTGAACTTGCAGCTACTCTTCCAAAACCGGAAAAACGATATGTTGCTTCATACTGCGCTTTTGCACCGGCCGATGATCCGGAGATAGTTGTATATGTGGCAGTTGACGAACCAAGAGGTGAAAGCTATTACGGCGGTTCAGTTGCTGCTCCGTGTGTAAGAACCATTATGGAAGACGTTCTTCCTTATCTTGGATATTATCCTGAATATACGGAGGAAGAGCTTCTCAGCATGGATATCCGTGTTCCGGACGTTGAAAACATGCCTATCGAAGAAGCTGTCAGTGTACTTGGAGAATCAGGTTTCTCAGCAGTTGTAAAAGGCGGAGGGGAAAATGTTATTTCTCAGGCACCTTCATTTACAAGCAGTATGCCATCCGGAGGAAAGGTTATTCTCTATACTGATCCTACAGAGGAAAAGATTAATTTTGCAATGCCGAATCTTAAAGGTATGAAAATCCAGGCAGTAAATGACCTTTTTGCTTCACTTGGACTTAATCTTAAAACAACAGGATCCCAGAATGAAAATGCTATTGTACTCAGTCAGTCAATTGATGAGAACACCATGGTAAATGAGGGCACGATTGTATCAGTTCATTTTGGTATAAACAATCAGACAGGCTGATTTTATAAGGGGTGTTAATTTGAAACTATACGATTTATTCAGTGAGATTCAAAAAATTGATTTTGAAGACAGAGAGGTTTCTGATGTAACTGACAATTCATCAAAAATAAAAAAGGACTGTGTGTTTGTATGTGTAAAGGGTGGATCATTTGACGGACATACAGTTGCTGAAGAGGCTCTTGAAAAGGGTGCGGCGGCGGTTGTTACTGAACGGGATCTTGGTCTTGAACGGCAGATTATCGTTGAGAACACGAGAAAATGTTACGGCGAACTTTGTGCAGCATGGTTTGGTCATCCTGAAAGAAAGATGAAGTTTATAGGTGTCACCGGTACAAACGGTAAGACAACTATGACAAATGTTATAAAGAAAATTATTACAGAATGCGGGCATAAGGCGGGACTTATAGGCACCATTCAGAACGAGATAGGTGATGAGGCTGTTCAGACGTCCAACACTACGCCTATGGCTTATGAGTACATGAATCTTCTCAGTCGCATGGCAGATGAGGGTTGTGATACCGTAGTTATGGAAGTTTCTTCTTTCGGACTTGTTCAGCACAGAATCGGCCCGACACATTTTGATATCTCCGTATTTACAAATCTTACTCAGGATCATCTTGACTATCACGGTACGATGGAAGAGTATTACAAAGCTAAAAAAATGCTGTTCGAAATCTCTGATATTGCTGTAATAAATACAGATGATGAGTATGGTCGCAGGCTTTATTCTGAAATCACTACAGAAAAATACAGTTTCAGCAGGAAACACGAAGCAGATTTCAGGGCTGGCAGTATTTCTCTGGGTAATGAAGGAACATCATTCAGGCTGAGTTTTGAAAACAAAAGTGCTGATGTAAAAATGAAAATGACTGGTGCGTTTAATGTTGAGAATGTAACTGCTGCATTTGCTGCGTGTATTAAATCCGGTATTCCGTCAGAAAAAATATTATCAGTTATTTCCTCATATCCCGGTGTTAAGGGGAGATGTGAAATAATCCCTACCGGAAAGGATTTTACAGTAATCTGTGATTATGCACATACTCCGGATGCTGTTACAAATATCCTCGGCAGCGTTAAGGAATACTGTAGTGGAAGGCTTATCTGTCTTTTTGGCTGCGGAGGAAACAGAGACAGTAAAAAGCGCCCGCTTATGGCAAAGGCAGCTGCGGAATATTCGGATCTGGTTATTGTTACTTCAGACAATCCTCGTGATGAAGAGCCTGAGGCAATAATAAACGATATACTTACGGGACTTGAAGGAAGCAGTACCGAGTATATAGTAGTTGCAGACCGCAGGGAAGCAATTTACAGAGCTTTGTCAGTTGCGGAGAAAAATGATATAATAGTTCTGGCCGGAAAAGGTCATGAGGACTATCAGATATTAAAAAACAATGAGCATATTCATTTTGATGAACGTGAAGTTGTCGCTGACGGTATAAAATTACTTAACAGTTCAAATTATAATAAACGCAATAAATAAATTGCGTTTACCGGTGCCGATATGCACAT
>SAMEA3663038__coassemble_433_pt1 | contig 13602 bp, 11 predicted proteins | sample SAMEA3663038__metabat2_low_PE_024 | metagenome-assembled genome bin SAMEA3663038 (sample SAMEA3663038) | pig gut metagenome | biome: pig gut; feature: pig-associated habitat; material: faeces | place: France | collected 2012
GGTCATTTCTGAGGACATTATATGAAAAATCGTCAATTACCTTACGTGAACCATAACTCTTTGATACATTTTTCAGCTCAATAGTTTTCTTTCCGAGTCTGCTTGAAAGAGCGGAAATCTTTACCGTATCGTCGTATTCAGGTGCACTCTGTTCCTTAAGGGCATGGTAACGTTCTATCCTGTCCTTACTCTTTGTTCCTCTCGCCCTGGCAGCTCGCATTATCCATTGATATTCACGCCTGAGAACTGACTGACGCTTTCTCTCGCTTGCTTCCGCCATCTCTTCTCTCTGCGACTTAAGTTCCAGATACTTTGAAAAGTTCGCTTCATATGTATAAAGCTTTCCTCTTGATAGTTCCGTAATCCTTGTAACCACCCTTTCAAGAAAATATCTGTCATGGGTTATCATCACAATACCGCCTGAAAACTTATTAAGCCGGTTTTCAAGCCAGGTTACCATCTCGCTGTCAAGATGGTTTGTCGGCTCGTCAAGAACAAGCACATCAGCCGGATGAATAAGAGCGGACGCAAGTGCTACTCTCTTGCGCTGTCCGCCTGAAAGTGTACTTATCTTTGCTGAAAAATCCGTAATTCCGAGTTTATTCAGCATCGATCTGGCTTCATAGTCACGGATCTCACGGTATTCTGAAGGCATATCTGCAAGCACCTGTTCAATAACGGTAAATTCCCCGTTCATTTCAGGATCCTGTGGCAGATATGAAATCTGAAGATTAGGTTTTGAGGAAATGTTCCCGCTGTCAGGATGGACTGTTCCGGCAAGAATTTTCAGAAGTGTACTCTTACCTGTTCCGTTTATCCCGATAATTCCTATCCTGTCTCCTTCGTTCAGATAAACTGAAACTCCGTCAAGCAACTGTTTCATGCCGTAATTTTTCGATATGTTTTCTGCTGATAATAACATCAATGATTCTCCGTTTTTCTTGATTTCTGGGTTTTTATAACTTTAAGTCTTGAAAACTCTTCTCTTTCTTTTTCTTCAAGACTGTCGCTTATATACTTTGAAATATTCATAAATTTCGGAATAAGAATATTTTTAAGAGCATTGGCCCTCTTCTGTGTTTTCTTTATTGCAACTGCAAGTCTGTAAATTCCGTTTTCCACCTCGGCAAGCTTTGCTGTCATTTCCTTAACTCTGGCAAACAGAATATATGCCTCATCAATACTTGAATCCGTATCATAAAATCCAAACGGTGCAACCGGAACTGACGGATTTATCGTAACTGCAGGAATATCAACACCCATAACACTCCTGTAACCAACCGAAAGGGAAGTTTCGACCGGAACAGCCCTGGCAAATATTTCTACTACACCAAGCTGAACATTTGCTTCCTGAAGAGCACGATATGCATCTTCGTACGTTTTTTCTATACTTAGTCTGATTTCATTTGCTGAATCAACAAGCTGCATCAGTTCTCTTATCAGAATGTTTCTTTTTCTGTCCATGAGCTCATATCCGAGTCTGGACAGTGCAAGATCCTTGCGTGCTTTTATAAGGTTTCCTTTGGTAGGAAAAATCTGTTCTGTCACTCAATCATCTCCTTAATCAAGAAATCTCTGTGCAGCATCTTCAACATATTTTTCGTCAAGTAATTTCTCATCAACACGATCAAGCTCTGATTTTGGAAGAAGAGACAACAGTGCCCAGCCAAGGTCAAGAGTCTGTTCAATGGTTCTGTTTTCATCAAATCCCTGATTAATAAAATGCTTCTCAAACTGTACACCAAATGCCATGTACTGCCTGTCAGTATCCGAAAGCTCCTCCTCACCAATAACCGCAGCGAGCGAACGTGCTTCCTGTACTTTTGCATAGCAGGCGAAAAGCTGATTTGCAACAGCACTATGGTCAGAACGTGTGTACCCTTCTCCTATGCCATCCTTCATAAGTCGGGAAAGTGACGGAAGAACAGAGATGGCTGGATAGATACCGGTCTGATCAAGATTTCTGTCAAGAACTATCTGTCCCTCTGTTATATAACCGGTAAGATCAGGAACCGGATGAGTGATATCGTCATTCGGCATAGTGAGAATAGGAATCTGTGTAACACTTCCTGTTGAACCGTTTACTATACCGGCTCTCTCGTAAAGTGAAGCAAGGTCTGAATAAAGATATCCCGGATATCCCTTTCTTCCCGGTATCTCTCCCTTTGATGAACTGAACTCACGAAGTGCTTCAGCATATGAAGTCATATCTGTAAGAATAACAAGTATATGCATATTCTTTTCGTATGCAAGGTACTCTGCAGCTGTAAGGGCACATCTCGGAGTGAGAATTCTCTCAATTATCGGGTCATTTGCCAGATTCATAAACATTACAACGTTCTGAAGAACTCCGCTTTCCTCAAAACTTTTTTTAAAATAGTCAGCAACATCATTTTTTACACCCATTGCTCCGAAAACAACGGCAAATTCCTGACCGCTTTCATCTGCAATCTGAGCCTGTCTTACAATCTGAACAGCAAGTTTATTATGGGAAAGACCGGAACCAGAAAAGATAGGAAGTTTCTGTCCTCTGATAAGTGTCATAAGACAGTCGATAGATGAAATACCGGTTCTGATGTAGTTTCGCGGATAAGTTCTTGAAACAGGATTGAGCGGTTTACTGTTAATATCCGCATATTTTTCCGGATAAATATACCCGAGATTGTCAATCGGTTTGCCTGCCCCGTTGAATATACGACCGAGTATGTCCTTCGACAGTGCAATCTCAAGCGGCTTGCCTGCAAATGATGTTCTTGTGTTAGTGAGAGACAAGCCTTTTGTTCCTTCAAAAACCTGAAGAATTACTTTGTCGCCGTCCATCTGAACAACTCGACCAATACGTTCAGTACCGTCATCAAGTTTTATTGACGCAACTTCCTCAAACCCAACACCTTTAACATTTTCAAGTGCAATAAGCGGACCAGTAACCTGATTAAGTCCTATATACTGTATACTCATTCAGCAGCCCTCCATTCGTCATCTTCCTTCAGATTATCAAGAACTTCAGTTATTTCTCTGATATAGTTATCGAAAAGCTCCGGTTTATCGTTTGGAATATCGTATTTCATTTTTATTACTTTTTCCATTATTCCTGATTTTACAATAAGACTTACAGGCTTTCCTTCAGATATAATCCTCTTTGATTCAGAATAAAGATGAAGAATAGTTTTCATCATCAGAAGCTGCTTGGTAAGCGGAACGAAGGTGTCGTCTTTGTGATAGGCATTCTGCTGAAGAAATCCGACACGAACAACACGTGCAATTTCGATAACAAGCTTCTGATCATCAGGAAGAACATCGGAACCGATTAACTTCACTATTTCCATGAGCTTGTTCTCTTCCACAAGAATATTGGAAATCTCCTGACGGCATTCCATAAAGTCCTCACCGGCATTTTTTCTGTAAAAATCAGAAAGATCGCCTACGTATTCACTGTAACTTGTTGTCCAGTTTATAGCAGGATAATGTCTTGCATATGCAAGAGATTTGTCAAGAGTCCAGAAACAGCGTACAAATCTTTTAGTATTCTGGGTAACAGGTTCGGAGAAGTCGGAGCCCTGCGGTGAAACAGCTCCGATTACCGTAACTGAACCTTCCCTGCCTGAAAGCGTTTCCATATATCCGGCACGTTCGTAGAACTCAGAAAGTCGCGAAGGAAGATATGCCGGAAATCCTTCTTCAGCCGGCATTTCTTCAAGACGACCGGATATCTCTCTCAGTGCTTCCGCCCATCTGGATGTTGAGTCAGCCATAATTGCAATATGATAACCCATATCACGATAATATTCTGCAAGTGTAATGCCTGTATAAATTGAAGCTTCTCTGGCTGCAACAGGCATATTTGACGTATTTGCAATAAGAACTGTTCTGTCTGTAAGCGGTCTGTTTGTTTTCGGGTCAATCAGTTCCGAGAATTCCTCAAGAACCTGAGTCATCTCATTTCCTCGTTCTCCGCAGCCGATGTACACGATTATATCAGCATCACACCACTTTGCAAGCTGATGCTGTGTCATAGTTTTACCCGTTCCGAAACCGCCAGGAATAGCCGCGGTACCACCCTTGGCAATCGGAAGAATAGTATCTATTACTCTCTGTCCGGTTATAAGTGGTTTTGAAATTAGTTTTCTCTCTGCAACCGGTCTTGGCTGTCTGATCGGCCACTTCTGACACAGGGTAAGGGGAACTTCATTTCCTTTTTTGTCTTTGATAACGCACACTGTATCGTTGATTTTATAGAGTCCGTCTTTATTTACTGAGATTACTTCGCCTTCAAGAAGAGGAGAAAGCATGCAGTAATGTTTTATTACCGGTGTCTCCTGACACTCAGCATATATCTGACCGCCTTTAAGGTATTCTCCTTCAGAAACTGTTATTACAGTTTCATATTCCTTTTCCGTGTCAAGTGACTCAACGTTAGCACCCTCAGCGATAAATGCACTGCCTGAAACCTCTTCGATTTTTTTCAGAGGTCTTTCAATTCCGTCAAAAATATTTGAAATAATACCCGGTCCGAGAGTTGCACACATTGGTGCTCCGGTCTTATACACCGGTTCTCCGACCTTCAATCCGGTTGTTGTTTCATATACCTGTATGGTAGTATATTCGCTGGTTATGCCTATAACTTCACCTATAAGCTTCCTGTTTCCAACGTACACCATCTCAAGCATTGAAAAATCTTTTGTATCCTTAACCTTGACAACCGGTCCGTTGATAGAAAATACAACGTTCTGCATACTGCACCCCCGATAACATTATTTTAAGCAAGCCGGTAATTTGAACCAAAGTTTTCTTTTTGTTCTTCGAGCATATTATCAATGGTCTTGTTGTTAAGCACTGATGTCGTTCTGTCATATATGGAAAGGCCTCCGTAAACTATGCTTTTATCAGCTTCAAAAGAACAGTCATTACCTGTTATTTTCCTAAGTTCAGATTCATATCTTAAATCTTCTTCACGCAAATACACAACACTGTTACTGTCTGTGTTTTCATCTTTCAGAAGATCTGAAAGAAACCCGATATATTTTTCCGATTCGGTAAATTCTTTTAATTTTTCATCAACAGAAGAAAAAATCTTTTCTACAAGTTCCTCGCGGTGTGTAAGAACCTTTATTCTTGCTTCCTGTTCTGCCTTTGAGACAGCCATTTTACTTTTGAACTTTTCTTCAGATACACAGGATTTTATTTTACTGTAGGCATTATTAAGTGCTTCATTTTCTGTTTTCTCAAGAATTTCTTTTCTGCTTTTATCGGCCTGTTTTCTTATTTTTTTTATTTTATTGTCTACTTCAGCATTTACTGCCGCAATAAATTCCTTAAGATTACTGTCATTCATACAGTTACTCCCTTTCCGTTGTATTCAAAAAGCAGACATCCATCTGCCATTATATTCTGATGCCAATTGCTTCACGAACATATTGTGCGATGGATGTCGAAATATGAGATGAGCCATGTCTGTCAGGAATCTCAACTATGAGAGGATATTTTCGGTTGAGTTTAAGATCATATACAAGATCAGATGATTCTTCAATAAGCTTCTGAGTAATAAGTATAACCGCATTTTCACTGTCCTGAAGCGCTTTGTTCAGAGCATCTCTGACCTCATGCTTCTCGTGAACAACCACACCCTCTATCCCGCTGAGTCTCATGCCCATAAGTGTATCAATATTATCACTGATAAGAAAAAACTTCATATAATATCAAACCTTACCGATTATCATAAATGCAATAATAAATCCGTAAAGTGCTACACCTTCACCAAGAGCAACGAAGATAAGTGACTTGGCAAATGACTTTGGTTCCTCTGCTACTGCACCGATAGCTGCCGGTGCACCTGATGCAACTGCAATACCGCATCCGATGGAACCGAGTCCAACCGCAAGAGCTGCCGCAATATATGCAAGGCCAGCATTGCTGTTTACTGCCTGTGCTGCAGCTTCAGCAGTCTCAGCACTGATGAATCCGCCAATCGGGAAAATCACTGCGAGAGCCATAACTGCAAAAAATGAACAGAGGTTAAGGATTATTGCATTTTTAGCTTTCTTAGGTGATTTTTTTCTGCTGAAAAGTGCAATAAACGGTAATGAGATGATACAAAGAACCAAAAGAGGCATTAAAGCAATTTCTAAAAAATTCATGATAACTTTCTCCATTTCTGTATTAATCTAATTCAGGGCTGTATTTAACTGATACAGGCTCAAACGGTTTTCCATCTCCGTCGTAGCATCTTGAGAATATTTCGTAAAACTCAAGTCTGAGAACCTGTATGCCTGAAAGCATACCCTCCATACCTATAACAAATATATTTCCCAGTACAACTATCACAGGTGATGCTCCCTGAAACATTTCAGAAAGAAGCATTACAACCGACATCATTGCCGCATGTGAAAGAACAAATCCACCTATTCGGACGAATGAAAGTGTATTTGTTACATATCCGAGAAGGAACTCAAACACTTCAAAAAAATTTGAAGCAATAAAGTCTCCGATACCTTCTGATTTGAATTTTTTTCCGCTCACCATACACCCGAGTGGCTCCCTGAAAAGCATAATAACCAGCGGAAGTACTACTAAAAATATAATAAAGAGCGGAGTAAATATATTTTTCTGAAAAATCAGAAGATTAACTGCTGCATAAAGAACAGCCGAATAGAATACAAGTCCCGCGACACCGTTATTTCCGAACAATGCCTGATCGTATTCTTTTTTCTTAAATGTTGTAACAATGTTAATGATTATTGATATCAGAATAAGCACAACACCAATCGCTATTGCCGCACCAAGAACAACACTGACATTTTCCATTGCTTCAAATGGTTTTTCTTCAAAACCAAGTGCTCTGTACATAGGATCAAGAACATGTTCAAATCCGAATACAGATCCGAAAATCAATCCGAAAAATGCACTGGATAGCCCTATTCGTGATATAACGGCGCATAGCTTGTTTCCGGTTTTTTTATAGAGGATACTTCCCAGAACCGATATAACAAGACCTTGTCCCAGATCTCCGAACATAATACCGAAGAGTATAGTATATGTTACCGCAACCAGTGTAGTCGGATTAAAACCATCATATGCAGGCAACCCGTACATCTCAACAAAAAGTGAAAACGGATTTGTAAATCTGTTGTTTTTCAGCTTAACAGGTATCTGAAGATTTGAATCGGAATCAGGCGGTCTGATATCAACAGAAACACCGGATATTTTCCTGATGGTTTCAGAAAATTCTTCTGATTCTTTTTCCGGAACAAATCCTACCATAATGAAATTATTTTTCATTACTGATACTTTTGAACGCAGCTCAAAACAATCATAAGCATATCTTAGTCTGCAGAACACCTTATTAATTTTTTCCTTTTCAGATTCGATAAGATTTTTTCTGCATTCTTCTAGTTTTTCAGCTTTTTCTTTTGCTTCAGCATATTTCCGGTTTACGTCTTCTGTTTCTTTTTCAGGTTTTCCTGTTACATAGTCAGGAAGCCATATTCTTTCGAAATATAAATCGGAAAAAATTTTGTCAGCTTTTTTCAGCAGGTATATAGGAGCAAAATACATTCCCCAGTAATAATCCTTATCTACATCATAATATACGAACGTGAAAGAATCATTCCCGTAGTATTCAAGCTTGCTGTAGCTGTCAACAGGAAGTTTACCAAATCTGACATGAATATGTTTACAGCTGAAAAGCTTTTCCATATCTATATCCATTCCGTGAAGGTGTTTCAGCTGAGCAATAATCTGTTCGTACTGGAGTATACTGTTTTTCGTTTGAGTAATCTCTTCAGTAAGAATTTTCATTTTTTCGCTTATTTCTGAAACATACCGGGAAAGTGATTCGACCGGTTCAGCAATAATATCCATAAAATCTGTTTCATGGAAATCTATCTCACCATCAAAGTTCACGGATACTAATCTCTCAAGTGTTTCTCTGTACGGATTCTCTTCATGAAGAAGTGAAAATCCATTATTGTCCGTATCAGAAACTGCAGATTCTATATGGAAACATTTGCTGTCGATACATTTTTCAATAACCGCATCAAGATTTTTCAGCTTCCCCGCAATATTTACAAGCTGCATTTTTTCAATTGACATATAACCCCTCCTCTTCCAGTTAATGATGTTGTAATTTTAAGTAGGTATAATCATACCAAGAATACTTTCACTGTTTCTTCCGTATCTTATACCTTCAATAATCGAAATAATATTCTTAACTTCTATATCATTTAATAATACAAGTGAATAAATGCTCACTGCTGCACTTTGTGAGAAAGCAAGTGCTTTCCGGGCCATTCTGCTCTGAATCTTTCTTATCTGAATTTCAAAATTTCCGGACTGTTCAAAATCAATGTTCTTACCGTAATAAGTTTTAGAAAAAGCACAGAGAAAATCTTCACTGGTTTCACTTTCAAAAAGCTCGGTTCTAACTCGCCTGCTCAGTTTTTTATAGAACGGAAGAAGTCTGGTTTCAATCTCATCACTGGAAAGTGCGTAGTGTTTCTTCATACGATATGCATTTATTATATTGATAAGATCAATCTGAGTCCTGATAAGATCAAGCAGTTCAGTTGCATCAGACTTTGGAAAATCTTTTTTTACCGTATCAGTAAGCCACTGATAATAAAATGTTCTTAATTTTATTTCACAGCTAAGATAATCGACATGCCCTTTTTCATCACAAGGAACAGTTTTCAGAACATTGTAATATCCTGTATGCCGGACAACCAAAAGAATATCCTTCATACTTTCAGCTTTCGCAAGTTCAATAAGACTGATCTGTGTTTTACCAATCAGATATGCCGGCATAGCCGATATATATTCATCACTTGAGTCTGCATTAATATGAAGGATAATACTTAATATTTCACGAATCTCAGATAAAACGATGAGATAATTATAAAACTGTTCTTTTCCAAGCTGCTGAAAATCGCACATATTAATGTATCTGTCAAATGAATATCTGCGTATAACCGATTCAAGATGCCCTCGGTGAACTGTTGCAGTATTAATGTTCGCAAGAGCTGAAGCATACTGTGTATTCTTTTTCAGATACTCCGCTACTTCTGAAACACTGTTTTTTCCTGCAAGTTCTCTGTAATCTGCATCAGAAAGTCTTTTTCCGTGCATGGCTCTTGTTCTGGCAACGGTTGCATTTGTAGTGTACTTTATCAACTCATTCACCTACTATAGCACGAAAAATACTGTCTTCAATCAATAAATGCTGTTTATTAAAAGCCTCATCAAGCTGGCTTATTTTTTCATTGCATTCATTATTTATTCCTGCCAGAATTTCACGTGTTTCATCCTGATGAAACTTTCGGATTTCTGACATTCTTTTCTCAGCTTTTATTCGTAAATCTTCTTTCAGACTGGCAGCTTCTGTTTCAGTTTTTTCTCTGAGTTTTTCACTGGCAGATTCAGCGTCGCAAAGACGCTGATCAGCCATGCTGTCGATTTCTATTATTTTATTTACCAGATTTTCCATCATAATACCCCGTGGATAAATTCAGTTAATTTTAGTTTTTAACGCTGTGCATTGGTGCAGGAAGTCTTCCGCCTCTTGCTATAAACTTTTCAGCTGATCCGCTGTGGAGTTTCATAACCGGAGCGTGTCCAAGAAGTCCGCCGAATTCGAGAACGTCGCCTTCTTTTTTACCTACTGCCGGAATTACTCTCACTGCAGTTGTCTTGTTGTTTACCATACCAATGCAGGCTTCATCAGCAATAATAGCGGAAATAGTTGAAGGTGGTGTTTCTCCCGGAATAACAATCATATCAAGTCCTACTGAGCATACGGCTGTCATGGCTTCAAGCTTGTCAAGCTGAAGTACGCCTGATTCTGCAGCTGCAATCATACCAGCATCTTCTGAAACAGGTATAAAGGCACCTGAAAGTCCTCCGATATGTGAGGAAGCCATTACGCCGCCCTTTTTAACTGCGTCATTAAGAAGTGCAAGTGCAGCTGTTGTACCGTGAATGCCACAGGTTTCAAGACCAAGCTCTTCAAGTATATATGCAACACTGTCGCCTACTGCAGGAGTTGGTGCAAGTGAAAGATCAACAATTCCAAACGGAACGCCAAGCATCTGTGACGCTCTTGAACCAACAAGCTGACCCATACGTGTAATCTTAAATGCTGTCTTTTTGATTACATCAGCAATCTGAGAGATATCGGCATCCGGATACTTTGCAACGGCAGCACGTACTACGCCAGGACCTGATACACCAACATTTATTACGCAGTCAGGTTCGCCCACACCATGGAAAGCACCTGCCATAAACGGATTATCTTCGACTGCATTGCAGAAAACAACGAGTTTAGCCGGACCGATACAGTCGCGGTCAGCTGTAATCTCTGCGGATTCCTTAACTATCTTTCCCATGAGAGCTACAGCGTCCATATTGATACCGGTACGTGTAGATCCAACGTTTACAGATGAACAGATATTTGAAGTTCTTGAAAGTGCTTCCGGAATGGAGTTAATAAGCTCAAGGTCTCCGGCACTGAATCCCTTCTGAACAAGTGCTGAATAACCACCGATGAAGTTTACACCACATGTATCTGCAGCTTTCTGAAGAGTAAGAGCAAACTTTACCGGTTCCTTCCTGTCACATGCTGCACAGATCATGGATATAGGTGTTACGGAAATTCTCTTGTTGATAATCGGAATTCCGTACTCTTTTTCAATCTGTTCACCGGTCTTTACAAGATTTGCAGCCTTCGTTACTATCTTGTTATAAACCTTTTCACAGGCTTTGTCAATATCACTGTCGATACAGTCAAGCAGCGAAATGCCCATCGTTATAGTTCTGATATCAAGACATTCATCCTGAATCATTCGGATGGTTTCAAGTATATCGTATGCATTTAACATTTATAATTTCTCCTTTAATCAGATCTTGTGCATGGAATTAAAAATGTCCTCATGCATTGTATGTATAGATAATTTGAGTTCTTCGCCAAGTGCTGTCATCTCATCAGCAAGGATAACAAAGTCCTTGTTAAGTGCTGAAATATCAACAAGCATTATCATTGCGAAAAGATCCTGCATAACAGACTGTGTAACTTCAATTACGTTTGCATTGTACTTTGTGCAAACAGAACTTACCCTGGCTAAAATGCCTACATTATCTTTACCTATAACAGTAATAACTGCTCTCATTATATAATCCTCCGATTTACATGTAATTTTTTTCACTTTTATATTATAACACAATCATTCTGAAAATAAAAGGTTTTAGCCAAAATTTTTTTGGTTAAATCTGTTTAACAAAGAAAACAGGAAGCTATATCTGAAAGACATAACTTCCCGTTAAACTTTATATTGTTATAATTCCATCACGAAACAAATCAGAATTTTGTGATTATTCTCTTAACATACTGAAGCATTCTTGCAAGGTCAGCAGGAATAACTGCTCCGTCTCTGTCAACGTCAGCTGCTCTGAACTGTTCTGCTGTGAAGTCATTGTTGTCACCTACTACATATATTGCTGCACATGTAACGTCCGTGATATCAACAATACCATTAAGATTTACGTCTCCGAGGAGGAAATCTCCTGATGAGCCAGCAGTTGTCTGTTCCGGAGTTTCTGTTGTTGTAACAGTTGTTACTTCCGGCTCAGATACTGTTGTCTGTGCAGGTTCTGATGTTGTAACTGCAGGAGTGGTTTCTGAAACAGTTGTTTCAGCAGGAACTTCAGGAGCATCAGCCTTCACAGAAAGAACATCAGCAATAAGTGCTGTAAGAGGTGAATTCCAGTAAATTGTAACTTCGTTTGTTGAGTAGCTGTCTGCGTGGTCGATATAGCACTTTGCAGGAGCTGCATCCTTAAGGTAAGCCTTTGCAATGTTGTCTTCAAGTGCAGCATCAGGACCGCCTACGAGCATACCAGGAACTGTTACACCTGCAGCTCTTGATGGTCTGTGGTGCGGATTCTCAGAATACTTAGTACCGTAACCTGTAACAAAGCAATTTCCGAGAGGATTCTTACCGAGGAGGTAGTTAAGCTGTTCAGCAGCTGCTTCCTTGTAGCCCTTACCGGATTCAATCTTTTCTGCAAGACTGAGGAGCATACCGTAGTTAGCTACGTCCATGTTACAGCCCCAGAAATACTTCTGAACGTCTGTCTTTGCATCTATTCCAAGAGCTTCACCGTATGGATTTACCTTAGTGGAAAGGTTAAGAAGCTGATTTGCTCTGTCAAGAACTGCTGCTTCTATCTTTGACTTTAATTCAGCATTCTGCTTTGAGCTGTCCATTGAAAGATATGCGAATGAACCGTACTCACCCATATCTGACCAGCCAAGACCTGTTTTTGCAGCAAGCTGCTTTACAGCATCTTCATACTTGCTTTCGCCTGTAGCACTGAGCATCTGTGCAGCAGCCCAATATCTTTCGTCCTTATCGTTATTCTTAAAGTCTGCGTAGTCACCTGTTGTGATATCTACCTTAGGATCCACGAACACATAGTTTGGATTTGCTTCAAGATAACCCCATGCAGCCTTTGCAGCATCAAGACACTTATCAGCAAAATCCTTGTCGATACCCTTGAAGTTTTCATATGCCATAGCCATTGAAGCACAGAAATCTGCTGTAGCTGTTGAAGAAACAGGTGTAACAAAGAGTTCATCAGTTTCTTCTTCAGGACTTACTGTACCAGGGAACTGAGCACATGAAACCTTGTGATAAACACCGCCGGTCTTCTTGTCCTGCATCTTAAGCATCCATTCAAGTTCATAACGTGCTTCATCAAGAATATCAGCTACGCCGTTACCACTTTCAGGAATGCCTGTTGAATCACCGAAAAGGTCTTTGTTTTCGTTATATGCAATAAAGAGGTCTGCTATTGTCTTTGCTGCAGGAACAACGTATCTGCCGTAGTCACCGGCATCGTGCCATCCGCCTGATACATCTATCTTTTCGTTTGTCTTGTATATAGTTGCCATTGAATCATGACATACAGGATGTGAGATAGATGTGCTCTTTACTTCGCATCCGCATCTCTGTGTGTAGAGCATATATACTGTTTCATCAAGAAGTTTATTGTAAACTTTTTCTCCGATTTCGAATTCATATGATTCAGCACTGCCCCATACAACTTTATATTTACCAGGCGTCTTTACTGAACTGAAATCTGCATAGTAGTTTGTCTCAGCAGCTGATTTGTTTTCTACAGGAGCTGAAATCTTACCTTCGAAAATTTCCTTGCCTGAAGCATCAACTACCTTGAATGAATCAGAGAGCTTTTCGCCACGGAGAACTGCAACTTTCTGTGCATCCGGGAGATATCCGAGCTGGTTTGTAAGTACTGGTACTTCCTCCTGCTGGAATACGCTGTAATCTACCTGACTGTCATCAATAACCTCAACCTTGATATTGTCAACATAGAAATGATGAGCACCAAGATTTTTGTCTGCATCAGCTTTCTGATTACCCATATTGAAGCAGAGTTTTGAGCAGATATCAGAGTCATACTCCATAGTAAATTCCTTTTCTACTGTCTGCCACTCTGTTGTAACATCACATTCTGTCCATACATATGATGTGTAGTCCCCGCCGTCCATCTGAATCAGAGCTTCTGTATATCTTTCAACGTCGCTCTTTATAT
>SAMEA3663038__coassemble_447_pt1 | contig 13345 bp, 10 predicted proteins | sample SAMEA3663038__metabat2_low_PE_024 | metagenome-assembled genome bin SAMEA3663038 (sample SAMEA3663038) | pig gut metagenome | biome: pig gut; feature: pig-associated habitat; material: faeces | place: France | collected 2012
CCTTTGCTTCCCTGCCCTTTGTCAGTGACTTTGCCTGTTCAGAAGTTACCGTTGCCGATGCTGTAAATCCGTCATCGGATATGTTGATTATCATAAGTTCATCGTTTTCCATAAAACTCTGACCTGAAGAAAATTTTATCTCTTCAACAACACCTTCAACAGGTGATACAATTTCCTTAGTAGACTGTTTTGAAAGCAGTTTTTCCATATCTGCCTCCATATCCTCAATCTTTTTCTTCTGTGCTTCAAGATCAAGCTGAGTCTGGGCATCTGTTACTCTGTCATTTTCCATCTGTGCTTCAAGTGCATGTACTGCGGAATCAAGTTCATACTGAGCTGCTCTTATTGCTGCATCGTAGTCAACAGTTTCACCTGCAGTACCTTCTGATATTCCGCCGGACTGAATGGATTCGAGCTGTGCATCAACTGTTATTATTTCCGAATTGATTTCATTTGTAACATCGGATACTTTTTTGCCAAGAGCTTTTTCTGCTTCTGTTTTTGCAGAAAGTTTGAGTTCCTTGTCAGAATTTGCTTTTTCAAGTGATGCTATTGCTGTATTTACTTCATTGAGATCTTCTTCGGCGTACTTGACTTCATTCTTAAGAGTTTCTATTTCCTTTGTAAGTGCCGCCTTCAGTGTTTCGTCTGTTGCAGCCGCCAGTTCTGTATTTTTCTGTGAAAGCTGGAGCTTAAGTCCTTCGAGCTTTCTTTCAAGTGTCTTTGTTCCGTTTTCAGCACCAGCCGCCTGAATTACGGCAAGATACTTCTGACATTCTGCGTCAGCAGTGTTGTATTCACCTTCAGCCTTGCGGAATGCTTCCACTTCAGCTGAAATCTGACTGTATCTGTCTGCACTGAGTGAATTGTACTGACCGGCTGAGAGATACTCAAGGTCTGACGCAAGAACATTTCTTTTATGCTTAAGTGAAGAGATTTCTGAAGGATTTACAGGGTTCTGTGACGGTGCGGAAGGTGCATTGTTCTTCGCCTCAATAGCCTGATTGAGTCTGTCTCTCGCCTGCGAAACTGCAAGATTAAACTCAAAATAGTCTGCAGAAGCTTTTATAAGAGCCTTTTCATATTCATTTTTCTGAAGGTCAATCTGTTCCTGAAGCTGCTTTGCCTCTTCGCTTTCACTTAATTCCTCAAGGAAAAAGAGAGTCTGTCCTTCCTTAACTTCCTGTCCTCTCTTAACCGCAACACGCTTTATATCTCTGTTTTCCTCTGCGGTAACACTGTATGTTCTGTTTGCCTCTACCGTAAGACTGAGACTGTATGCTTTTGACACCTTGTCTCTCGACATACGGGTAACAGAAACTTCCGGAAGAGAGTAATTCATAATAGTATTTGAGAAAAATGTGAGTACAAGCATAATGAGAAGAAATACTATGATTATGTTTTTCACCCATTCTCTTCTGTTCTGGTGTTTAACCGGTTCTTCTTTATTTTTTAATATCTCTTTGTTATCCATTCTGATGTTTTCCTTTCTGATAATTTTATCCTTTTATTCCACCCGAATATGCAATACCCTCAACAAGATAATCCTCACCATAGAAAAACATGAGGAGGGTCGGTATCATATATATAACTGCTACTGCAAATGCCAGTCCCACATCTCCTGAATTTATCTTTGAGAGAAATACAGACAGCGGATGATAGTCTGTGTCGGAAAGCATAATAAGCGGCTGTTCAACCATATTCCAGTAATCAATAAACTGAAGAAGTACAACGGAAAAAATTGCGCTTCTCGAAAGAGGCAGACAAATCTGCGTAAATATCTGAATCTCACCCGCACCGTCAAGCTTTGCTGCTTCTATAAATGAATCCGGTATTCTTCTCATTACTTTTGCAAGAATAAACACACTGAACGGTGCAAAAATACCGGGAAAAATTATAGAAAATCTTGTGTTGAGTATCCCCAGCGCATCAGCAACGAGATAGTTTGGAACAAGTGTTACCTGATACGGCATAAGCATTAGGATCACATACATAAAGAACAGCAGTTCCTTGAACTTCCCCCGGTAACGTGCAAAACTGTAAGCTGCAAGCGAGGCGACTATTATCTGAAAAAGTACAATAGGAACAACAAGTATAACTGAATTCCAGAATTTCATAAGATAATCCGAACTTTTAAACAATACTGTCCCGTACTGTTCAAAAGATACCTTATCCGGTATCAGTTTAAGGTTGAGCTTGTCAGATATATATACTTTCTTCGTTTCGTTTTTATCAAAGTTACTGATCATCGCTCCGTAATTGGCGTTTATCTCCTTCTGTGTCATAAAGGAATTGGCTATTGTCACAACTGTAGGAAAGAGAAAGAGAACCGCACACAAAACAGCAAATACCGTCAGCAGAACTGAAAGTGTTTTTTTTCTGAATTTTGCTTTCATCATTCAACATCCTTTCCAAACCAGTACTCTGCAGCAAACAGAATTGCTATTATTACCGCCATAACCAGTGACATAACTATAGCTGCGGAGGACAGCTTCTGATATTCAAGCAGTGAAAATGTATTGTTCATAAAATGCTGAATCATATAAAGTGCATCCGGATAATCGCCGGTAAGCAGGTATACTTCTCTGAATATCTTGAATGAGTTTATAAGAGAAAGAATTGTTACAAACAGAATTGAAGGTGAAAGATATCTGAGTTTAAGATGAAAGAACTTGTAAACCGGTCCCGCACCTTCAAGTGTTGCAACCTCCAGAATATCTCCGGGAATATTTGAAAGAGCGGCAAGGAAGAGAATCATATTGTAGCCAAGGTTTTTCCAGAGGAACATAATTATAACCACAATCATTCCCTTAGGGGTTTTCAGCCAGTCAACCGGATCAGCTCCAAAGTGTTCGAGAAACTGATTTACTGTACCGCACCTGTGAAACATTACCTGCCATACAAGAACGACAGAGGCAGTCGGAACCATGAGCGGACAGAGAAATGATGCTCTGAGCTGACTCTTGTAAAATATTTTTGAATCCAGAAGAACAGCAAGCATCAGCGAAAGTATTACAACAAGGGGAACAGCCACTACGGAAAACAGCAGTGTGTTCTTTGAAGCAAGCTGAAAAGCCTCGTTCTGAAGTATTTCCTTAAAGTTTTCAAGAAATACAAAATCACGGTTTATAGGATTGTCAATAACCGAATAATAAACGACAACAAAAAAAGGAAGAATAAAGAAAACAAGCACACCTATAATACTCGGTGCAAGAAACGTTACCTCGGTAATACGTTCGCTTTTTTTCAGTGTTCTTCCTCTGACTTCAGGAATTTTTTGTTTTTTCATTTTATTGTTCTCCGTTCTTTTTTTTTAGCACTTTCGCCGCTGCAAAACGGCGAAAGTGCTTCTCTGTATTATACTCATAATGATACTATAAAATTTGCTATTTTGTCAAGTAACAAATAAATATCACCTGAAAATTTAAGATAATATTAAGATATGCATCAGTAGTATTCTGCAGGCATCTCTTCTCTTCTGTCAGTAATCACTGATTCTCCTTCAAGAAACTGCTTAAGCATGATATAGAGCATTTCCTTTTCAAAAGGCTTTGAAAGATACGCATTCATTCCGCTCTGGATAGTCAGTTTTTCGTCATCTCCTGCAGCATTTGCAGTAAGGGCGATAATCGGAACTGAATGAGCGTCCGCCTTGTCGGAATTTCTGATACATCCGGCCGCCTCATATCCGTCCATAAGCGGCATACGCACATCCATAAGTATAACGTCATATGTATAACTCGGTTTGGAAATAAATGAGTAAACAGCCTGTTTTCCGTTAAGTGCAAGCTGAACGTTAAATCCAACGTTTTCAAGCAGGGATTTTGCAAACTCAGCATTGAAATCATTGTCTTCAGCAAGCAGTACTGTCTTTCCGGTAAAGTCAAAATCCTGCTGACTGATATACAGGGTTTCCCTTATAGCATCTGTTATGGACTTGCATTTTTTCAGTTCAAGTGTGAAGAAAAATGCAGAGCCTTCGTTTTCCTCGCTCTTTACATTTAAAGTCCCGCCCATAAGTTCAACAAGATTTTTACATATTGAAAGACCGAGGCCCGTACCGCCGTATGTCTTTGTCACGGCACTGTCAGCCTGTTCAAATGATTCAAAAATCTTTTTCAGATTTTCTTTTTTTATTCCTATTCCGTTATCTTCAACGATAAACTTTATTACGGAAGATTCTTCGTCACTTTCCAGCTCATCTATGCTTACCTTTATCTTTCCGCTGAACGGGGTAAACTTAAGAGCATTTGCAGCAAGGTTTACAAGTACCTGATGTATCCTGAACTGGTCACCCACAAAAAGTTTGTTCTCATAGTTTTTCTCTATGGTAAGCTTAATCATCCTCTGGTCTGCCTGAGGCTTTATCATCATCTCAAAGTCCTCAAGAAGATTTGTGATGTCAAAAATATCATTGTTTACAATAAGCTTTCCGCTTTCGATTTTTGACATATCAAGTATGTCATTTACAAGTGAGGTGAGATATTTGGTTGAAATAGTAATTTTTTCAAGACAGTCGTAAACCTCTCCGGAAGAGTCATTTTCCTCATTTTCAATTACACACATCGCCTTGTCAGCCATTCCCTTGATGGCATTGATAGGCGTTCTGATCTCGTGTGACATTCTTGAAAGGAAGTCTGACTTCGCCTTGCTTGCAAGGTCCGCATTTACAATAGTAATATGAGTGGAGATAACCCTTGAGAGTTCCTTGAGTGTCGAAACTTCCTGCGTGCTCAGCTTTCTTCCCTTTTCAAGTGATTCAAATATCAGACAGCCTCTGAAATTCCCCTCGTTGAATATAGCCGAGAAAAAGTACTGCTTTTTATCTTTCTCAAGCATCTTGCGAAGGGACTTTGAAAGTTTCGACATAATCTTTGGCGTAATGGTTACCAGCCCGTCACGTTCAAAATAATCAATCAGTGCATTGTAGTCCTTACGGTTGAAATCATAGATCTCATTAAAATCAGTCGGTTTTCCTTTTTCACACCAGTGGTACGTGAACTTGTAATACATATTTTCATCGTTCATCTCAAAAATAACAATCCGGCTGAAATCGAAAATCCTTGAAATCTTCGGAAGGAGAAGATTGATTGCCGTCTTCAGGTCCCTGCTCTTTTCAAGAAGCGAATAGGCAAATGAGACTATATTTCCGTTTTCATGCGGATTCTCATCTGCAATATCAGTAACTCCCTTGTCGATTATTGTGGCATCAAGCACCTTGGAGTCAACGAGATTTGAAACTTCCGAATAAAGAAGGCTCGAACCCTTCTTGGTTTTTTTTGCGAACATAAGAGTTTTGTATGCGTAGTCAAAAAGCTCATCGTATTTGTTTGAGTAAAATGTATTTACTATACCTACTGTACATGAAATACCTATTTCCTTGTCAGTACCTGCATAGATACTGTTCACGCGCTTGCTGATTGATGAACCGAACGACTTGATATATGACTTGTTTGTATTTTTGGTAAACACCATAAACTCGTCACCGCCGAGTCTTATCACAATATCAGTCGGTCTCATAACTGAAGTAAGTTTTTCAGCAACCTCTTCAAGAACTGAGTTTCCGAACTCCCTTCCGTAGTGATCGTTTATTTCGTAGAAATTATCAACATCGATAATACAAAGTGCACACAGTTCACTTTCCGGTTTTATCTTAAGATACTGTCTGATAAGTTTCTCGCCGCGTTCTCTCGAATACAGTCCTGTAAGCTTATCCTTTCCGCTCTCAGTATACTCTTCCTCTTCACTTTCGTCCTGATTCCTGTCATTCACTGTAACTATCATCTTGACTTTACGGGTATTTACCGAATCGTAGTATTCAAGTTCCCCGTAACATGTAACAGTAATGATGGATCTGTCCTTAAGAATGATAGGGTGCTTAAAACAAAATTCACCGTTATCCGTGATGTTTTTTCTCACACTGATTATGTATTCATTATAGGCATCCGTCGGAATGAGACGGCTCATATACAAACCGTTCTCTACGTCCGGCTGTTTGAAACCGGTAACCTCCGTAAAGCCGTTATTTATCTTTACAACCTTAAAATTGTCATCAATATCTACATGAAAGACCGCAAATTCCTTTGATTTAAGAATTGATTTTTTGCTCATATTTTTGCTACACTCCTGAAATTTCTGCACATCATAATCTCTTTATCCCCAAAAAAAATCCGGTTTCCCACATATAAATAATTATATCATAAACAATTTTTTTTTTCAATCGTTTTTATCTTTTTATACATTGTTTGATTTTAAATTCAATAAATATATGTCATTTGTCAAAAATCTGACTATTTACTTTCTCTTATATATAGTGAACGAAAAAAATATTTTTTCGTTCACTATTAACCGATATGGACAGAGTGACCGCAGGGAACGGATGTGCAAGGCAATAATACTCAGATGTTTAAAATGCCCGAAATAAACTATCTTTTTTTTCTGCGTTATGTATTGCAAAATACTTGTATTTGAGTTATAATTAATATTGTATGGTTTAATTTTATACTACAGATAGGAGAGTAAAAATATGGATATGGTAATTCCATGGACAAAAGTCTGGGCCGTAGTTATTACCGGACTTGTTGTTGTATTTCTCGCCCTTGTTCTGCTTATCATCTTTGTATCATTATTCGGAAAAGTTTTTTCCGGTATCGGAAACAAAGAAAAGAACAAGAGCAAACCTGCTGATTCACCTGCAGTTAATGTTACAAAATCTGCACCTGCACCTGCTCCGGCTGCTGTATCTGCCGAAGACGACAACGAAGTTATAGCTGTTATTTCCGCTGCAGTTGCCATGATGGCTGAACAGGACGGCAAGAAATATGCAGTAAAATCAATAAAGAGAACAGTAAACAAGAGACGTCAGGCAGGCTCTGTATGGGGAGCTGCCGGTCAGCGTGAAAACACACGTCCGTTCTGAAGATCTAAAAAAATACGAAAGGATATTTATCTATCATGAGTGAAGTTATAAGAATCTTTACTGATACGATAAAGGATCTTGGTATGTCAAGCGGATTTGCCAACTTAGGCTGGCAGAACTGTGTTATGATTCTGATTTCCTTTATATTTATGTATCTTGCAATTGCAAAAAAATTCGAACCTCTTCTTCTGCTTCCGATATCGTTCGGTATGCTTCTCACTAATCTTCCGCTTACAGCGATGTACACACCGGAGCTCTTCGCAGATCCTACAAACATCGACTTCGGAAAAATTCTCCACGAAGGCGGCCTGCTCGACCTTCTCTACCTCGGAGTTAAGCTTCAGCTCTTCCCGCCGCTCATTTTCCTTGGCATCGGAACAATGACAGACTTTGCTCCTCTTATTTCCAACCCTAAGAGTTTCCTTCTCGGTGCTGCTGCTCAGGCCGGTATCTTCCTTACATTTATCGGTGCGGCAATGCTGGGATTTTCTGAAACAGAAGCTGCTTCAATTGCCATCATCGGCGGTGCAGACGGTCCGACAGCTATCTTCGTTTCAAGCAAGCTCCTCGGTGCAGGTGCTTCAATCTCCACAGGTACAATCGCTCTTGCAGCATATACCTATATGGCGCTTGTTCCTATCATTCAGCCTCCTATAATGAAGGCTCTCACAACAAAGAAGGAACGTGCCGTTGTAATGGAAACACTCAGACCGGTAGGAAAGACAGAAAAGATTATCTTCCCTATCGCTGTTACAATTATCATCGCTCTTCTCATTCCTTCAGCAGCTCCGCTCGTTGGTATGCTTATGCTCGGAAATCTTCTCAAGGAAAGCGGTGTCTGCGACAGACTCGTTAAGACAGCTCAGAACGAACTTATGAATATCGTTACTATCTTCCTCGGCGTTTCAGTTGGTGCCACAACCACAGCTGACAAAATTATCACAGCAGAATTTGCAAAGGTTATCGTACTTGGTGTTATCGCCTTCTCAATCGGTACAGCTTCCGGTGTTTTATTCGGAAAGATTATGTACAGGGTTACAGGCGGCAAGGTTAATCCTCTCATCGGTTCAGCAGGAGTTTCAGCAGTTCCGATGGCAGCCCGTGTATCACAGAAGGTCGGCGCAAGTGAAAATCCGACAAACTTCCTCCTCATGCACGCCATGGGACCAAACGTTGCAGGTGTTATCGGCTCCGCAGTAGCCGCCGGCGTCCTCCTCAGTATCGTTAAGTAAACAAAAAAATCTCTTCTGAATTTACCTTTTTCAGAAGAGATTATTTTTTTATCTGTTATCTGGAACCAAACGAAAAAAGCCCTTTCTTCTCATACGGCACCCTTGCCGCCCCCAGAAACTTATATCCGCATTCCTCAACAGCAGCCTTAAGCCTTTCATCATCTATATCCTCAGTTGTAATTATAACCGAGTTATTCTCCGAATGCGATGATGTAACCTTTTTTATAAAAGAAAACTGCTTCTTAAACTCATCGTCCATATGCGACTCGCACATATTGCACATCATACCTTCAATATCTACTGTAATCTTAAGCAAAGTAATCAGCTCCTTATTTTAAAAATCCATCAATAATCTTTCTCTCAGCTTCTTCTTCAGTAAGCCCGAGTGTACAAAGCTTCGTTATCTGCTCGCCGGCAATCTTTCCGATGGCCGCTTCATGAATAAGAGATGCATCAATATTCGCCGCATAAAGACCAGGAACAGCATTTACCCGACCGTTTTCAGAAATGATTGCGTCACATTCCGAATGACCTGTACACCTGCAGTTTCCGTTGATAGTTGAAACGAACTCCTGATATGAATTGCCCCTTGCAACAGATCTTGAAATAAGATCAATACTTGAGTCATCACCGTTCATCTCAACCTTAAAGTCAGACTTTGCAGTTTCATCACCGTCAGTCATAAGTCTTTCCTTTATGACAAGCTTCGCACCCTTTCCGAGCTTTGCGGAAGTAAGTCTGTTACTCGATGTAACACCGCCAATCTGAACGGTATCCATTTCCATGTATGAGTTCTCGTCCATCTCAACATCAGTAACCGGATCAATCCTCTTTGCTCCCTTTCCGTTACCTGTGCCGATATGCTTTTCCTTATAAACTACTTTTGCATTTTTGCCGATGAAGAATCTGTGGATACCATTGTGTCTTGCTTCCTCTTCGCCTTCCGAATGAACACCGCAGCCTGCAACGATAATTACATCCGCCCCGTCCTCAACGATAAAGTCGTTGTAAACAAGATCATTTACTCCAGCCTTCGTTACACATGCCGGAATATAAACTGTTTCCTGCTGTGCTGCAGAACTTATGCGAATAACGATACCTGGATTGTCATTTTTAGGTTCTATCTTAATATTCTCAGATGACTGCCTTCCGGCACATCCGCCGTCCTCACGGATATTGAAGGCACCCTTGTAGCTTCCGTCCCAGTCAGAAACAACACCGAGAAGCTGTTCTGTAATACTGTTCATATCTGTTTCCTCCGTTAACTGTTTCTCAGTGAGCAGCGTGTTGCCGAGGTCTTGTCCATAAGTGACGGGAATACCTCATCTCTTGTTCCCATGGTTTTTACCTTTCCGTCTGCAACAACTGCGATGTAGTCTGCTATATTCATTATACGTTCCTGATGGGAAATAATCAGAAGTGAACGACTGCTGTCCTTTTTAATATTCTCAAATGCTTCGATAAGGCTTGTAAAGCTCCACAGATCAATTCCTGCTTCCGGCTCGTCAAATACAAGGAGCTTTGCATCCTTTCTTGCAAGAACCGTAGCAATCTCAATACGCTTGCTCTCACCGCCCGAAAGACTTGCATCTGCTTCCCTGTCTATATAGTCACGTCCGCAGAGTCCCACTTCACTGAGCATATGACAAACCTCAGCACCTGAAAGCTCACGTTCAGCTGAAATGGAAAGAAGATCTTTTACAGTAAGTCCCTTGAATCTGACCGGCTGCTGAAATGCATATGCAAGTCCGTTTTTTGAACGTTCAGTAATACTCCAGTCAGTGACGTCATTTCCGTCTATGATAATCTGACCTCCGCAAGGCTTGTAAAGACCTGCAATAACTTTTGCAAGTGAAGTTTTTCCGCCTCCGTTAGGTCCGGTTATAACAGTTAGCTTTCCGTCGGGAACAGTAAGATCTATCCCGTTTAGTATTTTTTCACCGGTTTCCGTTGTCCACCGGATATCATTAAGCTGCAGCATTGTACCAATATACCGCCCTTTCATTTTTTCAGTTTGACAATCAGCATAACACATGTTTATGTGCACATACTATCATATTAAGTATACCACAACAGTGGGATTTTGTCAAAACAGTTTACAGTATTATTTCCTGTTTTCAGGTTAATTATAGTGAACGTCAAAAATAAATTTGACTTTCACGTTAATACTCACGGGTTAGCCAGCCGTGTGTAAAAAAAGGAAGTACCAAAGCACTTCCTATTGACATATACCCCATAAGGGTATATAATGATAATATCCTACGTGGGAATATAAGGAGGATGTGACTATGTCTGACAAAGAAGTATGCGGATGCTGTGGAAAAACAACAAACCGCTCGGAAGAAGAAAGAAAAAAACTAATCCACCGCCTGAACCGAATTGAAGGGCAGATTCGCGGGATTCGCGGAATGGTGGAAAAAGATGCTTACTGTGCGGATATTTTAATCCAGTCTGCCGCTGTGAACGCTGCGGTCAATTCTTTTAATAAAGAGCTGCTGGCAAGTCATATCCGAGGCTGTGTTGCCAGAGATATCCGTGACGGCAAAGATGAAGTAATTGACGAGTTAGTGGCAACTCTGCAAAAACTGATGAAATAAAAGGAGGCGTTACAAAAAAATTATGGAACAGTATACAGTAACCGGTATGAGCTGCGCCGCCTGTACCGCCCGAGTGGAAAAAGCAGTATCAGGCGTGAAAGGTGTAACTTCATGCTCGGTCAGCCTGCTTACCAATTCCATGGGTGTGGAAGGAACTGCCGGCGCCGAGGAAATCATAGCGGCGGTTCGTAACGCAGGATACGACGCAGCAATTAAAAAAAGAAACACGGAGCGAAACACACGGTCATCTTCCGACGGAGACGCACTGAAAGACAGAGAGACACCCGTACTTAAAAAGCGACTGATTGCCTCTCTCGGCTTTTTGATTGTTCTTATGTATGTTTCTATGGGGCACATGATGTGGAGCTGGCCCCTTCCGCCTTTCTTCGATAATAACCATGTGGCAATGGGGCTTTTGCAGCTATTGTTAACGGTTGTAATCATGGTTATCAATCAGAAGTTTTTTATCAGCGGATTTAAGAGCTTGTGGCATCGTACGCCGAACATGGACGCTTTGGTTGCATTAGGCGCTGCGGCCGCCTTTGGTTACAGCACCTTTGCGCTCTTTGCAATGACAGATGCGCAGGTAAAGGGCAACACGGCTGCCGTAATGTCCTGTATGCACGAGTTTTACTTTGAATCCGCCGCTATGATACTTGCGCTGATAACCCTTGGAAAAATGCTGGAGGCGCGCTCAAAAGGCAAAACCACCGACGCTCTGAAAGGACTGATGAAGCTGGCTCCCAGGACTGCCACGCTCGACAGGGACGGTATCGAAATAACCGTGCCGATTGAGCAGGTGGCAAAGGGCGATGTCTTTGTCGTACGTCCCGGTGAAAATATCCCTGTGGACGGAACCGTTTTAGATGGAAACAGTGCAGTAGATGAATCCACACTGACAGGTGAGAGTATTCCGGCAGATAAAACAATTGGCAGCACAGTTTCCGCAGGAACACTGAACCAGTCGGGATTTATCCGCTGTGAAGCGACAAGAGTCGGTGAAGACACCACACTTTCGCAGATTATTCAGATGGTCAGCGATGCGGCTGCCACAAAAGCACCGATTGCAAAGGTTGCAGATAAGGTATCAGGTGTGTTTGTCCCTGCCGTTATTGCGATTGCAGTGATAACCGTGATAGCATGGCTTATCGCCGGTCAGACAGTGGGATTTGCTTTGGCAAGGGGGATATCCGTATTGGTGATCAGCTGTCCATGTGCACTTGGACTTGCTACGCCTGTAGCCATCATGGTCGGAAACGGAATGGGAGCAAAGAACGGGATTCTCTTCAAGACAGCTGTATCTTTGGAGAAAACGGGAAAAACTCAGATTGTGGCGCTTGATAAGACCGGAACAATAACGCAGGGAGAACCGAGAGTTACAGATATGATTCCGGTAAATGGCAGAAGCGATAAGGAACTTTTATCTATTGCTTATGCGCTGGAGAAAAAAAGCGAGCATCCGCTGGCACGTGCAATCAATCAAAGGGCTGAGCAGGAAAATCTGGCAATTGACGAAGCAGACCAGTTCAAAGCCTTACCGGGCAACGGACTTACCGCTTCTCTTAGAGGTACTATCCTGCTTGGCGGCAGTTATAAATTTATAAGCGAACAAATCCTTGTGCCTGATGAAATAAAAGGAAAGTCCGAGCGACTCTCGGAAGAAGGAAAAACACCGTTGCTCTTTGCCTGCGACGGTGAGCTTTGCGGTATCATCGCCGTCGCGGATATTATCAAAGACGACAGTCCTCAGGCTATAAAAGAAATGCAAAATATGGGCATCCATGTGGTGATGCTGACAGGCGATAACGAGCGCACTGCTAAAGCAATCGGAGCAAAGGCAGGTGTTGATGAAGTGATTGCCGGTGTGCTCCCCGACGGCAAGGAAAGTGTAATTCGTGAGTTACAGCAAAAAGGCAATGTCATCATGGTCGGTGACGGCATTAATGATGCCCCGGCACTTACAAGTGCCGATATCGGCATCGCCATTGGTGCAGGTGCAGATGTTGCGATTGATGCAGCAGATGTGGTGCTGATGAAAAGCCGTCTGTCTGATGTTCCTGCGGCAATCCGTTTGAGCCGTGCAACGCTGCGAAACATTCACGAAAATCTGTTTTGGGCGTTTATCTATAATATTATCGGTATTCCTTTGGCGGCCGGCGTATTTATCAGTGTGCTCGGCTGGCAGTTAAATCCCATGTTTGCGGCGGCGGCAATGAGTTTGTCCAGCTTCAGCGTAGTCACCAACGCACTGCGCTTGAATTTCTTTCAGATGCATGATTCCAAACGGGATCACAAAATCAGAAATAAATTAAAAACTACAACCGAAAAGGAGAAAAAAACAATGGAAAAGACATTAAAAATTGAAGGTATGATGTGCGGGCACTGCGAGATGCACGTAAAAAAAGCACTTGAAGCACTTGACGGCGTGAAAAACGCCGAAGTCAGCCACAAGACCGGAACCGCTGTGGTAACGCTGGAAAAAGAGATTTCCGATGATGTTTTGAAGAAGGCTGTTGCCGATCAGGGATATCAGGTAACAGATATTCAATAATCAACCCATAATGCAAAAAACAGGCATCGACACGCTGAATGAACAG
>SAMEA3663038__coassemble_456_pt1 | contig 13162 bp, 11 predicted proteins | sample SAMEA3663038__metabat2_low_PE_024 | metagenome-assembled genome bin SAMEA3663038 (sample SAMEA3663038) | pig gut metagenome | biome: pig gut; feature: pig-associated habitat; material: faeces | place: France | collected 2012
TACCTGCAAGTGCGGATACAAGAGCACATACAAGGGAAAATGTACAGAGCGGAATAAGCAGTATATCCGAAACAGGTGACAGAAGTGAAACTTCATCAAAAAACATAACAGTAAAAGGAAACACACACACTGATATGCTGAATATTCCTGTTATTCTTTTCTTTGCTTTTCCGAATAAATCTGATTCATCTGTTTCAGAGGTCAGATACGGAGAAAGTACAGAGGCTCCGTATGTACCGGATACTGACATAAGAAAAGATGAGTTTTTTATCAGGTACGGAGCATACAAAAGCAGCAAAAATACAGCTATGGACAGCGAGTTCAGGGGATCAGTCTTTCTTCCGAATAAACCGGCACTGCATATAAGAGTCATCATGAGAGCTGCCCTTATTACCGAAACTGACATACCGGAAAACAATACAAAAAGTATTATCGCCAGTTCTGTAACCAGGAACTTTCTTACACCGGAAAGCTTTGTCTTTTCAAGAAATGAAGAAAGAATATTTATTACAAGCACAAGATGCATACCTGAAACCGCCATCATATGGCCGGTACCGCATCTGTAAAGCACCTTTTCAGAAGAATCCGACAGTCCGCTCTTGTCACCGAGAAGCATGGCCGTTATAAGTGCGCCCTCTTCACCCGGCAGTATTTCACGGATTTTTCTTTCCGTATACTCACGGTATCTGTAAATAAGTCTCAAAAGACTGAAGGATTTGTTTTCTTTTATTTTTATACCGGATACGCTGTCTGTCTGAATGAAACATCCCTCAGCCTCATAGTAATCTCTGGTTTTAAAAAGAAAAGTATTCTCAAACTCTGATGGTGTACAGATAAAACTGACTGTATCCGAATAATCGCAGTCCATTGTACTGCAGAAACAGATTATGTCTGCCTTTGTTTCAGAATTAATTTTTCCCCTGAGACGATAACGGGTTTTGTCATTTCCACAGTCATTTATCTCAGTTACTTTCCCGGAAAATGTTATCTCCTGTCCGGCAAAGCTTCTTATCCTTTCATATCTGAAAGCACTGTTCAATGTATAGACCGTCATTCCTGTCAGCAGAAAAATAAAGCTGAGAGCGCAGTAAGAAAATTTTCTGCCTGCCTTCAGGAAGAAAAACGCAGACACCAGCATAAGAAAAAGAACTGCCGGTATCTGCAAATCCGCCGGAAAAACTGAAGCCAGAAACATACCGGCAGCCCATGACACGCCCGCATAGATCATCTTTCGCTTCATCAGGCGCTGTTCCTCCGGAATTTATTTGAAAAACAGAGGAAGCTTTTCAAGAAATACTATATCTGTTCTGTCTGCAGCATCGCCTTCTGCAAGTACAGCACAGCTCTGAACGTGTATTCCCTCTGCCTTTTCAATAAGTCTTTCCATCGCAGAAAGTGATTCACCTGTACTGATTACATCGTCAACAACAAGCACTCTCTTTCCCCTTATCACAGCAGCCTTCTCATCACCAAGGTGAAGCATCTGCTCATCCTTTGTTGTGATTGACTTAACATTTACACTTATCGGATTGGTCATATAAACCTTTACGGATTTTCTTGCAACTACATAAGGCTTTCCTGACTGACGTGACATTTCGTATGCAAGCGGAATGCCCTTGGCTTCGGATGTGAGAATAACATCAAAGTCTGAAACCTTCTTAAGAAGTTCCTCTGCGCATTTTACGGTAAGTTCAACGTCTGAAAACATGATAAATGCAGCTATGTCAAGCCTGTCATTTACCGGATATCTTGTCAGTTCCCTTGTAAGTCCCGCAACATTAAGTGTGTATTTTTCAGACATAATCAGTCCCCCTGAGCTGCGCTCCAGCCAAGCTGCTTGCCGCCTATAACATGGAAATGAAGGTGCTTGACTGTCTGGCCTGCATCATCACCGTTGTTTGTGATAACCCTGTATCCGCCTTCGAGTCCCATTTCCTTTGTAACCTTTGCTATTACTTCAAAAATATGTGCAATAACAGCTGAGTTTTCAGGTGTTACCGCAGCTGCACCTGAGATGTGCTGCTTTGGAATAACAAGAAAATGAACAGGTGCTATCGGTGAGATATCGTGAAATGCGTATACCATATCATCTTCATATACCTTATTGCTCGGAATTTCTCCGTTAATAATTTTGCAGAATAAACAATCCATATTTTTCTTCCTCTCTTAAATACGACACCACCCTCTCCGTAAAAACGAAGAGGGATAGTCTGTTATTGTATATTATTTTATAAATGCACCAAGTACGTTTCTGATTTCTGCCATAGCAGCATCTGTCTTTGCAATATCGCCGATTCCGGCCATAGCACTGTCAGGACGTCCGCCGCCCTTACCGCCTGTAAGAGCAGAGATTTCCTTTGCAATCTTACCTGCATGAGCACCCCTGGCAACAGCACCCTTGCCGCATGATACTGAGAACACGCCGCTTCCGTCATTTACACATGCGAGCACTGCAATGGTATCTTCAGACTTGTCACGGAGCTTATCTCCCATTGTTCTGAGGACATCATTCTTAACTCCGTCAACACGTGCAGCAATTACACTTACACCGTTAAAGTCAAATGCACTGTCAGCAAATGAGCTGATTTTCATCATCGCATTTTCTTCGCTTACACTCTGAAGTTCCTTTTCAAGTGCCTTGTAGTCATTAATAACCTGAGTACACTTTGAAGTGAGTTCGGCAGCATTCGGTGCCTTGAGTATAGCAGCTGCTTCATTGATAACTGCGATGTTTTCGTTGAGAAGTTCAAGAACACCTGAACCTGTTACAGCTTCGATACGTCTTACACCGGCTGCAACTGAGTTTTCTGAAACAATCTTGAAAAGACCAATCTTTGATGTATTGTCAACGTGAGTACCGCCGCAGAATTCAACACTGAAGTTTCCTGCCTTGACTACTCTTACGATGTCACCGTATTTTTCTCCGAACAGAGCCATAGCTCCGAGTTTTCTTGCCTCTTCGATAGGCATTTCGTTTGTTTCAACAGGAACTGATGAGAGAATGATTTCATTGACTCTGGTTTCAACTGATTTGATTTCTTCAGGTGTTAGTGCGCTGAAGTGTGAGAAGTCAAAACGGCATCTGTCAGGACCGACGAGCTGACCAGCCTGGTGAACGTGGTCACCCAGAAGTTCTCTGAGAGCAGCCTGAAGAATATGTGCAGAAGTATGGTTCTTCATAGTAGCCTGTCTTCTTGCTGAATCAATCTTCGCAGTTACTCTGTCGCCCTTCTTTACTGTACCTCTGTCAACTGTGCCGATGTGGAGGAAGTGTCCGTCCTCTGTCTTCATAACTGAGTCAACTGAGATTACAGCATCGCCGGAGATTGTACCTGTATCACTTACCTGTCCGCCGCTTTCAGCGTAGAAAGGAGTTCTGTCAAGAACGATAACAACGCTTTCGCCTTCGCCGGCACTTTCCTTTTCTTCCGTACCGCTGTAAACAGCAAGAACTGAAGCTTCATTTTCAGAATCTGTATATCCTGTGAATACTGTCTTTTCAGCATTGATCTTTATACTGTTGTCAGCCCATGATGAGCTTGCCTTGGCAGCATGGTCAGCCTTGGCCTTGTTTCTCTGTTCAAGAACAAGTTCCTTGTATCTGTCCATATCAATCCTGAGGCCCTTTTCTTCGGCAATTTCGAGTGTAAGGTCGATAGGGAAGCCGTAGGTATCGCTGAGCTTGAAGGCATTGTCGCCTGAAAGCACACCGTTCTTTGATTCTTCGATGTATTTGTTAAGAAGTTCAAGACCGTTGTCAACTGTCTTCGCGAAGTTTTCTTCTTCGTTCTTTATGATCTTCTTGATGTATTCTGCCTTTTCGCGGAGTTCCGGATAAGCATTTTCATTTTCCTGAATAACTGTTTCACAGACTTCATAAAGGAAAGTATCCTTGATTCCGAGAAGTCTTCCGTGACGTGCCGCACGGCGGAGAAGTCTTCTGAGAACGTAGCCTCTTCCTTCATTTGAAGGCATTACACCGTCACCAACCATGAATGTTGTACTTCTGATATGGTCAGTAATTACACGGAGTGAAACATCAGACTTGTCATCAGTGTGGTATTCAACACCTGCGATCCTGCAGATGTGCTTCATTATATTCTGAACAGTATCAACTTCAAAGATATTGTCAACGCCCTGCATTACGCATGCAAGTCTTTCAAGACCCATACCTGTGTCGATGTTCTTGTTTTTCATTTCTTCATAGTGACCGTTTCCGTCCGAATCAAACTGGCTGAATACAAGGTTCCAGATCTCGATGATTCTGTCACAGTCGCTTGCCTGTTCAAAGTTTTCAAAAGGACCGTAAGCTTCGCCTCTGTCAAAGTGAATTTCAGAACAAGGGCCGCATGGACCTGAACCGTGTTCCCAGAAGTTGTCCTTCTTGCCAAGACGAACGATTTTTTCCTTAGGAATGCCGATCTTGTTCATCCAGATCTGTTCAGCTTCGTCATCACTTTCAAATACTGTTATCCAGAGTTTTTCAGCCGGAATCTCAAGAACTTTTGTAAGGAATTCCCATGCCCATTCGATAGCTTCGCTCTTGAAGTAATCGCCAAATGAGAAGTTACCGAGCATCTCGAAATATGTACCGTGTCTTGATGTCTTACCTACACTCTCAATATCCGGTGTTCTGATACATTTCTGACATGTAGTAACTCGCTTGTTCGGAGGAACTGCCTGTCCGAGAAAAAATTTTTTGAGAGGTGCCATACCTGAGTTTATGAGAAGAAGGCTGTTGTCACCCTGAGGAATAAGCGGAGCGCTTGCCATTCTTGTGTGCATTTTGCTTTCAAAAAAAGAGAGATACTGCTCTCTGAGGTCATTCAATCCACGCCACTGCATAATTAAATAAGACTCCTTTTATAAAAATTTAAAAAATTGATTTTCTTTCAAAATCAAACATGTCTATGTTTTTTTCAACAAAACGGTTCTGAAGTTCATCAATTCCGTTCTGTGACATGTAGTCGCACTCAGCCTGTGAGATAGGGAGAGCATAGAGGAATGTAATGATGCTGTCACCGGCATCGGTTACACCAAAACTCTTCTTCCACAGCGGAGGCGGAAGCATAAGGAAAAGATGCTTCATGTCTGATTTTGGGTAGTAGATTTCCATTACACCCTTAAGTACTGTACCGTATCCATAACGGATATCAGTTTCGTAAATGCCGATACCTGCTGTTGAAAGAATCTTTCCTGCCATATCATGTCCGCCGTATGAAGACATGATTATCTCTGCACGAATATCCTTGCCTGTGTTTGAGTCAGTATATCCTGTAGTTCTGTTTACAAGCCCGAGTGTGGATGCTGTAAGATAATTCCCGCCAGGGCTCTGCTTTGCATACAGAATATCAAGCTTGTGTTCAGCATCGTCCTTCTGGTATGAAAAAGCGGCCTGAACACCGCCGAGCGTTCCCGTGAGAACGCCAATCATTTTTTCTTCGTATTTATTTAAAGCCAACCGTATAATCCTCCGATCGTTATTTATATTGCCCTGCACATCCGATAAATGAGTCATCGCCGTGCAAACCGGCACAGGTAAACGCAGTTTATTTACTGCATTTACTATATATGATTAAACACACAATATAATTATATCAAATCTGTAGATTTTGTCAATGTAAATTCGATGTTTTTTTAGCTTTGAATAAATATTTTTTATTTCCGCAAGTTTTCAAAGTAAACGCAACATGGAAAAATATTTTTGTTGCATTTACTTTGAAAATTAACGTATATATAACCGGTCAGCTTTTGCTCTTATCCTTGTTATCCGCATTTTTCTGGGCCATATATATATCCAGCTTTTTCTGAATCTCATTCATATGGTTTCTGCAGGCAGTTATTTCTCCTGTATATTTGTTGAACCACTCAACGTCTGCTTCATTAGGTTCTTCCTGCAGGAGAATGGCCTGAACAAGCGCTGACTGGGAACGGGAACGCTTTCTTTCTATTTCCTCAATAGTTACCAGACATTTTTTTATTTCTTTTTTATATTTTTCCTTTTCAAACATATCAAAACCCCCTGTAATCAAATCATGTTCCTAGTTTTTCTATGGAATCGACTATTTCCCGGACTTCATCATATCCTTTGTCAAGATGCTCAGTGATGTGAGTCAGGGCTGTGCCTGTCTGTTCAAGTTTTTCCTTCATCTGAACCGGATACTTTACAAAGCAGTAGTAAAGCTCATTTATCGTTTTCTGCTCTTCTGCATAATCATCAATCAGAAAAACAAAAGCTCTTGCTGCCCCCATATCGGAGACTATCATGTTATAGCGAATATCATAGTCGGTCTTTTTAGAAAGATATTTTTCTATTTCATCGGCTGTCTGAGCCAGATTGTATTCGTAACGGTCTATGTAGGTAAGTCTCACTTTGGCCTTTTCATCCGAATAAAGTCCGGCAAATATAAAAGCTGCAGCGATTGCTCCGAATGCGACAATGACCGCCACCCACATTCTCAGTTTCATTATTTTTTCCTGATTCATAGTTGTCAATTACCCTCGTTTTTCTTCTGCGCGTTAATTTCGTCGCTGCTCACGGCATCTGAAGGAAGTCCTGTTTCAGCCAGTCGCTTCTTTTCGCGTTCTACTGCCTCTCTGAAAAGCCTTTCCCTTTCCTGTGAAATGAGCTCTTCCTTTTCGGACAGACACTTCATGCCAAGCCTGGCAACAGTGACCGCCTCACAAATAGTTATCGTCAGTAAAGGGAGAAATGTAAATATCAGAAGCAGTTTTTTTACCGAGACAAATGAATTTATCCATCTGAGGAACCTCGATTTTCCGCTGTATTTTCCAATTATACGGTCAGCCGGAACTCTTGCACTGTCCTCACTGGTGCAGGCATCTCCCTTTGTTATGAATTCACCATTGTCGGTTATTCCGGTTATCCTGTGAGTATTCGGAATGTTGTAAATAGCTTCGTCCAGTGAGTAAAAACAGATTATATCACCCTCCTTAAGAGAGGAAACATCTGTTTTTTTTATGATAATATAGTCTCCCTCGTGTATTGACGGCTCCATGCTGCCTGTGATCACCTTCATAACGACAGTGCCGAAGAGATCTGCTGTTTTGCCGCGGGAGCTGCAAACGAGTACGTAGACTGTAAGTGCTGTCAGAAATATAAGTACAGCTGTCAGAAGCCATACGGATATTTTTGAGACAATATCATAAACCTTGTTTGTTGTTTTCTTCATTGTAAGCGAACCTTTCTGAAACATCACTGTTTTCAGTAGCTTTTTTTGAAGAGTGCCTTTACGCCACGTTTAATCTTTGTGAATATGCCTACATGATATTCCTTAAACAGAGCCTTAATCTGACGGTCATGCTCCTTCTGCTCCTGCGGTGTACGCTGTATCGGAGGTTCCTTAGGCATAACATAAACTTTTTTCTTCTTTTCAGTGATTTTCCTTACAAAACGCTTTGTCTTCTGCAGAATATTCGGTGCGTACTTTTCATAGATTACTTTCATCTGTGCCGCTTCAGCCATATCAAGCTCATGCTGTTTTTTGGCGGCAGCTTCGGCGGCGATACGCTCCGGCAGCATAGGGTGGTCGGTATCACCTTCCCGGATGACAGCACCATCTTTTCTTATCAGAGAAATCACTCGTCTGATATTTCGCCTTATTACGTGGACAGGAACTCTGGAATACTCAGCATATATCTCCTCAAAGCCTTTCTTTTCAAGTTCAGCTCGCATGGCTTTAAGCTTTTCGGCACGTGCCTTTTCTCTTTCTTCACGTTCGTGACGTTCTGAATCATTTTCGGTCTTTCTTGGAACATTTTCAGACGATGCCGGTCCTGATTCTTCAGTGATTATGCGCTGAATTTCTTCACGTTCAGCCTCAAGGCGTTCTTTTTCTTCCTGCTCTCTGCGTTCAGCTTCAAGGCGTTCTCTTTCTTCCTGCTCTCTGCGTTCAGCTTCAAGACGTTCTTTTGCCTCCTGCTCTCTGCGTTCGGCTTCGAGACGCTCACGTTCTTCCTGTTCCCTGCGTTCCTGCTCGGCTTTTTCAAGAGCACGAAGTCTCTCCTCTTCCTGCCTTCTTTCTTCCTCGAGTCTTCTCTTTTCCTCTTCCTCCTCACGCCGTCTCTTTTCCTCTGCGATTCTCTCAGCCTCAATTCTGCGGCGCTTTTCCTCTTCCAGATATTCTCTTTCAACAACGATTATCCTGTCTATTTCCGCAAGGACAGCCTCTGCATCATCAGGAAGCTGCTGTGTAAGTGCAGCAGGTGCACTGGCTTTTGAGGAATAATCAGACTCATATTCTTCAGGAACTGAACTGTCCAGCCTTTTTAGTATTTTAGGGGCTGAAGCCTTTCCTTTTTTTATTTTGAGCGTTTCCAGCCCTTCTTCATTTTCACGGGTGAATGAACGAAAGAGCATCAGGTTAAGAATGTTCAGACTGCAGAGATCCTGAATATATTTTTCATCCGGTTTCTGTGCAGAATCAGAAACGCTTATTTCATATCCGGCTTTGTCATAGCTTTCAATAAACTGCCAGAGCACGAGACAGGCCTTGAGATCAACGTTTTTGGTTATTGCATTGGTCCTCATTACCGGTGGTCTGATATAATTATTACCCATCTGCTGACAGAAGTGCGATGCCTTGTAACTGTTGATAATCTCTCTGAGTTTTTCAACACGTTCCCACATGGTCTGGCCGTTTTCGCCCCTTGTTTCAAGAGAATCCACTGTTTCTATCCTGAGTGACAGATTCATTTTTTTTCCTTCGCCGGCACTGAGCGAGGTATTGTAGTCCATAACATAGACTTCTTCATCTCTGGAAACAGTTTTCAGTTTCTCATATCTTCTTGTGATAAATATGAAGAGTCTGTCGATAAGTGTATTGACAAACTTGTTCTCATATGTCATCATACTTTCTTCCTTGTGTACATTCAGTACCTTGGAAGGAGTTATTTTCCCCGTTACCGGATCAACACTCTGGATAAGATCCGTATGCTGTGCAAGATGCTTAACAGACTCTACGGTTATCTTTTTTGAAAGTGCAACAGGAACTATTTCCTCTACATTTTCAACGGTCTTACGAGGGTTTCTCATAACATTATCGACATGAACAAGGCCCTTTTCAATTGCCTCAACCCAGTTGAGATCAATCATTTTTTCCATCATCTTATGGTTAAGGGAGATGGTGCTGCCCGCCTTTGAGTTCAGCATAAGGTATTTGTCATACATTTCGTCGCCGCTGAACTGACCAATCACGTCAATATAATTTTTATACCAGTCCCCGTATAACTGACTCATTTTATCCCCACCTGTCGATCAGCAGATACGCCGTAAATAAGCGATATATCTGCCGTTTGTTACTGTGCATTATGCTGTTAATAGAGTTTACGGAGTCTTTCAAGATATGCAATGGATTCCTTCATTGAATTTTTTCCGAAAGATTTCTGAAGATATGTACAGAGCTCCTTAAGTTCATCTCTCAGCATAGCAAGGTTAAGAGATTCAAATTTTCTGAATATCTTTGTCGCAAGTACATAGTCAACCCCGTCAAGTTCTTCTCCTCCGCATGCAACATAAACCGGTACAAACAGGTTCATCTGCTTTATGATACGGTTACCGAATGCAACTCTCAGTTTTTCGATTACCCACAGGTCAAGAAGCTGTATCTTTCTTAGTGTGTCCTGACTTATAGGATTCATCTTAAAAGCTTCATTGAAAAGTTCGTTCAGATGACTGAAACTGAGATTCATCGGCGGTGTGTCAGGTGCATCAAATGCCACGCCCTTGGAGTCGAGGTTTATCGGCTGGGCACGGTCATACACCTTATCGGAAATAGCAAATGTGGAGTCATCGTTATTGGCTGTTCCGATGTACCAGATATTCTGCGGAATCTTCAGCATTCCCTTGTCAAGATTTACCGGGTCGGTGCTCCAGACGTTCGGCACAAGGTCAAGCTTCCATTCGTCAGCATTCGGCATTTCGAGTATGGAGAGCATTTCTGCGAAGTAATACTCGACACGTGCGATATTCATTTCGTCGAGCAGTATAAAGTTTACATCATCGTTATAGGATGATGAATAAATTCTTTTCAGAACTTCAGTTTCGTTGAAGTTCTTTGTAAATTCATTGAAATATCCGAAAAGTTCGGTTCTGTCACGCCATGACGGCTGAACAGATGCGATAGTTGTATCCTTGTGCATGAATTTTCCGAAAGAGTACGGGAGAGAAGTCTTACCTGTACCGGAAATACCCTGAAGGATAATGAGCTTTGTTGATGCCATACCTGCAATAAAGAGCCTTATTGTTTTTATGTCATAGTAAAGCTTCATTCTGGAGCAGGCAAAGTTTCTGTACGCTTCACATATTCCTGCCAGATCAATCGAGTTGTCGTATTCAGGCGGCTGATAGGTCTTGTAAAAATTATCGACTTCGATGAGTTTTGAAAATCTTATATCATTTGTATGTATTATACCGTCATTTGTTGTCTGTACTGAAGCCTCTGCCGCTGCACCGTCAGAAACACCTTCAGAAAAGCCCTCCTGAGAAACGGGAAGTCCTGCAGCGGCAGCGAAAGCACCTGACTGCGGAATTCCTATCTGGGCTACTTTCATAGCCATGATTTCATCCTTTTCTCTTGTTAGTTTTAAGACCTGTCTCTGCAGGGTGCCGAGTTCCTCTATAATATCTTCATTGCTGACGATTGAGTGTCTGAATCTCAGATATTTTCTGAATGAAAGTATTAATATCGCTGCGATAATCACAAAAATCGCTGCAACAATGATTATTGACAATATGGAAAGTATCCAGTCGGTAATCTTAAAATCCACCGAGTGTGCCTTGAAAATATCTATGTAGTTCTTGATATTGAATATCTGCTTTAATCCGTCCCACAGGCCTCCGAAAATGTATCCGAATCCTTTAAGTATTTCGGATATAAATACAAAAAACCATTTCAGGAATCCGTCCATAAGTAATCTCCCTGTTTCCCTGTAAAATTATCAGTTTATCATTCCTTTACAGAATCATCTTCGTTTTCTTTATTTTTCTGCTGTGCCAGGTATTCCTCTATAGCCCGGCGTTTAATTTCCTCTTCGTCAAGCACATTTGCTGCCGGCCTTCGTATCTCAACTATAACCACTATAAATTTATAGAGTTCAAAGAGGAAGAACAGAGCCATAGGTATAAGTATGCATATGAAAAATCCGGTTTTTGTCCTCAGAAATCTCATTGCACTGCCGAACCGGCTTATTTTCACACCGGTCCACTGACCTATGATGTCTCCCGGATAAACCTCTATGGTGTCCTCAGTCGGATTGTTATCACCCTTTGTCACATAGCTTATGTTCCAGTCATGTTCGTTGACCTTGATGATACGGTGCGTATTTTTTACTCTCTTACCGTCGATTATTGTCCAAAAAGTGATTACGTCTCCTTCATTCAGGTCTTTTATATCATCTATATCTCTGGAAATTATCAGGTCATTTTTACTGAATGCCGGTTTCATAGAATCAGATTCGACTGTCAGCGGAATGTATCCCAGCAGGTTCGGCACTCCGTTGTTTCTGTCTGAAGTAAATACCAGAATAGTTACAAGTAATGCAAATATCAGTATTATCCAGGCTGCTGCATTTAAAATAAATGTAAAGGCTTTTTTAGCTATATGATTATGCTCCATTGAGTTTTTCCTTTCGCGTTTTTTTACTTTTTGTGCACGGTGAATCTTAACCAATCATGTATCTTCGACTATCTTAAAATTCATTCCCAGTTTTATCGTTCCTCCGACTATATTGTCAAGGCAGTCGGGATCATTGCCCTCGAGCCATATGACCACAGTATACTTGTCCTTCGCACCCGGTTCGAATTCTGTTGTTTTGGTGGTCATGATCACAGTGGAGGATTCAAACTCATAATCACAGTCACTCTCTATGCCGCTGCCGTCTGATTTTGTCTTACCGTAAACAGCCTTTTCGCCGTTTTTATAAACAGCAACTCTGATAGCCTCATCCACTCCGCCTTTAACACTGTCTATGTTCATTTTGCCGTTATATGTCAAAGTATCGTCGCCGGCGTTTATAAGATAAAAAGTATATGCTATGTAATTTTCCCCGTTATGCGCACCGTTTATCTTATCAACGTTGTCAGCTATATCGAGTCCGCTGATATTTGTCATATCATAAAGAATATCAGCATTTAAAACGGCTGTGGACTTCTCGTATTCCGGAGTTTCCGAAAGTGTCAGTCCCTGATTTATCATGTCGTACTTATTGACCCTTACGGTATACGCACCGAATTTTTCATAAAAATATGAGAAAGCATATGCAACAGCTATGATAGATGTAAGTATCGTTGCCAGCACACCGAGAAAACGCATAACAAGTTTATGACGCCTTGCCTCTTTTGCAGTACGCCGGAGCGTTATTATATCAGTACCCCTGCTGACGTCATTGCTTTCGGCGGTGTTTTCTTCGTTGTTTATTTTATTTTTCTTCAAAGCCCCTTCTCCAATCCATACATAATTTTATCTAAAAAGTAAATCTCCGTTCAGTCACCGGACTTCTTCCTTACAAACCTTTCCAGCATGTAATTTCCGGCGTAATCTCCCGTGTAAAATGAGCACTCAAGGTCATACAGCTTTGCAGTCTGTTCCGACGATGAAACCCCGTCAGCAACAGGTTCGGCATCCAGTTCACTGATAAAAGAAATTATTGACTTTACACATGAGTCTGAACGTTCACTTACACCGAGCATATCGGTAAGCCGGCTGTCGAGCAGGATATAATCAAGTTCGAAGTCTGCAAGTTTCATAAGAGGAAATCCGTCGCCTCCGACTCCCGGAAGCATGAAGTGAAAGCCGCGTTTGCGCATATTCCTTATAGATTCGGCACAGCAGCCGTCTTCTTCATAAAGAAGAGAAACGGGGAGTTCAAAGCAAATGTTTTCAGGAAATATGCTGTATTCCCCGATAATTTCGGAAACAGTTTTCTGACAGTCATTTTTCCTCAGCAGTCTCAGCGGCATATACATGGAACACCATTTGAAATCTATCCCGCGTTCCGAAAACTTTTCAGAAGCCTGTATCAGCTGAACAAGCGCAAGGTTGAATACGGAAATACACCGGTCCGTACTGTCCAGGACACTGAGATATCTGTCCGGCATCATCGTTCCCATATTCGGGGAATTGAGCCGCATATTTGTACGGTA
>SAMEA3663038__coassemble_459_pt1 | contig 13140 bp, 5 predicted proteins | sample SAMEA3663038__metabat2_low_PE_024 | metagenome-assembled genome bin SAMEA3663038 (sample SAMEA3663038) | pig gut metagenome | biome: pig gut; feature: pig-associated habitat; material: faeces | place: France | collected 2012
CTGAGAAGGTCTTTCTCCTGAGCAAATCTTAATACCCTAACAAGTGACTTACGGTCTGAATAACGTGTAAAGTCTATCTTTACTGTATCTGAAACTATACGTTCAACATTTTCAATAAGTTCCGTAAGCAGAAACTGCTCTCCTTCGGCCTTGTCATCAAGGTAAATCAGAACAGCACAAAGCAGACAGTAATCATCCGTAGTTTCAAAACTTTCTATTCCCATAAACGGCATAGCATTTGCCGGAACTTTTTCAAGTTTGATTAGTTTATTGTTTATTACCACACGCCAGTCAGGAAATTTGTGAAAGAAATCACGCATCTCAGAATCAAGTGCTCTTTTTATCTTAAAATAGTTTTCACGGTCATTTTCACGCAGAATCCAGAATTCATCCATTAGTTTTATAAATTCATCCATTGTTTTCTTCCTCAAATCTGATTATATATCCAGGCATATCGAGTTCACCGTCAGTACATTTAAGTACTATCCTGCGTCCTGTATTCTCGATATGAAATCTTCTTCCAAAATCAGTAATTCCCGAACGATTTTTATTCTGACCGGCAGATGACAGCCATTTAAGAACAGTTTTTCTTACCTGCTCCGGAACTGTCTGCTCTGAAATCTCCTCAAGATTCATCTCGTTATTCCTGATATATTTTTCTATCATCGCACGTTCTTCATTTATACGCTTTATCTGAAGCATTCTGCCAGCTTCTTTTTCAAATGCCTTGCTTGAAAATCCTTCAGTTTTTACTCTTGGCTTGTACACTCTTGTACGTGGCTTGACTTCAAACACCTGCGGTTCAATATCTGTAATATCGCTGTGAATACTGTCTGTTGTCCTGTCCGAATTATAACGGTAATGTTTTTCGTTCATAACTCCAAATACATGAGCGGAAAGGCAATGTGCCTCATTAACGTCCTCACATTCAGCAAAAAGGCTAAGGTATTTGCGGTAATCCTGTTTTCTGCTTATCACGGTATTCTGAAGCTGCATAAGCATTACAGCATCGTTTAAAAGTTTCCTGATAATCTCATTTGTATACTCCATAGCCATACTGCAGACAGACTGTTTTCCGTTTTCACTTACGAACCAGCGACGCACTGCTGTCCACTGCTCCTGAATATGAAGCTGTATCTGCTCTCTGTCCGGCATCGAAGATCCGGTACGCGGAATTTCCATCTCACTGTCTGTTATTATACCTATGAGTACATTTACATTTTCTTCTGACAACCCGGCAATTCTTGCTGATATCATCTCAGAATATTTCTGAAGAACACGGATAAAATCCCTGAGATACTGTATAAACTTATCTTTATAAATGATGAAATCCATTGACTTCATCAGCTTTTCGCCCTTAACTGAGTAAAATGTGTGCAGGTAATCTGAATAACTCTGGTTGAGTCTTCTGAAATCAGCCTGGAAATTCTTCCACCATTCATTGACCGTTCTCATATTTTTCTCAGAAATAATACTGTTTATCTGACTGAGACAGTCATTTATACGAACAAGAAGCGATGAAGAAAGGGTATTGCTCTCCGAAGTCATATTTTCAAGTTCAATAGTCATTCGTTCTATTATAACTGCACGTTCGGAAATAGAATATCTGTACTGTTTGTTTTTATACTCTTCAATAGTACTTACCTTCCGCGGATCCTGCATGGGAATTACGTTTTCCCATTCTGTAAGCTGAGCAAGAGCGCTCTTAACCTGTTCAGCCTCTGCATTTTCAAACCCGCTGCATGTCCTGAGTCTGCTGCATATTTCCTCCGCACTCATCTGAGAGTTGAGCATTTCCTTTTCGTTATAAAGTATTCTCATTATTGTTCTGTACAAAACTGAATTCTGTGCAGTAAGATATGATGTTTCCTGAACCGGAAGCATTCTGGAAGTGTTAATATTCATAATCTGACCTTTCAGGGGAATTTATTTTCTTCAGTATAAAATTACATACACTCTAATGTTATCATAATAGTTGGCATTAGTCAATATAAAAATTTATATAGTGGTTGGCGATTACGGAGAAGCCCCACAGCACTACCCGACCTTGCGGAGCGTAAAACTACTGCCCAAAAAGAAAAAGCCCTCAGAAACGCTTACAGGGCGTTTCCGAGAACTTGCGGTTAGTATTCAGTTCTTCGCATTATTTCAGTATGCATCATAACCATTATATCAATTTATGCTTACAGAAGACGTTGTTTTCTCGTTTTTTCAAAATGCTTTGAAAACAAATCTGTTTTTCATGAAATATGCGATTCAAGTCCTGACATAAGGTAATACACACATTTTAGTCCTTCTTGAAACGCACTCTTATCACCGCCATATGATTTTTTGTAAAGTATGTCAATAGCTTTTTTCGAGCATAACTCTTTAATAAAATCGGCAATTGTAACATCTTTATGTTTAAGCCTTAAACCATATACTCTACTTATGCTGTTTTTTCTTTCACCAAAATCAATGTATTCTAAAGGAGAAGTATCATAGAATAAGTATTCATACATTTGCTTAAAAAACTTATGATCATATAAACTAACACCATTGTTATAGGATTTAACTATATTAAGTATAAATGGAATAAAAACATAATTGTATGACAAGATACATTCATTAACCAAAGACCTCATTGGCGTCGCCTTACGCGAAGGTTCAAAATACTGTAGCAAAGATGCAGCAGATTTCCTCGAACCAATATTCAAAGAGTATACCGAATCATATCCTGATATGAAATGTATGCTTAGAGGAGACAGTGTTTTAAACAAATCCTTTAATCGCATGTGTCTGTTTGATTTTATCCATTCTTTCATCGCTTTCAGCTTACTTCTGAACTTCTTCTTACTCGTCTTTACCCGACATCTGAAGAACCCGTCTTTGTTCGCCTGTCCGCAATAGAATGTAAAACCTAAGAAATCAAAGGTCTCGGGTTTACCTTCTCCTCTTCTTTCACGGTCTCTTTTCGCAAATCTCCCAAACTCAAGCAACTTTGTCTTTTCCTCTGCCAGTTCCAGACCAAACTTACCAAACCTTCTTTTCAGCAGTTCCATAAATATTTCTGCTTCATGTTTCTTTTCAAAACAACAGACAAAATCATCAGCATAACGTATCAGATAACATTGTCCTTTCATCTTTTTCTTTACGGCTATTTCAAACCATAAATCAAGTACATGATGCAAATATATGTTTGCAAGAACAGGACTGGCACCATTTCCCTGTGGTGTGCCTCTTTCGGTATCGACATATTTGCCATTCTCCATTATTCCCGCTTTCAGAAATCTCTCTATTATTACCGCCAGATTCTGTACTCTGCCATCTGTTCTGTTTGCTTTCTGAATTCTGTAATTTATTCCGGCTGTTCCATTCACCATATTATCAGCTCTCCTTGTCTGTACGGTAGTTTCCTCTCCGAATCTATGAAATGTGTCTCCCTTCCCTCCATTTTGTTTATGTTGACAAAACTTCTTTGGTACTATGAAGACATCGGACTTCCTGTCACACATTGAAACGTCTTGTGGTATTACTCCGCTTGATTTTGTCTACCACGTGGGATGTGACAGGACCTCAGCTGTTCCGACAGTGTACTTATCATTAGCCTCGCCAAGCTCTTAGACTGAGGGACGTTTCGCAAACCTCGCCTCTTACGGTTTCCGAAATTTTGTCTGCTGCAAGCATCAATGCATCGACCTGTCCCAACTTTCACTAATTTCTCGGCTGTATCGCTTCACTTTCGTTTCGGCTCTGCTACTCCCTGTCCTACGCTTAGGTCTTATGTTACCAGCTCGACCCCAAGGACTCGGTACGGGCGGTTGGCTATCCCTTACCTGACAGGATTTTCCTGCTGCACTTCTGTCAGCTTACAAAGGTTACTTATGTAACCAGTGGAAATTCTGCTATTGCATAGCGAGTTTCGCAGCTCGCACTATAATTCTATTATACCTCTACATAAAAAAAGACAAGCAAATCTGCAAATTTGTATAACTGCAGATTTCTCAGTCTTTTCAAATAATTCTTACTTATTCAATTTTCATTCATGAAACAACCCTAAGCCAAACCAGAAAGGAAACAACAACTATGAGCAAAATAGGTTATATCCATGTTTCCACGGAGCATCAGGAAACAGCGAGACAGTAGGAAATCATGCGCGACTATCAGGTTAACCGCATTTTCTCCGAGAAGCTGTCAGGTGCAAACACAGACCGCCCTCAGATTAAAGCTATGTTGGACTATGTGCGTGAGGGCGATACCCTTTACATCGAGAGTATCAGCCGTCTCGGACGCTCCACGAAGGACTTGCTGAACATCATCGACACGCCCAACGACAAAGGTGTTACCCTTATCAGCCACAAGGAGAAAATCGACACCGACACGCCTGCAGGCAAATTTATGCTCACCGTGTTCGCAGCGCTCTCCCAGTTGGAGCGTGAGCAGCTCAAACAGCGTCAGCGTGAGGGAATCGAGATTGCCAAGGCACAGGGCAAGTACACGGGCAGAAAGCCCACCCCGATCGACTGGACGAGGTTCGGTCAGCTTTATAGGGAATGGAAGTCCAAGAGCATCACAGGGCGTGATTTTATGCGGAGAATGGGTTTGTCGGCTAATACATTTTACCGCCGTGTGAGGGAGTATGAAGCCACTCACGGCATTGCCGAACCGACCTCTGCTTGAAAGCCACCTCAGACGAACGGAAACGCCCCTCAGAGCCGTTCGAGCCTGCGGAGCGGAAAACTATAGTAAACGTCAAAATAAATTTGACTTTCACTATAATTATTTTATTAATATTGCTTGCACATCCGTTCCCTGCGGTCACTCCGTGCATATCGGCCAATAGTGAACAAAAAAATATTTTTTTCGTTCACTATAACTGCCTGAAAAGAAAAGACCTGAGAAGTGCTTGTGTGAGCAAATCTCAGGCCTTTGTGTGTTATTCAGTTCCAAAAGGGTATTCCGTCATTGTGGCGTACGCCACAATGCTGATTTGAACCTCAGCGGAACGGAAATTGAGTTTGTCATTAGAAATTGTTATTCTTACATAAGACCAAATTCTAAAGGCTCGATAACTTCACTCCACCAATTGGATTCTTTCAGAAGTGCTTTAGGGTTAATCAAATTAAATTTATCCCTTATTTTTTTAAAAATTAGGTACTCAGTGTTATCATCCTCAACTTCTTGATCTAAAAACAGACTCTTGTATAAATAAATAAAATATACGAACTCAGCTATATTATTATTTATATAGCATTCTGATATCTCGTCAGTGAGTGATATTATTTCATTTGTATTAAGATTAATACAAATTGTACCAACGCCATCAAATCCAACTGATAGGTATTTTGATTTTATAGTATTGAACTCAGTTTCACCAAAAAAACGAAGATCTTCAACCACAAACACATCGTTAAGCTGAGGAAGTCCATACATTTTTAAAAAAACATCTTGTGTGTTATTAAAAATCTCGCTTTTGAAGAATGTTACACCACAGTTTTTTAAATATGTTACCGCCTGATCTATTTCGTACATGATAATTCCTCTTTCTCTCAATAAAACTAATCCCTTTTCCATATATTGTTAATGGCTTTGCCAAGAGCAGCTACTCCTCGCCTTCTTGAAAGAGCATCACCATATTCAAAACTGTATGAAACTAATGCGTTTGGAAAATTATTCTGTATATATTTACGGCAACTTCCATTTCGGGTTATGCAAGGCTGCAGCTCAGAATATATCCTTGTTACATTTGACCCCTGTACTCCCATAGATTTTAATTCATCGGCAATTATCCTTTCAGCATGTCTTCCACCATTGCTATGTCTTGTTAATGTCTTTAGTTCATCATCATCCATATATTCAAATACTGATACATTACGTCTTCCACGCAGATTGTTAGTCTTTCTATAGTTAATAGCATTTTGGCTTAAATCCGTTGAACCATATTCAACCATACAATCATTGTGTACAAGAATTAGTTCGTCAGAGACATAGTAGGTATGAAAATCTGAAACTTCAAAATTATATACTATTACATGCTGATTTTCGGGGAGCGGAACTAATTCAACCTTATCGATTACGATACTACTGCCCTCAGCAACACGGAGCAAATCACCATCATTAAGGAACTTAGCCTTTGTCCAGCCTTGTCCTTCTACCCAGAACGGGTGTTCTTTTGTGGTTTCAATAATTTCTCCGTTTGCCTCTATATAAACAAGTGTATCCTTGACATAGGTATAGGTTCTTAAAACTTCCTTATATGATGTTTCGCCTGTTTCAGGATCGGTAGCAAGTACTTTATCTCCAACTTCTATAGTTTCAATTGCTTTACCACCATGAATAGTTGCAACAATCGTTCCTGCAACAAAACAGCCTTTTTTGCAGTAATTAGATGGTCCTTTTTTCGAAGCTATTTTATTTACTATTTTACCACAAGCAGCCTTTGCAATAGCCCCCTCAACAACTGCTACTGATGCACCACCGAGTGAGTACGCAGCTTTATTTGCAAGACTCTGCCAGTTTCCGTTATAAACATCCTTAGCAAGGCTACAAAGAGAATTGTATTTCTCTATTGCCATACCCTTTACGCTACCAACAGGATCGTTAGCAAATGACTTTACTCCACTGATCAGAGCTTTTGCTGTTTGCTTCGGATGCGTAACCGCACTTATCTGAGAACCAAGTGTATCTACTACACCATGGCTGTAGCTTGCGAAGATCTGACCTGCCGGACCACTGTTCTCAAGAACTCCTATACCAGTTTTCCAGTCATCAGCTCTGTCTTTTCCCCATTGTTTTACGCCATTCCAAGCCTTGGAAGCTCCACTCTTGATTGAACCCCAAATTGAATGTCCAGTGGGATCAAAATTCAGAATCGGATTGTTGTGGCAATAAGTATAACGATTAAGGCTTAATGGATCTGCAGCTTCACCACCATAGCTGTCACGGGAGATAAATCTTCCGATTGAAGGATCGTAATATCTTGCTCTGAGGTAAATTGAACCTGTCTCCGCATCATAATACTCACCGCAATATCTGAACGCATTAGTATCACTTTCGTCCAGATTCTTTTCAACACCAAAGGCATCGTATCTGTAAGTTTTGATATTATTTGCAGAGGAGTTTGTAATACTTACAACATCACCATGAGCATTTTTGCGATAATAGTTATAGTCTGACTTTACACCGCTTGAGAAATTATAACTTGCTGTGATACCTGCACCAAAGAAATAGCAATCTGCGGTATATGGGGAATCATCAGTTATATCTGCTATAATATTCTGGTTGCCGTCCCAAACGTGTTTAGTTGTGTGACCATTTACTGTCTTAGAAGAACGTAAACCATCAGCATTGTAGGTATAGCTTGCAACAGATTCACCGTCGCTGTACCCAGTAACCTGATCAAGAACGTTATAAGTAAAGTTCTCAGTCTTTTCGTTTGAAATCTTACTAAGCTGATTACCATTATTATCATAGGTATATGCTGTAATCTCGGTTTCTTCTGTATCTGTTTCGTCACTTATGCCTGTTTTTGTTTCACTCTGAAGGAGTGCTGTATACTGGTTCTGAGCATTCTTGTAGTTATATACTGTTGTGAATACTTCTGAACCAGTTGCTGTCATTCTTATACGGTTGCCATAGTCATCATAAGAATAATTATACTTATCAGTCAGAGAAGCATTTTCAACTTTTTCTTCTGTAAGCTGACCAAATCCGTTGTAAATATAAGAAGTAGTTTCAGTAATGTTATTCTCAGTTACTATTTTTCTGGAATCTGAGCCGTCAAGGTAATATTTGTAGGTTGTAGAAGCAATTTCATTTTCACCGTTGAAGCTCCTGATCTCTGTTACTGCGTTAATACAGTTATAGGCATATTCTGTAGATATTCCGTTTGCAAGGATTTCCTTGCTTCTGTTTCCGTTAGCATCATATTCGTAAGAAACGATCTGGCTACCGGATTCAGAAATAGAGGAGACTCTCATCTCATCATCGTACTGATAACGAACATCTGAATAAAGAAGAAGATGTCTCTGTCCGGTTATAGTTCTCGAAACATAATCAGAAATTCCTTCATAGAAATAGCCTTTGAATGTGCCATTGCTGTCTGTTTCGCTTATAACACGTCCGAGCTTATCATATTCATATGTTGTGGTTGCATTTCCTACTGATGAGCTGATCGTTCTTCCGAGTCTGTCAAACTGATAAGATGTGGTGACAGAGGAATTACCATTGCTATCCGTTTTAACCGATCTTGTAAGTCGGTCAAGATCATCATAAGTGTTTACAGTGATATTTCCGTTAGGATCAGTAGAACGGATAACATTACCGTTAATGTCGTACTCTGTTGTTCCGGAAACATACTCAGTGCTGTCATGGTTGCTGATTGGTCTAAGATACTGGTCATACTCATATTCTGTCAGAACATAGTCATTATCATTATCTGACGAAAGACCAGTATACTGCTTAGTAACATTACCAAGCATATCATACTCATATTTAGTGATGTTGACTGCGTTCGTTTCAGAATCAATCATTCTCACTTCTATGAGATTGCCTACACCATCGTATTGGGATTCTGTAATGATGTTTTTAGTTTCTGCAGCATCCTGTTCGTTGAAAGGATCAATTGTCTTAATTACGTTACCGATCTTATCATATTTTATTTCAGAAACAGCGTATTTAGGATTTCCGTTTTCGTCCTTATTGAAAGGTGTATATGTTTTTGTCAGCGCTCCGAGGAAACCATATTCATATTTTGTTATATTTCCAAGAGCATCAGTTTGTCTTGCGAGTGCGCCATTAGCATAATAATTGCAAGTTCTTTTAACATTTCCGTTAACCGATTCAGATACAGTATTTCCTCTGAAATCCTGCAATGTTTCTGTTACAACCTGCTTATTAGCTGTAATGTAGGCATAACTTCTTTCTTTAAGTCCGTAGATATGTCTTGTTTCATAATTTTCCAGACCGTTATACACTGTAAAATCAGAATCTACATACTCATACTCGTTTCTGGAAATAATCTGATTAGGGGAGGAGGCACTGTCTTGGAAATATGTTGCCTTTTCTCGCTGTAAAGCATCATACTCTGTAATGCTTATCGAGCCATCGGGATTTGTTGTTTTTACAAGATTACCATAGGCATCATATTCAAATGTTGTAACATTACCTAAAGCGTCTGTAACAGTAGAAGGAAGATTACCACGGTTAAAAGTATAGGTTGAGCCAATACTCTTATCTGCAGCGTATTTTGGTGTGTATTCAGCAGTCTTTCTTCCAAGAATATCATAATCATATGATACAACAATCCCGTCATCACCAGTTCCATAGGTCGTGATTTTAGTGATGTTATTGAAATTATCATACTCATATGTTGTTCGTGTGGTATTCTCACTGCCATCAGCATTGTAGCTTACAACCTCTCTTACTTCTGAGGGCTGTAATGAATCATTATACTCGAATGTTGTTTTGCTGCAAATGTTCCCATCGCTATCTGTAATGATAGTAGATGTGACAAGACCATTTGAATTGTATGTATTCTCTGTGACATTACCTTCCGGATCAGTCGTAGCTCTTATAAGTCCGGCGAGTCGTGTACTTTCATCAATAGTCAGCTCATAATAATCATATTCAGTAATAGCATAATTATCAAGAATAACAGAATCAAAACTGAATGAATTATCAGAAGCTAAAGCATATGCATTGTCAACAGGATGAATACTGCTGCCTTTACGTTTAACATTGACTCCGGTGGAATCATATTCATAAATGGTAACATTTTTCATCTCATCAACTTCAACAAGAGGCATATTTTTGTCATTATAGCTTGTTAAAGTAAATGTGCCGTCAGGATTTGTAACTTTTGTAACATTTCCTTTCGAGTCATATTCGTACTCTGTTATATTCCCTGAAACATCGGTAGCCTTCTTTACCTCATCATATTTATTTTTCCCCTCTGAATTCTTATAATATTCAGTGCGGTCAGTATATTCTGTGCCATCCACGATAGTATGATTTGCAACGATAGCATAATCCTCATCATACTCGTATGTTACCTTTTTGAGGAGCTTATTACCATCATATTCTTCCATACCTGTTTGACAGTTTTCCCTATCATAAACATAGACCTGTTTAAGTCCATGCTCATTTATAGTATTATCTACTCTGCCATTGTCAATGTATGTGACATTGAGAGTTGTTTCACCAAAACAGTTTTCTATTCTGTTAAGTTTACCTTTTTCATCGTAGAAATAGGCTTCTCTTGCTCCCTTGACATTAGTAGCAGCTATCAGGCGATTATTGTCATCATACTCATAGGTGACTTCCTTGTGAGCTGATTCATCTTCAATTTTTGTAATTCTTCTGTAATCAGCATTACCAGTATAGTAAATATAGTATTTTCTATTAATTGAATCAGTGACGGTGCGCTTGTTGTTCTCAATAGAAGAAATCAACATTCTGTTGCCATTAGCATCCTTGATCCAGTCAAGCTCGCCATTGGTATTGAAATGGTACTGGCTCTGAGCAACATTAGTTACGGTATACTCATACTGATTTCCTACCTGCACTTCTTCAAGAGTGCTATGGGCATTTACACATCTGAAATTATTAGCACCAATTTTTTCAAATGTTGTATTTGAGCCGTCAGGCAGAACGACCTGAATATAGTTGCTGTAACTGTTTGTTATGATTTTGCTTACATCAATATTGAAATCCCAGCCGATACCAAAGGAACCTTCTTTAGGATTTGTAGAATTATATGAACGCACAAAATCAGCACCTACACCCGGAGTAGTTACGCTATAATCTTCAAAACTCTTTTTGTAGTTACCTGTAGCAGCGTGAACGCCATCCGGACCTTCCCACGCTTTGCGATATGCGGTTAATTCTTCTTCGTTTGTTCTAAACCACGGTCTGAACCAATACAATTCGGGAGAATAACCATATGGGAAGATTACGCCGAGACAATTTCCGTTGTCATCTACATAGTCAAAATTGAATCTTCTGCCTGTTTGGGTATTACCATCATCATCAAGATAAGTATATTCATTTGCCCACAGAATTGTTTGTAGACCATTTGGGTTCAGAAATTCAATTGAATGTGTTCCAGAGGAGTATATTGCTTTGGCACCGGAAGGCTCATTAACATTCCAATGGTCACCATAAAAATGAATCTGTCCGGCAGTCCACTTACCTTCCATGTTGGCATCAGTAGCATATGTCCATGGACCACAGATAATAAGTTCGTCATTTGCATTTGTCATAAGAATTTGATCTTTACAATGCATCTTTCCAAAATCAAAGCACTCACCAATATAAACAGTACCTCCATTTATATTGAGTGTTTGCCCTGGTACAGTATCCCATCCATCGGGAGAAGCCGTTCTAAAAACAAGATTTTTCCCAACGTAAAGAAATCCTGCATTTACATCAAGGTTTGCAGCAACACCATTAGCCCAAAACTGTGGGATATTGGTATTAAATGACATATACTCGTTTACAGCAAGCGTGTGTCCGTTCAAATCGAGATCCGTATCATGAAGGTTGTAGCTGTACGGGAAATATGCGCCTTCTTCAAGACGAAGGTATTTCTTAAATGCATTATCCCAGTTCAGATCGCCGTTATAAGCACTCTCAAACCAGTTAACGTCATAAGAATCGATCTCACCACTGTTGTTTTTATCCATGTATTCATGATAATTCTCAGAACGCTTGGGAAGATTGGAGTAGTATTCGATACCTTCCTGATCGTCTGAATCAACGAATCCGTCATGATTGAGATCCATATTATAGTAATTTACAGCGTCCGAATTATCCGAGTTATCAAAAAAATTACAGTAGGCTGTATAATCATCGGCATTTATCGAACCATCACCATTAATATCCCAAACTCCAGAAAGAGTTGTGATTACATTATCAAGATAGTTTGCAAAATCTGTGAAGTCATTTGTGTTGATAACATTATCATTATTCAGATCATAGGCGGCGATATTTGAAGGTACGGAAATACTATCTTCGTCCATATTGATATACATCGCTTGTATCTCATTAACATCACTCTGCGAAATAGTACCGTCTCCATCTATGTCCATCCAATCAAGATAATCGCTTGCACCTTTTACAGCGTGTAAACAAGAACTAACATAATTGGCATCATCGGAGGTAAGATTATCATCGCTCCACTGATTATTATCGTTAGCATTATAAGTGGTATCACCCGGTACAAGTGTAACAGTGTCATGTGAACCGTTAGAGCCTACAACAAAAGAGCCTGTGCCATAATCTTTCAAATAGAAGGGCAGATATCCGTCGCATTCATACTTTACATGATAAACGTCAGAATATCCACCTTCGATAGAAACATTATACGATTCACCATTATGAACAGTCTGATGAGTGAGTTCCTGCCAGTCTCCAGTGTAAATACGAATGTAAATAGGCGGATCATCGTATCGTGTGACTTCTGACACCTCACCCAATGAAACTATGCCGCTTACTGTAAGCGAACTGCTAACATCATCCATCGGGTCACTGTTGGCACTTCGTCCTTGTGCTGACTTCAAAAGTCTTGAACCAGTGACTACATCTGTATCACCAAAGTAGTCAACTTGCCCCAGTTCAGATACTGCCTGCTCGAATTCCTCAGCAAGCTCCTTTTCAGTTTTCTTCTCCTTGATACTTTCAGCAGCGTATGCTATTGTATCAGGGTGAAGAATTCCTTTTGATGTTCCATCACCGAACAGCACTATTTGTCCTGTAAACAGAACTGATAGCACGCCGGCGATGATGCGATTGTGTGTTTTGACCATTTGCTAAATCCTTTCATTTAGATTTTGAATTGAAAAGAGCATTCTCAAATCAGCTATCCGTTCGCAGATATTAAGAATGCTCTATTCCATTTTCAATTATATCAATTTGCTAAATTTTTGTCAAGCTGTTTTTGTAAATCAACAGTATTTTTTGTAAAACCAACCGTCCAAACTTTACCAAATAATCGTTGATAAGGTGTTGCTTACAGCACCTCAGTAAGCACAATATCTTCTTACATTAAAGTCAAAATACGAAAGTGGCAGATGGGAAACGGATGTTGTTGACTTTGTCAAAAAATATTGGCTCTTCTGCACTGTTGGTCGATAGGTTCACCGGAAATCCACGCCACACTTG
>SAMEA3663038__coassemble_463_pt1 | contig 13108 bp, 10 predicted proteins | sample SAMEA3663038__metabat2_low_PE_024 | metagenome-assembled genome bin SAMEA3663038 (sample SAMEA3663038) | pig gut metagenome | biome: pig gut; feature: pig-associated habitat; material: faeces | place: France | collected 2012
TCATCCGGTGTCTTTTTAAAATCAATAATCGCCCCTCCCTTTGTAAATTCCACGATAAATGAAAACACATTCATGTCCCACGCTGAAACTGTATAGATATTGCCAAAGACCAAAACGAGACAGGCGGCAGCAGTGCCGATAAACCATTTTGGCATCTTAAAAAAGTTTGCTTTTCTGTTTCTTTCATACAGAACTCTTCGCTTGTCCTCAATATCAGATTCTGTCAGCGAGATACCTCTGGCTTCCAGCGTTCCCGTTACCAGCTGGTCAACAAGGTCATAATCTATTTCATTTTCAGGTTTTGAAAGTTCTTCATTGAGCATGGATTCAAGTTCTTCGGGACTTTTAACTGTTTCCGAACTGTTTTCAGCCAAAACTCTTGAAATTATTTCTTCTCTGTTCATCCTGAACACCCTTTCATATTATATACGTCTGAAAATCGCCTTTTTTCTACAATCAAAAAAATATTTGTATGATTTCATAATTATCCATTGAGAATATTGTTGAGTTTGTCGGCGTTATTCAGTATTTTCTGCTTTATTCGTCTTATCTGCTGATACATAGCCTTTGGAGATTTATTTCTGATCTTTGCAATCTCATCAATGTTTTCACCCAGAACATAAAATTCTTCCAGCAGTATGAATTCATCGTTATCCAGGATTTCATCCAGTATTCCATCAGAAAACATATCTTCTGATGAAATGTTGGATGCTTCAGGAGAATCAAGGGAAATATCATTTTTAATTTTACGGTAATAATTATTAAGCTCGTTTTTTGCTGTTCCATACAGCCAGGCGGGAATACTGGTTGTGATATTCAGCTTGTTTATTTTTCTTAAAAGTATAAGAAAAACATCCTGTGTACAATCTTCAGCCAGTTCCTTGTTGCCATTAAGCCTCAGACAGCAAAACCGATATATCTTTTCATAGTACTGCTCATATATTTCATCGAAATTCAAACTTCATCAATCCCTTCAAGAGTTGTCTATTCAAATATACCATAATAAGGATGATATTTCAACACTCAGATGAATGACGATATCTCTCATACTTCATGAACACCCTTTCATAGTATATACTGCAAAAAACGCCCTGTTTTTTTATACAGCTGCAAACTTTGTGTAATGTCACAATTCCCTGCCTGCAGATTGGTACAAACCTGATAACCAAACCAGCCGTTAAACACTATTCTTTTATCTGTTTATCCTAATTACATCTTTTGGACATTTATGCTATATATATCGTATTTTCTTTTTTATTACATTTTTGAGAATCTTTATTGACTTTACTGTATAAATATGGTACAATGAATTCAGTTGCTAATCTTCCGGATTAGTGATATAATAATTAAAGGAGATTCTATAATGAACAACAAATCAAAAAAGAAGGAAAGGAACGATTCCGCAGATCCGGCCGGAAGAACAAACTCAAAGCACAAGGATACTCTTTTCAGATGTATCTTTACCTTTAAAAAAGAGTGGTTACTTGAGCTTTACAATGCAGTAAACGGTACTGCTTACACAAATCCGGACGACATTACCTTTACCACTATCGGAGATGCTGTTTACATAGAGATGAAAAATGATATCTCGTTTCTTATTTCAGATATTATGAATTTCTATGAACACCAGTCAACCTTCAATCCTAATATGCCGGTTCGTATGCTGATTTACAGCGGAATGGTCTACAGCAGATATGTGGAAGACAAAAGCAATGACTTCAATCTCTACGGAAGCCGCATCAACAAACTCCCTGTTCCGAAGTGCGTCTGTTTCTACAATGGCAAAACCAGCAAACCTGATGTCTCAGTTCTGAAGCTCAGCGATGCTTTCGGACCTGAAAACAAAACTGAACCGGACATTGAAGTCAAAGTCACCATGCTTAACATCAACTACGGTCATAACCTTAAACTGATGGAAGCCTGCAAGCCGCTTCAGGAATACGCCTGGTTTGTAAATGAAATCAGGAGCAATCAGAGTAACCAGCTCAATGCTGAGACTTCCATTGACAGGGCGATTGACACTATGCCGGATGATTACAGAATCAAATCCTACCTGCTTAACAACCGTGCGGAGGTGAAACGTATGTGTATTACTGAATTCAATAAACAGAAATTTCTTTATGACTGTAAACGTGAAGCTGAAGAGGAGCGCGAAAGAGCTGAACGTGCGGAGGCTAAGGCCAGAGATGCAGAGGCCAAAGCCAGAAATGCAGAGACTAAGGCCAAAGAAGCGGAAGAAAAGGCCAGAAAGGAAAAATTTCAGTCTGAACTTTCCTTTGTAAAAATTCTTATGGGTAATACAAATATGTCCGCTGAAGAGGCTATGAAAACCATTGGGATAAAACCTGATGATTTTCAGAAGTACACAGATATTCTGCTGCAGCAGTAAAATCAACTACGGTCATAACCTTAAACTGATGGAAGCCTGCAAGCCGCTCCAGGAATACGCCTGGTTTGTAAACGAAATCAGAAGCAATCAGAGTAACCAGCTCAATACTGAGACTTCCATTGACAGGGCGATTGACACTATGCCGGATGATTACAGAATCAAATCCTACCTGCTTAACAACCGTGCGGAGGTGAAACGTATGTGTATTACTGAATTCAATAAACAGAAATTTCTTTATGACTGTAAACGTGAAGCTGAAGAGGAGCGCGAAAGAGCTGAACGTGCAGAAGCTAAAGCCAAAGATGCAGAGACTAAGGCCAGAGACGCAGAAACCAAAGCCAGAGACGCAGAAGCAAAACTTATTAAAGCAGAAGAAGAAAAAATTTCATTCATCAGAAACCTTATGAATAATTCTCACATGTCCGCTGAAGAGGCTATGAAAACCATGGGGATAAATACTGATGATTTTCAGAGGTACACAGATATTCTGCTGCAGCAGTAAAATAAACAAATAACTTTTAAAGAAATCATTTAAGATTAAACCAGCCAGTCACTTTGCTTTTTTGCAAACTGACTGGCTGTAGTTTTGTTCCACGTGGAACATAAAATCAATCCAAAACTTAACATCTTTATTTAATACGAAACATTGAGAAATACCTGTAAAACACTACTATACCCCGGCAATGCATAAAGGTCATCGCCGGGGTATTTTATGCTTGTTATGCGCATGATTTATTGACAATACGCATATAATATGCTATACTATGAGATATAAGGAGGTGCAAATTTATGGCTAAAGTGAGCACAAATATCAGCCTTGATGCTGACTTAAAGAAAGCTTGTCAGGAGCTTTATTCTGACCTTGGTATGGATCTTACAACCGCAGTTACCATTTTTCTGAAGCAGTCTCTCCGTGTTCAGGGTCTTCCTTTCAGCGTGACCAGAGTAAATCCAAATGCAGAAACAGTTGCTGCTATGAACGAATACTATGAGATGAAAGCACATCCCGAAAAGTATAAACGTTACTCTTCGTTCCGTGAAGCAATGGACGAGGTTTTGGAAGATGCTTGAAATCATTTTATCGAACCGGTTTAAAAAAGACTTAAAACTCATAGCCAAACGCGGATATAATCTTGATTTGCTTAATGATGTTGTAGAATTGCTTGCAAGACAGGAACCACTCCCTGATAAAAACCGTGATCATAGTTTAACTGGAAACTATATCGGCTACCGTGAGTGTCATATTCAACCGGACTGGCTTTTAATTTACTGTGTGGATGGCGATGAATTGATGCTTTTTCTCTCACGAACGGGCACGCACTCAGATTTATTCACATAATGAAGCTAACTGAAAAAACAAAAACTCCGAACATCACAATTAAAAAATATAGTGAACGCAATTTATTTATTGCGTTTACTATATTTTAATAATTTTAAGTAAACCAGAAAAATGCCGTTTTCCAGAATCCGGGAAACGGCATTTTTATTATTAAGAAAATATTAAGAAACCCCTCCGTCAAAATTTAAGAAAAAGAAGTTATAATAAAATCACGGAAGGAGGAGAGCGAAATGGTACGGAAATTTGAAGTTAAGCGTATTTTGTGGTACAATATTCTAAAAAGACTTATCGAATAAGGAGAGCAGAATATGAATGGAATAGATGGCTCAACTATACTGGTTGTTGATGATGATCATGATATAGTAAATGCTGTTTCAAAGCTTCTGGAGATGGAAGGATATAAAATTATAAAGGCCTACGACGGACTTGAGGCACTTGACTGTATTATGCAGAACGATGTTCAGCTGATACTTATAGATATAATGATGCCGAAGCTGGACGGGCTTTCAGCTATGATGAGGATAAGAGAGAAAAAGAATATCCCGGTGATAGTTCTTTCAGCAAAATCAGAAGACAGCGACAAGATACTCGGACTTTCAATGGGCGCTGATGATTACATAACAAAACCCTATAACCCCATGGAACTTTCCGCAAGGGTTCGTTCAAATCTCAGAAGATACCTGATGCTCGGTTCAGCACAGACTTCATCAGATACGGGAAATGTAATCAGAAACGGCGGCCTCTCACTTGATAAGGACGCAAGACAGTTTTATGCTGACGGTGAACCTGTGAAACTTACGGCTACAGAGTATAAGATTGCAGCACTGCTCATGGAAAATGCAGGACGGGTATTTTCGGCGGAAGAAATATATTCAAAAGTGTGGAACGAAGATTCATATTCAGTAGAAAATACAGTTATGGTGCATATACGCCATATCAGAGAAAAGATAGAGATAAATCCGGGCGAGCCGAGATATCTGAAGGTCGTCTGGGGAATAGGTTATAAGATAGAAAAAATACCCGGAGGATAAAAGATGGGCTTTTTTAAGAAAAAATCGGTGCGGGTGGCGGCACTTGTTACTGCATTTGCATTGGTTTGCTGTGCAGCGTATGCAGCAGTCGGAAATATGATAAATAATAACGCAGCCAGTAAAATAAACCAAAACACATATTTAAGTCATGAGAATTCTGCTGATGAATTTCGGGAGATAAACAGCTGGGCATGGAAAGTGGTCAGTATGTATATGATGTACACTAAAAATACGCTCCCTGACAGCCGGTCTCTTGAAAGTGAAATGAAAAGAATCGGTCTTACAGACAGCAGCGGTGATCTGATACTGCCCGTATCTGAAAACTATTATTATAGTATAGAAATAAACGGAGAAAAATACTCAAACAATCCAGAGATATTTTCAGAAAAAGCTGACAGTAAATATATGTATGAGTCCAGATGCGATATAAACAATAACGAAATCCTCACGGAACCGGAATACATGGAATATTTTTTCAGACATGTCTATTGGAACCGATGCTACACCAATAATGCGGGTATGTATTATTATTATGCAGACGGACGGGGCATTGCGGTTTACACTTATGATACTGAAGGACTGGAAAGATATACAGATAATCTGGGAGCCGTTATATATCTGAACAGTGACGGAACCTCACCTGTACCGTGTATTTATAACGATGGTTACAGCTATAAAAGTTTTGATGCAGATAACCCTTTGCAGAAAGAAAATATGAAAATAGGATACAGTGATACTGCAAGGATAAATATTCTTCCGATACAGAAACACATAGATGAATATGAAAAATGTAAAACAATCAGAGACGCTGCTGAACAGAAAAGCATGCGTACTATGGTTTGGTGTATCGCACTTATTGCACTGGCCGGACTGATGACCGTGTATGTTGTAATAATGGGAGGATATAACGAGAACGAAGGCAGATTTTTACTCAGATTTCAGGACAGAAGATTCGGTGAATTTCATGTGATTGCTGCGGTTTTGTCTTTAGGAATGGTATACCATTTATATATATTTGAGTTTGACAGAATAATAAACGGATTCGGAGAAACTGAAGTAAAAGCAGGAGGGACTGCCATAGCAGGAATACTTTATCTTATACTTGTATTTTCAGTTGATTCACTTCTCAACAGATTAAAGTGCAGAAATATAAAAGATACATTCCTGATTACAGAGACAGCAGGTAAAGTGTGCAGTAGAATAAAAGATAAAATAATTGAATTTGAAATGATGAGAAATGATGCCTTTACAAAGAGATTTCTTCTCAGAATTCTCTTTGCCGTGGCAGCAGGATTTACATCAGCGGTTATTACCCTGTTTACCGAAAGCATTCTGTTTTTTGTCGCATCGGCTGTTGTTATTGTTGTTGTATACACATTTTCCGGTTTAAAGGATCTGGAGGCACTTAATAAACTCTATGAAAATATTGCAAAAATAAGCGAGGGTGACTATACTATGTGTATTGATGACCGGGGCAGTGTTACATACAGTGCAACAACAAATCTGAACCGCATATCCGACGGTATTCAGAATGCCGTTGACGAGCAGCTGAAATCCGAAAGAATGAAGATAGAACTTGTTACAAACGTATCGCACGACCTTAAAACCCCGCTTACTTCAGTTATAAGCTATGTTGACCTGCTTTCAAGAGAGGAACTTCCGCCGGAGGCGAGGGACTATGTTTCGGTACTTGAGCAGAAAACGGCAAGGCTTAAAAATATTGTGTCGGATGTATTTGACCTTGCAAAAGCGACAAGCAGTACCGACGTAAATGTTGAGAGGATAGACGCTGTCATACTTGTAAGACAGGTACTTGCCGATATGGAGGAGACTTCGCGGAAATATGAACGTGAGATCAAAACGGATATCGGTGCGGAAAGTGCATTTATCATGGCAGAGGGCAGAAAAATGTACCGTGTTATTCAGAATCTCATTGACAATGCACTGAAATACTCCATGAACGGTACAAGGATATATTTAAAACTCCGTGCTGAAAACGGAAAAGTATGTATCAATATCAAAAACACTGCAGCCTATGAGATGACATTTACACCTGAAGAAATCACAGAGAGATTTACACGCGGAGACAAGTCACGAACCACAGAGGGAAGCGGTCTTGGTCTTTCAATAGCAAAGAGCTTTACCGAAGCCTGCGGCGGAAGTTTTTCCGTAAGCACGGACGGAGATGTGTTTGCTGCAAATATTGAATTTGATGTGGTGTGAGCAATTATTAACAGTAGGAGATAACATGAAAAAGAAAATATTTTTGCTGGTTTCTTTTGCAGTAGCAGTTGTTTTTGCAGGTCTGTGCATGATAAAAAAATATGCATATAACGTTGAGCCTGTTAACTTAAGCGACCTGCAGTGTGCAGATATCGGTAAGGCAGATAAACTTATGATAGTTGCACACCCGGATGATGAAGTTCTGTGGGGCGGAGGTCATCTTATGGATGAGGGCTATTTTGTTGTATGCGTTACAAACGGACGCAACAGAAAAAGAAGTGAAGAGTTTCAAAAAGTTATCAGCACTTCCGGAAACAGTGGTCTTATACTTGACTATCCCGATAAGATTTTCTGGAAGCGTGACAATTGGGCGGATGTATACGAAATGATAAAATGTGATTTGGAAACAATTGTGGGATACAAGGAATGGAAACTTATCGTCACACACAACCCGAACGGAGAGTACGGACATCAGCATCATAGGATGACCAGCAAAGCTGTTACAGATGTTTATAATGAAATATGTGATCCGCAACCGGAGTTGTATTACTTTGGAAAATATTATAAAAAATCAGATATGGAAAAGATAAAAAACAGTCTGGAAAAATTAAGTTCACCTCAGCTTGAATTTAAGGAGAGCCTTGAAAAAAAATACAGCTCACAGGCTGGAACAATAGAAAAATTAAAACACATGAATGAATATGAAATGTGGACAATATATGAAGAAAGAGATAAATAAAAACGAATTAAAAAACAATGCAGTATTTCACTGTATAGTACTGTCGGCAGTCTTCCTGCTGACAGTTCTTGCTGTTACACGTCTGAGATATGCTTACGGGTCAACGCTTGACTGGTGCAGTCAGCATTATGTGTTCCCGGATTATTTCAGAAATCTGTTCTATGAAACCGGAGAGCTTTTTCCGGAATTTGCACCGCATATAGGTGCAGGAGAAAATATTTACTATTTTTCATATTACGGATTGTTTTCTCCGGCAGTAATGCTTTCGTATCTGTTACCATATGTTGATATGAAGGAATATATACAGATATCAAGTATTGCAGAAATGCTGATAAGCATAAATCTTTTTTATGTATTTATAAGCAGAAAATTCAGAAGCAGTACGGCTTTTGCAGTATCATTTCTTTTTATGATTTCCCCGCCTCTGATTTTCAACAGTCACAGACATATAATGTTTGTAAACTACATGCCTTTTCTGATAGCTGCACTGATATCTGCTGATTTATTTATTGAGAAAAATATAAAAACGCCGCTTATACTGTTTACTTCACTGACTGTGTATACAAGCTGGTTTTTCAGTATACCATCAGTTCTTGCAATAATTACATACAGCATTTATTCATATCTCAGACAAAACAGGTCTGGTATAAAAGCTTTTCTGTCAGCAGGTATGAGATTTGCACTATGTATGATAACTTCAGTAATGACAGCAGGAATACTTCTACTGCCTTCGCTTAAGGCTGTTTTGTCAGGAAGGAAAGGTGCAGGAGCCGGATTCAGCTTATCTGCTCTGCTGCCGTTTTCAGTACCTTCAGTCATATGTCTTTCCCCTTACGCTTTTGGGCTTTCGTGTTTTACAGGACTGTCAGTTGTATTTGCAGTGACACTTAAGAAAAACAAAGCCGGAAAATTTCTTGGAACAGTTCTGGCTGCATTAATTGTATTTCCTGTGTTTGTACTTTTGCTGAACGGCGGTATGTATGCTGACGGAAAGGTACTTATTCCGTTTATTCCACTTTCCCTTATACTTACAGCACAGCTGTACGAAGAAATTCAGAAAGAAAAAACTGATATAAAAAGGCAGATTTTCATACTGCTGATATGTGTTTTGCTTAGTTTTTTATTCTATAATCCGAAGTACGATATAAAAAAATATTTATCTACAGCTGTTATCGGAACTGACACATTGATATCATGTATTTTTTTGTATGTTTATATCATAAAGCAGAAGAAAATATTTCTCGTTCTTTCCATGATGTTTACAACACTGATATCATTTACAGCAGGGAATAGTTATGATAATCTGATATCGAAAAATATGCTGGAGTATAATAATTCACGGATAACAGACGATATGCTTGACGTTATTTCTTCAGAAGAAAATGTTGTCAGAAGCTCAGTTGCTGTGAGAAGAACGGAAACAGTTAATATGATTTACAGTTCAGAATATTATTCTTCTTATGTTTACTCTTCTCTGCGTAATCAGTATTACAGTGATTTTTATTTCGATATGATTGAAAATGAAAATGAATACCGGAACAATGCACTTATAACGCGGTCCTCCAATATTCTGTTTAATATTTTTATGGGCAGTAAGTATGTTGTATCAAAAAAGCCGAAAATGGAAACCGGATATGTTCAGGTTATGAAAGACAATGATTTGTATTTGCATAAAAATGACTATGTACTTCCTGTCGGACGAAGTTCAGATATGCTTATCAGCCGTCGTGATTTTGATAAGCTTTCCTCTCCGGAGCGTATGGAAGCTCTGGTAAAATGCATCGTTACAGAAGATGAGGTGAAAAGCAGTTTTAAGTCAACCTGCAGGGAGTATGACGGTTTAAAAATTCCTGAAAATGAACACATCAGATTTTCGGATGGTAAATACATAATAAAGAGTGACAGGGAGTTCAGTACTTCAGTTAAACTTGATGACAGAATTTCCGGAGACAGGATTCTGCTGATTTTTATGGATGCAGAAAATCTTTCAGATACCCGTGATGCACGTATCCGAATAAATCAAAGCAAAAACACTATAACGAATCCGCTTTGGAAGTACTATAACGGAAATACAGAATTCAGTTTTGTAATTACGGCAAACGGCCAGGATGATATCAGTGAACTGAATATGACATTCAGTGACGGGGAATACAGTGTAAGTAATATAAAGGCATATACCATAGATTATCCTTACGATGTTAAACTTACCGGGGAGTTTATTTTTGACAAAGAACTCACATCCGGGGACATTATTGCGGGTAGTATCGACTGCAGCGAAGACGGATATTTTATGATTACTGTTCCGTATGATGAAGGATTCCGGATTACAGTAGATGGAAGGATGCAGGAATACAGCATTACCAGCGGAGCTTTTATCGGTTTTCCATTAACCAGAGGGCATCATGTTATATGTGCCGAGTATCATGCTCCATGGCGGAAGGCCGGAATAACGTTTTCGGCTGTTGGGCTGATGATTCTTGTCACGGTAGCTGTGACAGATTTTATTTCTTTATCACGACGGGCAACACGCAGAAAAAGAAGCTCTGTTTAATTCTTAACAGAGCTTTCATGATTTTATTTTTTCCCCGGATTCACAAAACAGTTTACAACCGGAATGGCTGCGGCAAATGCAAGTGAGGCCAGCAGTTCGTTACGGCCGAGGGGAACAGTTGAAAATACAGGCTGAAATACAGGCAGGTATACAGAGGCTGTTATTACTGCAAGGGAAATCAGAACTGCAGCTATGAGTTTCAGATTGCTGAAATATTTTACTGTGAAGATATTTCCGTTTTCCGATTTGCACTCGAAAACATGGATCAGCTGTGAGAAAACGAGTGTTACAAGGGCAGCGGTTCTTGCATGCTCAGTGCTGCCGGTCATTTTCAGGATAGTTGAAAAGCTGCCCAGAGTACACAGACCGATCATTATTCCGCGAAAAATTATTTTACTCATAAGTCCGCCTGAGAAGAAGCTCTCTGAAGCCTTTCTCGGCGGCTTTTTCATGTCTGCTTCATCAAACGGTTCAACACCGAGGGCAACGGCCGGAAGTCCGTCAGTGAGGAGGTTTACAAGCAGGAGCTGTGTCGGAAGAAGAACAACGGGGTATCCCATTATTATTCCGGCAAACATAGTCAGAACTTCACCGATATTGCAGGAGAGAAGGTAACGCACAAATTTTCTGATGTTTGAATATATGCAGCGGCCCTGCTCAACAGCACTGACAAGTGTGGCAAAGTTGTCATCCATAAGAATTACGTCAGCAGCCTGTTTGGCTACATCAGTACCTGTAACGCCCATTGCAACACCCACATCTGCTTCCTTTATTGCAGGAGCATCATTTACACCGTCTCCGGTCATGGTTACTATATGCCCCTTCTGTTTGTACGTTTTTACAAGTCTCAGTTTGTGGGAGGGATTTACCCTTGCAAATACAGAATAATCGTCGATACTGTTACAGAGTTCGCTGTCGCTCATTCTGTCAAGTTCATCGCCTGTTATTGCTTTTTTTCCACGTAGTATTCCGGCTTTTCTTGCTATTGCAACAGCGGTGTTTTTATGGTCACCTGTTATCATAACTGTATCAATGCTTGCATTTCTGCAGAGGCGAATGGCTTTTTTAGCCTCTTTTCTGACCGGGTCTATCATTCCTGTAAGTCCGGTAAATACCATACATGAGGTGTCGTTTTCCACATTTGAAGAAAGCTTTGTTGAAAACGCAAGAACTCTGAGAGCAGAATCAGAATATTTTACAACGGTTTCCTCTATCTTTTTTCTTGTCTGTATATCCATAGGGACAATTCCGTTTTCGGTTTCAATGAAGGAGCAGTTTTTCAGAATAACATCGGGTGCTCCCTTCATGATTATCATTTTATTTCCGTCAGGTGTTCTTACCGTTACTGTCATGGAACGTGTTTCAGAATCAAAGGGGATTTCATTTATTTTTCTGTACTGGCTTTCGAGATTTTCAGAAAGGATATTTCCTTTAGCAGCGGCAATAAGCAGAGCGGCTTCTGTCGGGTCTCCGGTTACCTTCCACTGTCCTTCGGATCTGACTGCTGCACGGTTTCTCTGTACTGCACCGGTATTTCCGGATATTGATGCGGTGCTGCAGAGCACGCATGATATAAGGAGCTTTTTCAGCACAGGTGAGGAGGCGGTATTTATCATTCCTCCGTTTTCATCACGGATACAGCCGGATATGCTGTATCCGGTTCCTTCAGTCTTATATTCGTCAGTGCCTGCAAGTATATTTGTAACCGTCATTTTATTTTCGGTTATGGTTCCTGTTTTATCTGAACAGATTACCGAGGTGCAGCCCAGTGTTTCAACGCTGTGCAGTCTGTTTACCAGAGCCTTCTGTTTAAGCATACGGTTTACAGCAAGTGCAAGTGCGATGGTAACGGTAGCTGGAAGCCCTTCAGGGATTGCTGCAATTGCAATTGTTATACCGGTCATAAGCATCGCAAATACATCTTCTCCGCGCAGTATACCAGCTGCAAATACTATAATGCAGACTGCTATGCACAGTATCGCAACAGTTTTTCCAAGTTCGGCAAGCCTTTTCTGAAGAGGTGTAAGTTCCTCTTCTATCCCGGAAATCATACCGGATATCTTTCCAATCTGGGTTTCTTTTCCTGTGGCTATAACACGGACGGAAGCATGGCCTTCAGTTATTATGGTACCGGCATATATTACGGAAGGTTTGTTAAGAGAATTATCAGTTTCATCAGCATTTCCGGGGTGTTTTGAAACCGGAACCGATTCTCCGGTGAGGACTGATTCATCTGCACGAAGTCGTGTGGAATTTAATATTACACAGTCAGCAGGCACCTTGTCTCCTGCTTCAACTTCCGCAATGTCCGAAACAACTATCTCAGAAGCTTTGATAACAGTAAGCTTTCCGTCACGGTAAACCTTTGCAGATGGTGAAGTGATTTTTTTCAGCGCTTCAAGTGTTTTTTCGGTTTTGTATTCCTGTATGAATCCAAGCACGGCGTTGAGGAATACTATAAGTATTATAGTTACAGAGTCATAAATTTCTCCTAAAAATACAGATATAACAGTAGCAGCAAGCAGAATCATAACCATTATATCCCGGAACTGGTTTATAAATATTTTCAGGGGCTTTGATTTTTTCTCCTCTGCAAATGTATTGTACCCGTTCTCTTCCAGCAGCTTTTTCGCCTTTTCCGTAGTCAGTCCTGTCACGTATTTTCCCTCCGCATATTTTCTTGTTTCTTTAAAATATATTCACTTTGCCTGTACTATATAACTGCTTAAGTTGAATATTATTTTCAGAAATGATATAATAATATAGTGAACGTCAAAATAAATTTGACTTTCACTATATTTATTTTATTAATATTGCCTCGCACATCCGTTCCCTG
>SAMEA3663038__coassemble_464_pt1 | contig 13072 bp, 4 predicted proteins | sample SAMEA3663038__metabat2_low_PE_024 | metagenome-assembled genome bin SAMEA3663038 (sample SAMEA3663038) | pig gut metagenome | biome: pig gut; feature: pig-associated habitat; material: faeces | place: France | collected 2012
TTATCGTTCACTTGCCAGAAAATATCACCCTGACCTTCATCCGGATGACAAGGACTGTGCAGAAAAATTCAAGGAAGTAAATGAGGCATACGAGGTACTTTCTGATCCTTCCAAGAAGGAACGTTACGACCAGTTTGGTCACGCCGGTGTTGACCCTAACTACGGCGGCGGCGGATTTAACGGCGGCGCTGGTGGCTTCAACCCTTTCGGTGATATGGGCGATATCTTTGAAAATCTTTTTGGTGGCGGATTCGGAGGCGGATTCAGCAGCAGCGGCAGATCACGTGCAAATGCACCAAGACGCGGACAGGATATTGACATTACAGTCACAATTGAATTCATGGAAGCCTGCTTAGGCATAAAACGTGATATAAAGGTAAGCCGTCTTGAAAAATGTCCTGACTGTAACGGAACAGGTGCATCTGCAGGCTCAACTCCTCAGACTTGTCCGGACTGTAACGGTGCAGGACAGGTTAAGGTTGGTCAGAGAACTCCTTTTGGTGTTATTTCCTCACAGAAAGTCTGCCCTAAGTGCAGCGGTAAAGGAAAAATCATCTCCAACCCATGTTCAAAGTGCGGCGGAAACGGACGCGTCAGAACATCCAAAAATCTTTCCGTTGATATCCCGGCAGGTATTGATGACGGACAGGTTCTGCGCGTAAGCGGACAGGGAGATGCAGGTATTAACGGCGGACCGAACGGAAATCTCAACGTTGCTGTAAGAGTGAAGTCACATCCTCTCTTCGAAAGAGACGAATATGATATTCACTGTGAGATACCTATAACATATGCACAGGCTGTTATGGGTGATGAGCTTATCGTTCCTACTATCGACGGAAACGTTAAGTACTCTATAAGCGAAGGCACTCAGACAGGAACTGTATTCCGTCTGAAAGGCAAGGGCGTAAAGAAACTTCAGCGTTCCGAAAGAGGCGACCAGTATGTTAAGGTATATGTTGAGGTTCCTAAGGGACTCGACAAGAAACAAAAAGAGCTTCTCAAGGCTTTTGAAGCATCCCTTGAAGAAAAAAACTATGAAAAGAAGAAAAACTTCTTTGATAAATTAAAAGAGTTTAAAGAACGTTTCAATAAACAGTAAAAAAAATCTCTGCAGTATGACCGCTGCAGAGATTTTATTATTTTAATTTTTTGTAAAGTTAGCTGTTATCGTCTGAACCTGACCTGGTGTTACTGTTATGATATCACCTGTTTCATCTGTGCCGGTCCATCCGGCAAATGTATATCCTTCCGCAGGAACAGCACTTATAGTTACAGGATAATCTGTAAAGTATGTACCGCTCCATTTATTATCTTCCATATCGGCAGTAATCGTATTTACTCTGACAGTTCCTCCCTGTGCATCGTTTACAGCAAGGTCAAGTGAAGCTGTCTGACCTTTAAGTTCCAGGTCCTTCTTAAGGAAGCTGTAAATATTTTTTTCACGGTTCTGGATAAATGTTCTGATATCATTTACATTTGAACTGAAATTATTTGAGTTTCCGATTCTTCTCATCTGCTCTTCGATAACAGGCTCATACATCCTGGTAAACCTGTCAAGTTCGGCGAGCATATTTTTCTGGCCGAGATTTTTATTCATAAGGTCAGAGAATGTTGTTACGAATCTCTGCTTAAACTCATCGTTCTTAAGAAGCTTGCAGAAAAGCACTGTATGATCCTGAGGTTCCTGAACTGTACCCGGCATCTGTCCGCCCGGGAACATACCGCCCCACCAGCCTCCCTGACCAGATGAGGTTCCATACATAGCGATATTCAGCGAATCCTCTCCGTATGTTCCTCCCATCATGCTGTAGAGGCTCATGGAGTACTCAGTATCGTAAAGCATCCATCTCCATCTTCCATCCTCATATGGCTGATCTGAAGCCACTCTTGCACGCCACGTCCTGTAGTTGTTGTTATTATTCATCCAGTCCTGATTTGCAATGAATATCTGTGTGCACTGATAGTCTATAAAGTTCTGAATATCGATCATCTGATCTATCTTCTGATAGTTTTCCGCAGTCGAAAGGTCATTGTTCTTTGCAAAGTTTATCAGCTCCTCATAAAGTGCAAGATCAGTTTCCTCGCCTTCACCGACTTCTCTTCCGCATTCGATAATAACTACATTGTTCTTGTCGATATTGTAGTTACTCTGAATATAGCTGTCATCATACTCTTCCTGAAGCGTGTAAACGCCGAAAAACTCACCGTTTATAAACATAACTGCCGGACGTGAAGTCTGTGTATCCATCGATCTGTCTGCAACAAGGCTCTGGATGTAGTTGTCACGGAACTGTGCATATCCAAGGTCATTTCCGCCGTTTCTTAAACGGAACTTGTCATATTTTTCAATAGGTGTAGTACGGTCAAGCATCATCTTTGCATCAGGAATAAGAGAATATTTTACGCTCTTCTTTCCGTATTCTTCCCTTGCATAAAACTTCAGGCTCTTGACAATTGATGAACGGGTTGCATTACCTGAAATACGTGTTCCAAGATACTGGGAATGAGCAAGATTACCGTCATTTTCAAAAATCTCAAAGTAAACCCTTCGCTCCCAGTCCTTACCTCTCTGAGTGTAGTTTGCCTCATCAGTCCATGGCTGCATAGGATTGCTCTGACCTGACGCAACATATTCATCATAAATCTTACCCTGCACATAAATACCTCTCTCATAGTCAAAGAAGTCATCAGGATCAATTGTCAGGCTGACAACCGGAAATCCTCCGTATTGTTTCATAATGTCTATGCCGACAAAATATGATTTGCTTACAACCTCACTTGCGTTTCCGTCCTTGTCTACAGCAAAAGCCTTCACAATCGTTCCCTTTGTAACATTGGAAGGGATAAAATCGCTGCTTGAAACATCAGTTCTCGCAGAATACACATTCGGCTGTGATGTTCGGTCTGTAATCTTAAGCGGAGCACTGTAAACTTCTGATTTCGTTGTAGGAACGCTTCCGTCAGTAGTATAGTAAACCGTTGAACCCTCTGCAGCAGTAAGGGTAAGTTCAAAGTCATTCTCATAAAATCCACTCTCTGCTGAAAATCCCGGAACAGAAACAACCGTCTGTCCGCCGTTCTCATCTGAAAGAAGATATTCCTTTTCAAGAATATAGTCAACGATATTTACTATGCCGTTGCCGTCCATATCCGCACCGCTGAACTGTTCCTCGTCAAGTTCCTTGGTACCCATAAGGTACTTTCCTATCCTTGTAAGGTCCTTTGATGTAATTTCGCCGTCGTTGTTTGCGTCACCCTTAACTGCTGCCAGCACACTTACCGAAACAGAGGATGCTATCAGGAAAGCACAAAGTCCTGCTATTTTTCGTTTCAAAATAATCACTCCCGTTATAATTATTAAAAACAATACTATAATTCATAAATCGTTTAAAATTATTATACACTATCACGTTATACAAGGTCAATAGAAACCATAATTATGTCATAAATTCAACACACTTTTACTATATATAAAAAAAGACAGATGCAGCATATACATCTGTCTTTTTGATAAATCAGTTATTTGCCGAGTTTGTCAATGATCTTTGAAAGATACTGTCTTAAACGCGCAAGGTCTGCAATATTAACTTCTCCGCTTGCGTCTGCATCTGCATTCAGAAGAGCCTGACCTTCTAATCTCTGGTCCCCGATGAGGTAAAGCGAAAGCATAGAAAGATCAGTAACGTCAACATGACCGTTAATATCAATATCCCCGTAAACCGTTTCTGTGGGAGTAGAATCTGATGATGTTGTGGTCTCTGCCGGAGCATCAGTAACTGTCTCTGAAACAGTTGTAACTTCTGCAGCAGAAGTTGTAACAGCAGGTGTTGTTACAGGAGGTTCAGAAGGTGAAGTTACTTCAGGAATATCACCAGGTGTGAGTCCGTCAATAATTGAATAGAAAGCCGGCTTTGCCTTATACTCTGAGTCAAAGATAAGCGGAAGCTGTGAAGCTCTCCAGCTGGCGTCATCTGTAACGCCCCAGAATACAACTGCTGAAATATTGTCTTTGTATTTTTCGATAGCGTCCATTATGCCATTGTAGTATTCTGCCTGGTGTTCAAAGTACTGGTCACCTGAATTTTCAGGAATAGTTACGTCAAGTTCTGTAATCTGAACGTCAAGGCCTGTTTCAACATAATCCTTTATAGCAGACTCATACATACTAACTGAAGGAAAAGCTGAACCCATGTTCTGTCTTGCATCAAGGTGTGACTGCATTCCGATACCATCAATAACACCCTTTTCCTTAAGCTCTGTTGCCATCTCTACAATCTTGGTTTTCTTATTCATGTATTCATTATAGTCGTTGTAGTAAAGCTTGCAGCCTTCCGGAGCATACTTTCTTGCGAATGTAAATGCAGGTTCAATAAATGAGTTGTCGCCGAATACAGCAACCCAGTCGGACGTATTGTAACCGTTGTTCTGATCAGGATGACCAGGTCTACGTGGTGAACCGTCATCAAGCCATGCTTCATTTACAACGTCACATGCATAGAAGTCAAGTGTCGGATAAAGCTCTGTAAGAGTTTCAAAGAAATTCTTTATATAGTTCTCCATACGTTTGAGCATCTTTTCCTTTGAAACATACTCACCGCTGGCATCATAGTTCTCCTTGAAGAACCATTCAGGAGTCTGGCTGTGCCATACAAGCGTATGAACTCTTACAGGAATATTATTTTTAAGACAGTAATCAAGAACCGGCTTTGCCTGTGCAAATGAAACCTGTGGATTTTCGTCATCGCCTGTTTCTTCAAAATATTTTTGTGTAGCATTATAATTAAGTACGTAATCAGGCTTCATCTCGTTGCCCACAGTAATACTTCCGCTAAAATGCCTGTCCACAAGCTTCATAAACGGTTTTGAAGCAAGATCACTCGGTGTAATGGCTGTACCAATCTTAAATGCATCTGAGTAATATGCTCTGAGTGATGTGAGATCCTCAATAGCTACATCAGGTGTTGTTGTAATCTGGAAGTCATCAACATAAATTTTTACACTTGCATCACTTGATTCAAAGTAAAGATACATGTCTGTTGAACCTGCCGGGAAGCTGAACTTTGTGTTGTATTCGAGCCAGCTGCCGTCCTTGCTGTCCTGCTTAAGAACATTGTCGTAATGTGTTTCACCTTCGGCGTCATTGTACTGCATGCTGAGTGTAAGCTGACTGTAGTACTCTGACTTTGCATATGCAGTTACAATGTACTGCTCACCTGCCTTGATTACATCATCAAGTGCAACCTGAGGACCATTCCATCCCTGAGCTCTTGTACTTACACAAAGTGATTTTTCTCCGCCGTGTGCATCAGTATCAATTACTTCGAGAGTTTCATCTTCACCTCTTCTTGAAAAAGCTCCGAGTTCGCCGTCCTCGAAGTCAGCAGAGAAAAGAACATCCTCTTCTGCGTTAACCTGTTCTGATGGTACCGAATAAGCTGAAGCAATAGTTGCAAGCATTGCAGCACTTACTATCCCTGCAGCAATTTTTTTTGAATTATTCATAAAAGCCTCCTGATTAATTAAAAAAATGAACATTGCTAATCTATATATTATTATACCAAATCACTATAATACTTGCAATAATCTTTCTGTTTTTCTACATAAGTCCCAATAAAACATAGGTAATTTCCAAGTGTGATTTGTTATATGTCACAATCATTATTGTTAATTAACTATAACTCATATTCCCTCATGACTATAACAAAAAAAGATTCAGCATCCTGTTTTCAAGATACCGAACCCTTTTTGTTCACTATAATTTTTATTTGCTCACACTGCAGCTGAATTCTGACTGCCGTGATTCATCAGTTTTTTTCCGTAAATTCTGAAATCATGCCCAAAAGATATTCCTGAAGCAAAATCACATCTGCTGCATCTGTTGTTCCGTTCTGGTCTGTGTCACCATTATTCTGAGCACTCTTGCTCTTAAATCCTTCGATAAGTCCGCTCTTGAGAAGAACAAGATCTGCTACTGAAATCCTGCTGTCAAAGTCAAGGTCACCCTTTATCTTTGTTGGCGGTACTACTGTTGATACAGGTCCGTCAATCTTTGTTCCGCCAGGAGCAGCTATTGCTTCATCAATATAGATGTTACAGGTTTCTTCAGTTGTTTCAGCTATTAGATAAAGATTTGAGGCACCTGCAGGAATGGTATATTCAGGATTTGCAAGCTGAACAAATTCACCCTGATTGCCGTATGTCTGTGCAATCATGTCAAACTTTGTTTCACCGTCAAGGTCATACTGAAGTGTGAGTTTGTACTCAACCTGATCAGGTCCGTCAAGACTTGTAAAGCATGTACTGAATGAGTATGTCTCACCTGGCTTGAACACTGCAGTGCTTAACGCCTTCTGAGCACCGTTCCATGAAGCTTCGCGGTCAGAAATGAGCATGGATTCTGTTCCCTTGTAAGCGGTTCTTCCGCTCGTTCCTGTCTTTGCAGAACCTCTTCCTGACCAGTTTCCTGTGCTTCCTTCAAAAGTATCGTGGAACCAGTAACCGTCTGCATCAGGTTCAACTACTGTAGGTGCATTCCATTCTGCACGGTCGTAATCAAAATAATCTATGTCAACATATCCGCCTGTTGATTTTGTTCCGTAGCTGTAAATAGCATTTCTGTAACCGGTGAAGAACTTAAGGTCATATGTCATGCCGATTTCCTTACCGATCTTAGTCCAGTTTGAACCGTCTGTAGAGTAATAGAAATTAACCTTGTCTATATTGTTTGAAAGGCTGTAGTCACTGCCCACATTGTTGAATTTGAAGTCTGTCTTAAGATAAACAGTATCGCCGCTAAGTGCAGCTTCCTCTTCAATCTTGTCATAGCTGTTCATTACATTGTCGCCGCCGTAGCCACCGTTTGATGCCATGTAGATTTTCTTTTCGCCGCTGTCTGTTACTCGCACTCCGACATTTCCGTAATTGTACTGGAACGCTGAGAGACCTGCGCAGTCACCCGGCTTCATATGTGAAACGTCCATCTTGATGATACCGGAACATGAAGGACCTTCTGTTCTCATCGTAAGTGTGTTTCTTGCCTGAACAATGCTCTTTGCCGTGTATCCGTTTGTAAGACGAAGCCAGCCCGGTCTGTCTGTTACTGACCAGTATTTGCTGTCGGGATTGTGGTTCCACTGCCATTCAAGCTTAAGTTTATTTGAACTGTATGTAAAATCATCGTCCTTTGCAAGTGATGTGCCGGTATGTCCGCCTGGAATATCAAGAACAACCGGACATTTTCCGTTTACTCCCATAACCGGCCAGTCATCCTGCCAGGTTACAGGTACAAGAGCCGGTATACGCCCTATGGCTCCGTGGTCCTGGAAGAGAAGACCGTACCAGTCTCCGTCAGGAGTCTGAACAATACCGCCCTGTGCAACACCTGAACCGTATGTGCCTATACCGGAGTTGAGAATTGTTTTTCCTTCAAAAGGCCCGTTCAGGCTCTTACTCCTGTAGCAGAGCTCAATTCGTCCGCTTCCGCTTGGCCAGGCTATAATAAATACGTAGTAGTATCCGTTTATCTTCTGGATATGAGAACCTTCACCGCTGAGTCCTGAAAGCCCTGTCTTGAAGATAGTTCTTTCCTGTGCACCGTTTGCAAAACCTGTCATCTCGGAATTGAGTTCCTTGATTTTGATTTCACCGCCGCCGCCGAATACAAGATAGTTTCTTCCGTCATCATCAAAGAGCATGGAAGCGTCATGATACATTCCGTTTATTTCACTTCTTGTCCATGTTCCGTTTTCAATGTCAGTGGTCTTGTAGATATATGACTTTCCTGAACCATAGCTTCCGAAGAAAACATAGAATGTTCCCTTGTTGTATCTTAAGCTTGCAGCCCATGACCCGTGTGAATAATCATGCTCACCACCGACGAGATTCTGCTTGTTGCTGTCGTGGTAGGTATCATATACATAGTTACAGATCTCCCATGAAACAAGGTCCTTTGACTTCATTATCGGTGCACCCGGATTGAAGTACATAGTTGTACTTACCATATAGTAAGTATCGCCTACTCTGATAATATCCGGATCAGGAACGTCCGAATAAATAATCGGATTTGCCACCTGTCCTGCTTCAAGGGCAAGAGCTGTCATATCAGGTGAATTCTTGTTCAGAAAGGCAAGACCTGAGGTCATTACTGCGGCTGCAGTCAGAAAAGCTGCCGTTCTTTTTACTTTACACATTTTAAATTCCTCCGTTTCGAATTTACAACAATACACTTTTAACAATTCATTTGCACAATCTCCGAATTATATAATGCAATTATAACATAACATGTATAATTACCTCAACCCACAAACTGCATATTCAAGTGGACAAAGTGCATATAAGAACGCTATTTGTACACTTTACTCACGAAGATTTGTACGCACAAAGTAAAATCCCCCAGAAACGATGTTTCCGAGGGATCTCACTGGTTCTTATATAAAAATTTAAGAGGCTTAAAGATAAAATCATTAATTAATACAAGGCGGCACAGTTTAATTTTGTTCACACTCACCTTTTATGTACTTAATGATACCATACAATTTCATTCATAGCAACCCACATTTCACATAATTTAGTAGATAAAATACACATTCTTATATATATTTTTTTAAAATCCCGGTATCAGTATGAATACCGGGATTTTTTAATTATTTGTATTTTAAATTATATGTACAAATTACTGTAAAAGAAGATTCTTAAGCTTTATCGCATCGACGATAGAAAGTCTTCCGTCATCATTCATATCTGCATTGCTGTAATCTGTACCCTCAAGTGTAACCTTGCCTATAAGATGCTGAATCACACGGATAAGGTCTGAAGAGGACAATACTCCGTTGCTGTCTGCATCGCCCTTGAGAGTCTCAGGAGCTGCAGCTGTTGTTACAGGAACTGTTGTCGCTTCAGTAGTTGTTACTGTTGTTACAGGAGGCTGCGTCGTAGATGCTGTAGTAGTTGTTGCTGCGGTTGTTGTTACAGTAGTAGTAACTGTTGTTGTAACAATCTCCTGTTCCTTTGGTCCGTTTATAACTGTACCTGCTACTGCAACGATAGCTTCGTCAACATAGAAGTTCATTGTTCCTTCGGTTGTTTCAACTACAAGCTGCATATCTGTTGCTCCCGCAGGAATCTGATACTGTGGATTATAAAGTTGTACATAATGTCCCTTGGTACATGTCTTTGAATCGATATTTGCATACTTTGTTTCGCCTGATCCGTCCTTATACTGAAGTGTAAGGCTGAATTTTTCAGTTTCCACATCTGCATCAAGGAAGTTTACACATGCACTGAAGCAGAATTTTTCACCAGGCTTGAATGTGTCAGCAGGAAGGTTTTTCTGAAGACCGTTCCATGCAGCTGTTCTTTCTGAAACAACATATGCATTTGTTCCAGCATAAGGCTGTCTTCCGCTAAGACTTTCCTTAATTGAACCTCTAACTTCCCAGCCGTCACTTCCATCTTCGAATGTATCGTGATAGTAGTAACCGTTTGCATCTGGCTTAAGCGGTTCGCTTACCACAGGACCATCTGAATCTCCACCATTTACTCCGTGACTGCCGCTGATTGTGCAAACATATGTGGATACACTGTTTGCAGGAAGCTGTGAGTTAAAACCGCTGCCTGAAGGAGACATCTTTGTCTGTGCAAGGTTTTCAGAACCTGAAGATCTGTATCTTACTGCTTCTGTAATTGTCTGTCCGCTTATTGCAAACTGCTGGTTTACTTCAGTTGTACCCTTATTGATAGCTACGATAACAACTTTGTTGTTTTCACCCTTGTATGCTGAAACAAGAACGTTATCCTGAGGCTGTTCAGTAACTTCTGTTCTCTTATATCCCGGTCTTACATACTTTGAATACTGTGCCATCATGTAACCGCGCTTTGTAATGGCACCATCGCTGCCGTTCTGCTCCAGAAGGCTGTACTGTCTCTTGATATACCACCATGTGTATACACTCATATTACCAACAACAAGACCGTTATGAATGTTTTCTGCAACCTGAATTGCCTCAGGCCATCTGTTTGCAGAGTTTGCATCTGAGTTCGGAACATAAACCTCCGTCATCCAGATTTCCTTGCCGCAGCTTTCAAGTGCCGGAAAATCCATCTTGTTTCTTGGTGTGCCATAGAAATGTGTACCAAAAACATCACAGTTGGCCATAGCTTTCTGGTTGTTAAGAATTTTGTTGTAGAAATCTCTGCCGTCACCCCATGCTCCGTACTGGAATGTTTCAGGAGACATTAGTCTTGTACTTGTAATCTTGTCACCATAATTGGCGATGAAGTTTGTTGTTTCATTAGGTGACCAGTATGTCCACTCACTGGCGAAGTCCGGCTCATTCTGAACTGAAATAGAGTAGAGCGGAACACCATTCTGATTCATATATTTACCGAAATCATTAAGATGCTGTGCATAAGCACCGTAATTCTGTGAAGGAAGATACTTTTTGCCGCCTTCGCCAACATTTCTGCCGTCCTTAACCGTACCCTTTGCAGGTCCGTTTACAGCGAGACTGGACGGTGGCTCCCACGGTGTAGCAAATACTGTTGCCCCAGACTTTGCTGCGTACTGTGCAGTTTTAAGAGTCTTATTCCACTGATTCTTGTCAGGGTTTACATATACTCGGAGAACTGTAAGTCCCAGCTGATCAGGACCGTTTCCGAATGCTCTCGCAAGCTCTTTATCAGATAAGGAATATCCCTGCCATTCAGGAAGATCAATACCACCGAATCCTCTGATATACTGATAGGTTTTCGAAAGATCAACAGTCGCTGTAGTTGCTGCATTTACTGTCTCCGGTTCAGTTCCCGGAACAACAGCACCAGCCATAACAGCTGTAAGAGCCGTCGCAGTCATAAGCGACAAACTGCGTTTAAGTAATTTTCTTATATTATACATACAAACCTTTCCCTTTCTGTCATGTGGTCACACCGACAAATAAGTTAATTATAATTTAGTGATACTGCACAAAACGCTCTGCAGTACCGCAACCCTACTTATAAAGTTTAACATTAATTTGTATTATAGACAACCCATATTTCACACATATTAGTAGATAAAATACACATTTTTTATTGACCTTAAAAAATATACGTGATATAATTTATATAGAATTGATATAAAAAACCGTATTTTACTGAACATAAAAAATTCATTTGTATTCGAGGTGATAATTATGCAGAAAAGAAGACTCACCTTCGGCGTTGTTGCAGCTCAGGCTTCCGATATAGAACAGCGGCGAATTATGGAGGGAATCATAGAACAGGCAAAGTCTCTTAATATAGACACTGTTGTTATTTCAAACATTTATAATCCTGACAAAAATTTCTGTATACTTGACTGTCACAAGGAAAACAATATATACAGACTGCTCAGTTCTTCAGGAATCGACGGATTCATCCTCATTTCTGAAGCTATTGCAAACAACGAACTTCAGAATCACATAAAGAACTATCTCCGTAAGCGTCCGGAAATACCTGTTGTAGTCATAGGTTCACGATCAGACGACCTTGTTCTGCCTTATTTTGACGTTATAAACACAGACGATGCCGCTGATATGGAAGATATAACAGACCATCTTATTGAAGTGCACGGGTGCAGAGACATAGATATAATAACCGGCAGTGAAGGCCTTGAAGTATCGTCAAAAAGAGTCGAAGGATACCGCAGATCCCTTGAAAAACACGGTATTGAATTCAGTAATGACAAAGTTGTTTACGGAAACTTCTGGTTCAACTCCGGAAAGGACCTTGCAGAACAGTATATAAAAGGAAAACGTCGTGTTCCGGAAGCTATTGTATGTGCAAACGACTATATGGCATACGGTCTGCTTGACGAATTTTCCGACCATGATATTACCGTTCCTGACTCTATTTTAGTAGTGGGATATGAACATATACTACAGAGAGTTTACCATTATCCTGTTTTATCCACATACCAGAGAAACAGAAAGGCACTCGGTGCTGAATCAGTCAGAATCCTTTACTCAAAACTCAGCCATCAGAAATATGAACCTAAATATTCTCTTAAAGGAAGATTCATTCCCGGCGACTCCTGCAAGTGCGGCATATGCCGGAAAGAATACAATGAAGAACTTAAGGAAAAGAAAACAGACCGGATATACAGAGACTTTAATCTCTTCAGCGATTTTGAAGAACGTCTTACTCTCTGTACATCAATGAATGATTATGTATCCGCTCTCTCCCACTTCACATACATGGTAAGAGACCTCGATGCAATGTACCTGTGCCTCTTTGAAGACTGGTACAACAACACCACACCTGAAGGGGTAACCGGTTCAGTTATGAACTGCTACACCATAAAAAATGAATTTACAAATGAATACAAAACTTCATTTGTAACAGAAAATGATGTCTCATCTATCCTGTCATACTGCAGTGAACCATGTGCGTACTATTTTAATCCTCTGTTTTTCGGTGACAGGTACTTCGGATATATAGTTACTGTATACCGTAACCCTGACACTTATGATTCCATATTCAGGAACTGGCTTAAAACTGTATCAAACGCACTTGAGATGCTCAGAATGAAAAATGATATAAACTATCTTACACAGTGCCAGGGATTTTCACAGACTCATGATTCCAGCACAGGGCTGCTGAAAAAACCAGGTTTTGAAAATGCAGTCAGAAGAGTCGCCTCAGTTGCACCGGAAGGCACGAAAATATGCCTTATGGTTCTTAAAACTGAACTTTTTTCAAAGAATATTCAGTTTGAAAATCAGGAAACCCGCCTGAAAACACTCAGAGAGATAACCGACATCATGAAATCTCTTTCAACCAGCAGGAACGAACTGTGCGGACTTCTTTCAGAAACCGCATACATATTTGCAGGTATCGGAAACTATCCTGAGAACTTCTGTGATATTCTTACAGACAAGATAAGCTGCATGCTGCTGCATGCCTCTTCGTATATAGCAGAGTACGGCATAAATTCATTTGTCTGTGCTACTGAAGATTTCGACACAAAGGACTTTGACTACGAAAAGAGCTTCGCTGTTTTAGCCGAAAAAATAAACAGAGAAGCTCTTTTCGTAGTCAAAGTCCTTTGTGTCGAAAA
>SAMEA3663038__coassemble_470_pt1 | contig 13032 bp, 10 predicted proteins | sample SAMEA3663038__metabat2_low_PE_024 | metagenome-assembled genome bin SAMEA3663038 (sample SAMEA3663038) | pig gut metagenome | biome: pig gut; feature: pig-associated habitat; material: faeces | place: France | collected 2012
ATGCACGGAGTGACCGCAGGGAACGGATGTGCAAGGCAATATTAATAAAATAATTCTAGCTGACTGCGTACTTGCTTTTTGATCGGGTGTACTGAAACCCTTCTGTTATGAAAAACATGAAAATCGGCGGAGCAATAAACTGAGCAGACATTATCCAGGATAAAAACGGCTGCGGAATGCCAAATGCTTTTAGTTCACTGGCGGTATAAATTAGAAAATGGCCGATAACCATTGCGATTAAGGCAATAAACTTAAGCATATCCCGGCTGATAAATTTTAAATTGTGTTTTTGAGTGTCCATAATATAATTTCTCCTTAATTACATGAACGTTATAGTGAATATATCAAATATTATATTATATTTAACGGTTAATTGTCAATAAGTAAGAGAAAAATTTATATATCTTTTCAAGATGATGTTTTTTGTTTTAGCAGTGCTTCCTTCATCATACAAAGGTCAGGTATGTTCAGAACATTATCGCCGTTAAAATCTCCTGCTTTGGGGTTTGTGACTATCGTATCCGGTACATCAAGCAGCCATTTCTGCAGAAGTATACCATCAGCGATATTAAATTTACCGTCTGAATTTATATCCCCGTTTATATCTGTTTTATATTTTGAATCCAGATATTTCTGATATTCCTCAGAAGAATAAAAATCAGCTCCAAGTTCATTTTTATCTGTATTGATTTCATTAAGCGGGACTGATTCATTTCCGTCAAAATAATAAAGCGAATAACTTCCATTAGCTGTACTGCTGTATATAATGGAATTATCGTCAATCGGGCAGGGATCTGAACTGTCGTATATTTCTGAATTCACTGACAGACTGTAAAGGCTGTTTCCGTCGTAACACATCAGCTGGTCATGGTGATTACCGGCTGAGTACCATTTTATAAAATACAGCTTTCCGTTTTTACAGACAGGATAATAGGCTGTTACATCTTTCTCGCTGTAAATTGTCCTTGTTTCGTTTGTATCCATATCCATCTGAACAATGGAACCATATCCGTCAGTGTATCTGGTATAAAAGAGATATTTACCGTCATCGGAAATATAAGGCATTGCTTCTTCTTCGAAATCATCTGTCAGCATTTTTATTTCCATGTTCTGCAGATTCAGGATGGCAAGATTATATGTAAAATCACTGACAGTATTATTCCAGTACCCCCTCTTAAATACAATGCCCTTTCCATCAGGCAGCCATTTTGGATCTTCGTTTCTGAAACCGCTGTTTTCAGTTAAGTTTGAAACCGTTTTTTCATCATTATCATACAGATAGATATCCCATTCATCAAAGTTTTTATCTATCGCCATAAATACCACTTTATCAGGTGTTATTCCAAAACTCCCGTTCATAGGATTAACAAAATCACCTGTAATTTCTGTTATTTTACCTTCATTATCTCTCAGGTACAACTGACTGTCCGTTTCTGAATATGAGGTATAACTATGCCATATTAACCATCCATCAGGTATAGTTTCAGCGGCTGAAATAACAGGTATTTTGCCGGTTACAACAGATATTGATAAAATAATTGCGATAATTTTTCTGAATCCCATTTAATCCACTCCATTTCACGGTATTTTTCCTTATTATACAACAACCGCGTCAAATAATCAATAATGAAAGATAAATTTTACTGTAGATTAGTGCAATAACAGTAAAAACCCCGATTCGGATAACCGGACGTTCACTGAAGATATAAAATATGAGTATGAACAGTAATCCGTATACACCGCTCTTTATTTTTGGACATTGATATGGTATAATATATCTTGGTTTTTCATTGCTGCCGCATTCAGTTGTGTAGCTTGTCATACGATTATGCCAAATACATACAAATGGAGGTTTAATTTTTGGACAGTCTGATTTACAGTCTCAATGCAACAATGCCGGTTTTTCTTGTGATTGTTCTGGGATATATATTTAACAGGATGGGAATGTTTAATGAAGGTTTCATTTCTGCAGCAAATAAGTTTACCTTCAGAATCTGCCTTCCTGCAATGATTTTTTCCGATATGGCACAGTCTGATATTACTGATGCGTTTGACGGAAAACTTGTTGCTTTCAGTGCGGTGATAACAACGCTGATGTTTGCATTTATCTGGGTTGGAGCAAGAATATTTATAAAAGACAGGAGCATAACAGGCGCCTTTGTTCAGGCTTCTTACAGAAGTTCTGTTGCTGTAATGGGATTTGCTTTTATGATGAATATTTACGGCAGGACAGGGCTTATGCCGATGATAATTATCGGATGTGTTCCGCTTTATAATATTTTTGCAGTTACGGTTCTTACATTTGAGTCACCCGATGCTCAGAATGACACAAACAAGAAAAACAAACTGAAAAAAGCTGCAGTCGGAATAATAAAAAATCCGATAATAATAGGAATAGTACTTGGATGTCTGGGTTCTGTAATACATATTTATGATTATCTTCCGCAGTTGGTTTCAAAAACAATCGATAATATAAGTGTGCTGACAACTCCGCTTTCTTTGATTGTAATTGGTGCTTCTTTTGAAGGAAAAGATGCTATTGCAAAGATAAAACCAACAATTGCAAGCTGTATTATAAAACTTATTGCACTTCCTGCAGTGTTTATTACAGTGGCTGTACTTACAGGATTCAGAGGAGAATCACTTCTTGCACTTGTAATTATGCTCGGTTCACCGACAACTCCTTCGTGCTATATCATGGCGAAGAACATGAATAATGACGGTACACTGACATCAAGTGTAATAGCTGCTACTACGCTGTTATCTTCTGTTACCCTTACTTTCTGGATATTTCTTGTGAGATTCATTGGGCTGTTATAGTGAACTGAGAATATTGACATTAATCAGGGGGAAAATGAAGTTAAGGAAAATGCGTGGCAATATTATGCTGCTTAATTTATTTTTATGTTTACAATGATTCAGAATGATAAAAAATCCGGAAAAGGAAGATGATTATATGGCTGTAAAAAATTCAGTAAAGGAAAGAACAGACAGTAAAATTAAAGAGCCGAAGCAGTATAATGTAATTATGCTGAACGATGATTTTACTACAATGGAATTCGTTGTGGGTGTGCTGGTTGATATTTTCCGCAAGGATGAGGTCAGTGCACAGGCTATAATGATGAGGGTTCATAAGAATGGAAAGGCAGTTGTCGGCAAATATCCTTATGATATAGCGTTGACTAAAGTAGAAAAGGCACTTTCACGCGCAAGAGCAGAAGGGTTTCCGTTCAGAATGACACTTGAGGAGGTTTGAACTATGGAGTTTTCGGAAGAAGCAATGGTCATTCTGCGTGATGCAATTGAGTATGTCAGAGAAAATAATTTTGAGTATGTAACTCCGGAGATTATTCTGCTTATTATCGCAGCTGACAGTACATTTGCAGCGGCATTTGAGGAATGTGGCGGAGATACTGAGGTGCTTTGTGAAAATATATATGAATATACTGAAAAATACATAGATAAAGTCAGTGATACTGATGCGGAGCTTTCTTCAGAAGCAAAGCGACTTCTGAATCTGGCAGGGCACAGCGCATATAACAGTGGCTGCAGTGAAGTATGTATCAGGCATCTGGTTCATGCATTATGGAATCTGAAGAACAGTTATGCAGTTTATTTTATTGAACAGCAGGGAGTTGAGAAAGCTGAACTGCTCAGGGCATTTATAAGCAAAGAGGAGGAGACTTCTCCTGATGAAAACAACAATATTGATGATGAAACGGATTCAGTTTCGTGTGCAGGGGAAAGCTGGGAACTTTATGCACCGTGTCTCAATGACACTCTTATTGATGCAAATCCTCTGATTGGACGTGAGGCAGAGCTTGACAGGACGATTCAGATTCTGTGCAGGAAGGACAAAAACAATCCGCTTCACATCGGAGAACCTGGTGTTGGAAAGACGGCTATTACCTGTGGACTGGTTCAGCTGATACGTGAAGACAGAGTTCCGGAACCGATTCAGGGGGCGAAGGTGTTTTCACTCGACCTTGGCAGTATGCTGGCAGGCACACAGTACAGAGGTGATTTTGAGAAGCGTTTAAAGAACGTACTTTCCCGGATAAGCAGGGAAGAAAAGCCGGTTGTTTATATTGATGAGATTCATAATATTGCCGGTGCAGGAGCTGTGGGTGAGAGCTCATTTGATGCTTCGAATCTCCTTAAGCCGTATCTTGCAGATGGTCATATCAGATTTATAGGAGCAACTACTTTTGAGGAATACAGGAAATATTTTGAAAAGAACAGGAGTCTGGCAAGGCGCTTTCAGAATGTGGAAATAAAGGAACCTTCTGAAGATGAAGCTGTAAAAATACTTGAAGGTCTGAAGCCAAAATACGAAAGTTTTCATGGTGTAAAATTTTCAAAGGGAGTAATAGAGTATGCGGTACAGATGAGTATCAGACACATACACGAACGTTTCCTTCCGGATAAAGCAATTGATCTTATTGATGAGGCTGGTGCTTACAGGAAACTGCACCCGACTGATAAAAAGACTCAGACAGTGGACCGGAAAGTAATAAATGAAGTGCTTACTACAATATGCCGTGTACCTGTCGAATCGGTAAAAACAGATGATATTTCGGGACTTTCCGGTCTTGATATGAGATTAAAAAAGAAAATTTTTGGTCAGGATGAAGCTGTAAATCAGGTAGTCAATGCGGTAAAGTTTTCAAAGGCTGGTCTGCTTGAAGAAAACAAACCATTAGCAAGTCTTCTTTTTGTCGGACCTACCGGTGTGGGAAAGACCGAGATTGCCAGAAGTCTTGCGGAAGAGCTTGGTGTAAAGCTGATAAGATTTGACATGAGTGAATACGGTGAAAAGCATGCTGTAGCCAAACTCATAGGAGCGCCTGCCGGATATGTGGGTTATGAAGAGGGCGGACTTCTGACTGAAGCGATAAGAAGGACTCCTTCAGCTGTACTTCTTTTGGACGAGATAGAAAAGGCTCATACAGATATATACAATGTTCTTCTTCAGGTGATGGACTATGCGACTCTTACGGATAATCAGGGAAGAAAGGCTGATTTCAGAAACGTAATTATAATTATGACTTCAAATGCAGGTGCAAACCGCATTGGAAAAAACTCCATAGGCTTCAGAAGTACAAGCCTGGATGGTGGTGTAATTATGGAAGCTGTAAAACAGACCTTCCAGCCTGAATTCAGAAACAGACTGAATAAGATTGTCGTTTTTAACAGCATGGACGATAAAATGGCCTCCCGGGTGGTTGATAAGAAAATAAATGAACTTTCAGCTCAGCTTATTTCCAGAAAAATCATATTTACCGCAGATCAGAATGCCAGGGAACTTGTAAGGAAAAGAGGAATCAGTCAGGAATTCGGCGCCAGAGAGGTTGACCGTGTAATCAGAAATGATATAAAGCCTCTTTTTGTTGACGAGATTCTTTTTGGCAGGCTGAAAAAAGGCGGAAATCTGACTCTAAAGGCTGAAAATGATAAGTTTGTTTATTCTGCTGAAGATGTTTCAGAAAAAAGTAAAATCAGATGAAAGAAACACAAAGTACGGAAGAGGAATATGCTTTACATGTATAAGAAAAGAGGGATAAGAAATGATAAAAGCAGTAATTTTTGATATGGACGGTACACTTATTGATACAGAAAAATACTATCGTGAATTTTGGCCGAAGGCTCTTGCTGAATTTGGGTATCGTATGACGGATGAACAGGTTTTGTCAATAAGAAGTCTTGGTCGTCCTTTTGCACCGGCAAGATTTAAGGAATGGTACGGTGAGGAATTTGATTACTATAAAGTAAGAGACCGCAGAAAAGAACTTATGAATGAACATCTTGCCAGAGTTGGAATCAGCTTAAAGCCGGGTGCAGTGGAAATACTTGAAGTGCTTAAGGAGAGAAAAATAGCATCAGCTGTTGCCACTGCATCAGACATGATTCGGACAGAAAAATATCTCGATGAGGTCGGGATAAAAAAATATTTTACCAGGCTGATAAGTGCAGTAATGGTGAAAGAAGGCAAACCTTCACCGGACATTTATCTTTATGCATGTGAGCAGCTAGGTTTTCGTCCTGATGAATGCATTGCAGTGGAAGATTCTCCTAATGGTATTATATCGGCTTACAAAGCCGGCTGTAAGGTAATAATGGTACCGGATCAGACCGGACCTGACAAAGAAATTGAACCGTATCTTTATGCATGTGTGGATTCGCTGGATAAGATCGCTGAATATCTGGAGCAGGATATCTGAATTTTGTAAATTTTTTCAGCATTTTCTTAACGCAAAATGATGAAACTCTTTTTTATCATGTTTTGTTTTCTTTCTTATAAAATAAACAAATGCATACACATTTATCGCAAGAGCGGCACACCATGCGGCAATTTCAGCGTAAGCGGCGGCAGCAAAACCGATTTTTCCAATAAACAGTGCAATTACCAGAACTCTCATTATCATTTCAAGAACACCTGAAATCATCGGTAAGAAAGGCTTTCCCATTCCCTGACAGCCGCTTCGGAATACGAAAAGAAAATCAACTGCAAATATCATTATTCCGCATCTCACAAGGTATATTGATGCAAGACCAATCTGTTCCGGACCGTTCAGCATAAACGATGCCAGTTCTCCGGAGAAAAAGACCATAACCGAGCCGAGAATAATGTATGACACTGCTGCAACAGAAAGGCAAACCTTTAGTCCGCTTACAATGCGGTCGTATTTTTCTGCTCCGCAGTTCTGACTTGTAAATGATGACATAGTATATCCGGCAGTGCAGGCAGGCTGCATAAAAAGATTTATGTATTTGCTGCAGGCAGAATATGCTGATGTATAAACAACGCCCATTCCGTTTACAAAATACTGAACTGTCATACAGCCTACAGCGGTTATTGAGTTCATGGCAGCCATAGGAATTCCGTTTTTCAGAAGATTTCCTGCCATTGATAATGTGTTCCGGAAGTCATCTTTTGAAAGCTGAAGTATTTCAATTTTTCTGATTCTGGCAAAGCAGATAACGGCGGAAACAAGCTGTGACATTACAGTAACTGCAGCAGGACCTTCAACGCCTGTTTTCAGGCCGAATACAAAAACAAAATCGAAAATGATATTTGTTATGGTTGAAACAATAATTGCGTAGAAAGGAGTTTTGCTGTCGCCAAGTGCTCTGAGTATGCTTGCACAGAGGTTATACGCAATATTTGCTGCAAGACCACCGAAAATAATGTATCCGTATATCAGACTGTCAGAAATTATTGATTCAGGAGTCTGCAAAAGAACAAGCACAGGTCTGAGAAATATAATACTAAGGAGTGTAAGTACAGCAGTTATTGAAAAAGCAAGAACTGCTGATGCAGCTACACACTGCCGGAGATTTTTTCTGTTACCTGCTCCGAAATACTGGGCAGTCATAATTGAAAAACCGTTTGTAAGTCCGATTGAAAAGCCGACAATGAGGAAGGTCAGCGAGGACATATTTCCAACCGCCGCAAGCTGATTGTCACCTAGTCCTTTTCCAACAATAGCGGTATCGGCAATTGTATATATCTGCTGAAGCATATTTGTAAAAAACATCGGAAAGAAAAATTTCATTATCAGCTTTGCAGGACTGCCGTTTGTAAGATCATAGGTTTTTGCCATAGTAAATCCTCCTTCATTCTGATTGCTTTGTATAGTAAACGCAATAGATAAATTACAGCTTTATTATATATTTCCGGATAAAAAAATTATATCAGAAATATGGTGTTTTTATCGCAAATATGGTATGATAGAGATAAAGTTCAGAAACAGAGGAGAATGAACTATGAATACTGATCGTGATCTGAATTACCGACTGTATCTTCAGCGCGAAGAGGGGTTCAGAAGACTTCCTATAAGCAGTGAATATGAAAAATACAATGCAGTAAGTTCCGGAGATGTCGAAAAGGTTAAAGAAAACTTTGTCAAAATCAAGGAGAATTACTATAACGGAAAGGGAGTTCTTTCCGATGATCCTGTAAAAAATGTAAGATATCATTTTATCATTGCAACGGCAATGATATCAAGAATATGCATCGAGAACGGTATGAGTCATGATCTTGCGTATACCCTCAGTGATATTTATATCCGTCGTGCAGACAAGTGCGAAAGTGCCGAAAAAATCATTGACATGATTGGAGAAATGCAGATTGATTATGCCGGAAGAATGCGTGAGCTGAGAAAAGAAAATGTTATCTCAATTCACATCAGAAAATGTATTGACTATATTTATGAAAATCTGCAGGAAAAGCTGACTGTAAGGTCAGTGGCTGAGTATCTGAAAATAGACCCTACATACCTTTCAAAGCTTTTTTCAAAGGAAGTCGGGGTATCATTCAGGGAATTCATAATTAATGCAAGAGTGGGAGCGGCGAAAAATATGCTCGCATATTCAGATTTTACCATTTCTGAAATATCTCTGTCACTGGGATTTTCTTCGCAAAGTGCATTTACAGATACATTTAAAAGGTCAACCGGAATGACCCCGGGACAATACAGATCTGCGTACGGAAACAGCTTTATGATGCAAAGTGCCGGTATGCCGTGAACGGAAAGTTCCGGGTTATATAACAGGTAAAAGAATTGTATTACGGTTTCCTGAAAATATCCTGTAAGGAGGGAAAATAAATGGACAATACATCAGCATTTGATTCATGTATATATGACAATAATATAAGGAAAGTTATTCCGTACTATGATGAGATCTACAGTCAGATTATTGATTTAATCCGTACATATTGCGGAGACAGAGAGATATCCCTGCTTGATACCGGCTGTGGCAGTGGTATGATGGGACTTAAAGCAGATGAATTCCTGAACATATCGGAAATGCTGCTTTGCGATCCGTCAGAAAACATGCTGAAATCTGCTGAAGATAAACTTGCAGGTAAAAACTGTGAATTTATTAAAACCGGTTCTGAGAATCTTTATTTTGAAAACAGGTTTGATGTTGTAACTGCAATTCAGTCACATCATTATTTTGACAGGAAAACAAGGGAGACTGCAGTAATGAATTGCTATAACGCATTAAAGCCCAGCGGATTATTTATCTGCTTTGAAAATACAGCTCCGTTTTCAGAAACAGGGATTCGTATTATGAAAAACAGGGTGGAAAACTACGGGATAAATGCAGGCAGAACACGGGAAGAAGTGGTTTCTCACTCTGCAAGATATAATAATGAGTATTTCCCGATAACAATAAAAGAACATCTTGATTTACTGAATAAAACTGGATTCAGAACAGCTGAGCTTTTCTGGCATTCATATATGCAAAGCGGATTTTATGCGATTAAATGAAGATGCTATTTCTTCATTTCAAAAAGAAATCAATCACATTGATTATTTTGAAACTGCTGAAACTGTTTTATCAAAGTTGATTTACCACATCTTCGGAGGTCTGTTACAACCTTAATAATCTGCTTGTTCCGAAGTTTCTTGATTTTGTTCACGTACTGCAAATTGTTCTTTCAAGGTCGATGATTAATAAGAAAAAGTGTTTGTAAATAATAACAAAATCGGCATCTGTTTATATTGACTAATTAGCTGATTTATAGTATAATAATATTAGATGTTTTGTAATAAAATGCAAAGGGGAATGCATGTTATGATAGATTTTGCTCCAGGTATGAGAATTATTATCCGTGACGAAGAATGGATGATTAAAAAGGTTGAAAGTAATGAAATTGGAAATAAGGCACTTTACTGTGTTGGTATATCACCACTTGTTAAGGAAAAATCAGCTACATTTCTTTCAGACCTTGAAGACATAAAGATAATTAACCCTGCAGAAGTAAAGCTTGTGGCGGATGATTCACCAAATTTCAGAAAGACACAGCTTTTCATCGAAAGTCAGTGGAGGCAGCAGATTCCTACTGACTCTGATTTACATATAGGGAACAAGGCTGCTATGGATGTTATGCCTTATCAGCTTGATCCGGCCAGTATTTCACTTAAGAGGCCTCGTCAGCGTATTCTTATCGCTGATACTGTTGGTCTTGGTAAAACACTTGAAGCCGGTATTCTTATGTCCGAACTCATAAAGCGCGGTAAGGGCAGAAGAATCCTTGTTGTTACAGTAAAGAGCATGATGACTCAGTTTCAGAAGGAAATGTGGAACCGTTTTACTATTCCTCTTGTAAGACTTGATTCCCGCAGAATTCAGAGAATACGTCAGGAGCTTCCCTCAAACTATAACCCTTTCTTTTATTACGATAAAACTATTGTTTCGATTGATACACTTAAGCGTGACATTGAGTACAGAACTCATCTTGAAAATTCTTACTGGGATATTATCGTTATCGATGAAGCACAGAATGTTGCTGAACGCGGTGAAAAACAGGCTCAGAGAGCAAGACTTGCAAAGCTCCTCGCTGACCGCTCTGATACAATGATTATGCTTTCAGCTACTCCTCATGACGGACGTGCAAAAAGTTTTGCATCCCTTATGAATATGCTTGACCCAACTGCTATTGTAGACGAAAATAACTATACACCAGATGACATCAAAGGCCTATGTATTCGTAGATTTAAAAATGATGTTAAGGATCAGGTTTCAGGTTCATTCCTTGAAAGAAAAATTGAGCTTGAACGCTGTCATGCTACTCCTAAGGAAGAATATGCATTTGAAATATTCGGTGAAATGCAGCTTCAGATGGATACAGATAAAAGAAAGGGAAGCGGACAGCTTTTCAAGACAAGTCTGGAAAAATCTCTTTTCTCAAGCCCGGCTGCATGTATAAAGAGTATTGAACAGCGCCTTAACAAGCTTCGTAAGAAATACAATGACAAGGATATTGATGATATAAGACTTCTTGAAGAGTTTCTTGATTCATTAAATCAGATTCAGCCTGTAGATTTTTCAAGATATCAGAATCTTCTGAAGCTTTTGAAAAATTCTGATTATGCATGGAATCCTTCTGCAAAGGATGACCGTATTGTTATCTTTACAGAACGTATAGAAACAATGAAGTATCTTGCTGAAAATCTCCGTAAAGACCTTAAGATGACCGAAAAGCAGGTTGTTGAGATTTCAGGTGCAATGAGTGATGCTGATCAGCAGAAGATAGTAGAAGATTTCGGAAGAGAAGAATCTCCGGTAAGAATCCTTGTAGCTTCAGACGTAGCATCAGAAGGTCTTAACCTTCACTATCTCAGCCACAGAATGATTCACTTTGATATTCCATGGTCACTTATGGTATTCCAGCAGAGAAACGGACGTATTGACCGTTATGGTCAGACTAAGCGTCCTGACATCAGATACATGCTTATCGAAAGTGATAACAAGCATATCAGAGGAGATATGCGTATTATAGAAATACTTATTTCCAAAGAAGAACAAGCTCTTAAGAATATTGGCGATCCTGCACTCCTTCTTGGAAAGTTTTCTGTTGAGGAAGAAGAGCTGGCTCTTGCGGAAACCATTGAAACAGGTTCGGATACAGATGTTTTTGAGAGTTTATTTAATGCAGATGCTGAGTTTAATCCTTTTGAGGAACTTATGGCTCAGGCTGCATCAGAGGATATTAAGGAACAGGTTAGGACAAAAAATGATGAAACTCTGTTTACTGATATTAATTATCTCAAAAATGCATTCTCGTATCTCAATAGAAACGAGAGTCATCCAATCATTCCACTTGAGACTGTTTCAGGTATTGAAATCAAGGTTACTGATGATCTCATGAGGAGATTAAAGGCACTTATGCCTGAAGAAGCACTTCCAAAGGACGGTTCAATCAGATTATGTGATGATAAAGAATTTTGCATGAAGGAAATGAAACGAAGCATGCAGAACAATATGGAAGATACTGCCTGGCCACATATACAGTATCTTTGGTCACTTCATCCGATTATGACATGGGCCAATGACAAATCAGGTCTTCTTTTTGGAAGAGGAGAGGCACCAGTTATAGGTATAAATACGGGACTTGAAAAAGATGAAATGATATTCATTCTTACCGGCAGTATTCCAAACAAAAAATCTACTCCGCTTGTTGATGAATGGTTCGGCTTCTTATACAAGGATGGAAGGTATTCTGGAAAACTCGAAATGGAAAAGATTATTCAGAAAACAGATCTCAGAAACGAGAGAATTCCAAATACAAATGCTATCGGAGAAAAAGAACTGTCTGATGCATCAGCATTGCTTAATGATGTGATTTCGCATGCTGAGAAGCATCTTAATGAACATTATAAAAATTATCAGGAAAGAATGAATCCTCTTCTTGACGAAGAACTTGATAAACTCAGTAGTCTTGAAAGCAGACACAAGGACTATCAGCTTTCACTGTTCTCCGATGAACGAAAAAAGAGTGAACAGGAACGAAAGGTTGATGAACTGTTTGAAAGATTCTACATCTGGGTTCAGGATACTCTGACAATACAGAATAATCCGTATATTCGTGTTGTTGCAGTAGTTATGGGGGTATAAGATATGAGCATGGATCTTACAGGTATTTCAAATATAAACGAATACTACACTAATCATTATTTGTCTTCAGTTTTTGAGGAAAATGCAGATGCAACTATTTCCGGCTGGAGAAACAAAGCTAAGGAACAGGAAGATTACCGTACTCCATGGTCTGCACTTCGTGAATGCGGAAAACAGTTTTATCCGGTTATAAACAGATTTAACACCAACAGAAACAATATTCAGACTTTACAGGATATTCGCACACTTGCAGACAGCTATCTTTCTGCTCTTGGCTATCCTGAAGCAAATGAATTTAACATAACAGTTGATGAACAGGATATTCCTGTATATCTTGAAATGACAAAATCAAACGGGGCTCCGCTTCTCTGGGTGATTCTTTCTCACGGAATGGAAGATGAAAGCACTGTTATGACCAGTCGTGTGTTCAGTACAAAGCGCATTGATACTGATACAACAATTTACAAGGATACTTTTGTTGAACCGGAAAATGAAGACCTTATAAAAAAGCTTCTTTTCGGACTTTCAGAGTCTCCTCGTTTTCTCATGATTATTACAATGAATCAGATTGCGCTCATTGACAGAGATAAATGGAATGCTAAACGTTATCTTCAGTTTGAACTT
>SAMEA3663038__coassemble_490_pt1 | contig 12719 bp, 8 predicted proteins | sample SAMEA3663038__metabat2_low_PE_024 | metagenome-assembled genome bin SAMEA3663038 (sample SAMEA3663038) | pig gut metagenome | biome: pig gut; feature: pig-associated habitat; material: faeces | place: France | collected 2012
CGAAATGACATAACTGAGAAATATCCACATATAAAAAACATCCCACCGAACAGCAGTCATGCTGAAACAGTGGGATATTTTGCTTAAATTTAATCCGAACCCCTATTCAATTCCGAATTCCTTGTACAGTTTCTGACGATAATTAGCATCTGATGCAGCTTTGAATGCATCGTCTTTTCTTCCAGCCTCTTCAAGCAACCTGAATAAATCGCTAAGCTTTTTTTCGCCTTTAGCCTCGCCCCGGCTAAACCCAATTTCTATTCCGTCTTCCAGAATCTCTCTTGCTTCAGTTACAATAATTGGTCCGCACATAGTATCGTGCACTCCTTTCTGTACCTGCTCAAAACCATCTGCAATCATATCCGCCACATCACCTGACAGTTTTGAGATTGTGTGTTTTTCAAAAGATGTTATCTCTCCGCTCTGAGTGAGCTGCTGAAGTCTGAGAGATATTTTCTCATACTCCTCAGTCAGCTCCTTCAGTTCGTCTTTGTTTTTGGAATATTTTTTGAATTTCTTCTCAAAATTAAAATGTAGAACGGAAGCAGTATGTAAAGTTTCTTTCTGAAAATATCATCTGCGGAGTAGTCCGACATTTTCATAACCGGAACATCGTACGAAACCGTTCCGCCTGGTGCTTCTATCACAACCTTCATACTGCCCGGTGTTTTGCGGCTGCTTCTGAGATAGAGCACCGCTGTATTCGGAAACCTTACCCTTATGCAGTTTTTCTCAACCCTGCTGTGATCAAGGGCAATCTGTGCATCGTATTCGAATATCCGTACAAGCATCTGACTGCTGTATTTACTGCTTTCGCATTCCAGGTGGTATTCTTTTGTTATCTTTCCGGCAACGGTGAAGTTTGTATCGGTTATCCGCTTGTCGTCCGGTTCATCGTACCTGCTGATAAAGTGTTCGTTCGGATGAAAGGTAACCGTTTCCGTTCCGTCGTAGTTCTCGCCGAAAACCTCATTTAGAACGAAAGGGAGACGCTGTTTGCAGTCGTTGATTAAAGTGCGGAATACACTGTCGTATATTTCTGACATACTAATCTCCTTTATTATTATATCATATACATGTACATTTAACAATCATTTTTTGTTCGCTGCAGCAAAATAATAATAGCACATGGAGATATCGGTTGTCTATAGTTTCGCCCTAAGAGGTAAGTTGTTCGCCCTAAGAGGTAATTTTTTCTCATAATATGGTAAATCGCTAGAGCTTTTACCGGATTTATGCTTGTCCCCTCCTGCGGGGTTTCCCTCTCGAAATGACATAACTGAGAAAAATGACATTGATTCAACAGATAAAACGCAGCACTTCAGAACATCAGAAATGCTGCGTTTCATTTTTTTATTTAAAAAGTTCCTTCATCCTTCTCATGGCTTCAACTGTATTTTCATAGGTACCGAATGCAGTAAGTCTGAACCAGCCGGCGCCGTTCTTTCCGAAGCCTTCACCAGGGGTTCCTACTACGTTGATTTTTTCAAGGATATAGTCAAAGAATTCCCAGCTTCCCATATTGTCAGGACACTTGAGCCATACATAAGGTGAGTTAAGACCGCCTGTAAATTTGATTCCAAGCTCTGTAAGCGTATCAGTCATTACCTTTGCGTTTCTGTGGTAGTAATCAATGGCTTTTCTTATCTGTTTCTGACCTTCTTCTGTAAATACTGCTTCTGCAGCACGCTGAACCGGATAGGAAACGCCGTTGAACTTGCTTCCCTCTCTTCTGTTCCAAAGGTCTGCAATCTTTACTTCCGCTCCTGTCGATGATTTTACAACCAGCTCATCAGGGACTACTGTATATCCGCATCTCATTCCTGTAAATCCGGCTGTTTTTGAAAGTGAACACATTTCGATAGCACATTTCTTTGCACCTTCAACAGCATAGATACTTCTTGGAAGTTCCTTATCCTGAATAAATGCCTCGTAAGCAGAGTCGAAAATAATTATCGCTTCATTTTTAAGAGCATAGTCCACCCATTCCTTAAGCTGGTCCTTTGTGTAAACCGAGCCGGTAGGATTATTTGGTGAGCAGAGATAAATGATATCTGCATGAACACTGTAATCAGGCATTGCTGCAAATCCGTTTGATTCGTCAGAGTCAGCATAAATAACCTCTCTGCCTGCCATCATATTTGAATCAACATATACCGGATAAGCCGGGTCTGTAACCAGAATTGTGTTTCCGTCACCGAAAATATCAACAATATTTCCGCAGTCAGACTTTGCACCGTCATTTATTCTGATATCTGACGCAGGCACATCAACTCCGAAACTCTTATAGTATCCGGAGACAGCTTCCCTCAGGAAATCATAACCGGCACCGCTGTCTTCATAGCCGCGGAATGTTTCTGCATTACCCATCTCATCTGCAGCCTTCTTCATTGCTTCAACCGCAACAGGTGCTATCGGCTGGGTAACATCGCCTATACCCATCCTGATAAGTGTTTTGTCCGGGTTTGCCTCGGAAAATGCCTTTATTCTCTTTGCAATATCTATAAAGAGATAATTCTTCTTCATCGAAAGAAAGTTTTCATTTATTTTAACCATTGTAGTTATCCTCCGTCAAATTTCTATACTGCCAGTAAACACTGTTTCTGCCGGTCCTCTCATAAGAACAGTACCGTCATTCTTATAAGTAATATAAAGATCTCCGCCTCTGAGTTTAACGGTTATTTCCTTATCATACGGGAAGAAACCGTTCTTCACGCATGCCACAGCACAGGCACAGGCACCTGTTCCGCAGGCCCAGGTCTCACCGGAACCTCGCTCCCAGACTCTCATCATAACTGTGCTTTCATCAATTATTTTTGCAAATTCTGTATTTACTCTTTCAGGGAAAAGCGGGTGATTTTCATAATCAGGTCCGATTTTTTCAAGGTCAAGGGATTCAACATCGTCAACGAAGGTTACTGCATGAGGATTTCCCATTGACACTGCTGTGATATTCACATTTTTTCCGTTTACTTCAACAGGTTTGCTGATAAACTCTTCACCTTCGGCCTTCATCGGTATGGAAGCAGGGTTAAGGATTGCTTTTCCCATATCAACAAGTACAGTCTGTACCTTTCCGTTTTCCGGATAAAGTGTGAGGTATTTTATTCCGCTTCTGGTTTCGAGGGTTATCTCTGTTTTGTCTGTAAGATGATTGTCGTAGACATATTTGCCTATGCATCTTGTTGCGTTGCCGCACATGTTTCCTTCGCTGCCGTCAGCGTTGAACATTCTCATGCGGAAATCTGCCTTGTCGGACGGCATTATCATAACCAGTCCGTCTGAGCCTATTCCGAAGTGTCTGTCGCTTATTTTTATCGACACTTCTTCGGGGTTTTCTATGGTTTCTTCGAAACAGTTGACGTAGACATAGTCATTGCCTATGCCGTGCATTTTGGTGAATTTCATTACGGCTTCCTCCAGGTCAAAACTTTACTGTAATTTTTTTGCTATGCAGGGCTTTGCGGTCGCCCTGCACCTTCGCAGCACCTTCGCAGCACCTTCGCTGCTTATACGCCGCTCTGTCCGTAGTTGGAAAGGACGCGGGCTGAAGGGTCGTTTACGTTGCAGCCTTCCCATTCCTTGTTCGGCATCCAGAAATCAACTACCATTTCGCTGTTTCCAGGATAGTATTTTTCAAAAATTTCACGGTAGAGAAGGGATTCTTTTGTAAAAGGCTTTGCATGAGTGTATGCTGAAGATTTTTCTTCAAACTCAGCGTCTGTGTACTGTTCTGCTGCATATTCCTTGAGGTAGTCAACCATGGAATGACCTACAGCATCTGAAAAGGCAGCTTTTTCACGGTAAAGAATATCATGCGGGAGATAATCACCCTCAAAAGCATGACGAAGAAGATACTTGCCCTTGTTGTATTTGTTAAGTTTCTTTTCAGGGTCAACTGCCATAACGTATTTTACAAAGTCAAGGTCACCGAAAGGAACTCTTGCTTCAAGAGAATTTACAGAGATACATCTGTCAGCACGGAGAACATCATACATATGAAGTTCATGCACTCTCTTTACTGATTCCTGCTGGAATGCCTCTGCAGAAGGTGCAAAATCCGTGTACTTGTATCCGAAAAGTTCGTCTGAAATCTCACCTGTAAGCAGAACTCTGATATCAGTCTGTTCATGGATCGCCTTGCAGAGAAGATACATACCCATGCTTGCACGTATTGTTGTTATATCATATGTACCAAGAAGCTTTATTACACTTTCAAGTGCTCCGAGAACATCGTCCTTTGTAATGATGACTTCTGTGTGGTCACTTCCTATATAGTCTGCAACCTGTTTTGCATACTTAAGGTCAATAGCATCTGTGTTCATACCGATGGCAAATGTTCTTATCGGCTTCTCGATCTTCTTCTGTGCAATAGCACAAACCAGCGAGGAATCGAGTCCGCCTGAGAGAAGAAATCCGACTTTTGCATCAGCGTCAAGTCTCTTCTCAACACCTGCAACAAGCTTGTCATGAATATTGCTGCATACTTTTTCGAGGTCATCGTATATAACCTTATCAACAGCAGTTATATCATTGTAGCATACAAATTCACCGTTTTTATAGTAATGTCCCGGCGGGAACGGCATTATTTTCTTACATGCCTTTGTCAGGTTCTTTGCTTCACTGGCAAATACAACCGCACCGCTCTCTGTATATCCGTAATAAAGCGGACGTATTCCTATCGGGTCTCTGGCTGCGATAAATTCTCCTGTCTCTCCGTCATAGATTATGCAGGCATATTCAGCATCGAGCTTTGCAAACATTTCCGTTCCGTATTCCTTATACATCGGAAGGAGTATCTCACAGTCACTGTCGCTTCTGAAGCTGTATCCCTTTGAAATAAGTTCCTCTTTTATTTTTCTGAAACCGTATATCTCACCGTTGCAGACCACATAACTGCCATTAAGTTCAAAAGGCTGCATTCCTTCCGGTGTAAGTCCCATGATTGAAAGTCTCTGAAATCCAAGCACACCGCGCTTAAGCTCAATAATACGGCTGTCATCAGGACCTCTCGAAACAGTAGCTTCAAGTCCCCTTTTAACGATTTCCATTCCTCCGTCTTCAGCACAGAAGCCCATTATAGTACACATTTATGAACATTCCTTTCCGATTAACTAATCCTTATGAATTTTCTCGTCATATTTATTTTTACTGCTTGCACCGGACACATCAACCGGGTATTTTCCGGTGAAACAGCCGCTGCAGAAATCATCTCTGTCTGCAAGCTCGCATAATTTTTCAGCCGGCAGATATGCAAGTGTGTCTGCACCAATCTCCTTCGCAATTTCCTCCGCACTGCTGCAGTGGCATGCAATGAGATTTTCCTCACTGTCAATATCGGTTCCAAAATAACACGGGTGTACGAACGGAGGAGATGATATTCTGACATGCACCTCTTTCGCACCTGCTTCGCGAAGCAGACGTATTATTCTGGCGCTTGTGGTACCGCGTACAATGGAGTCATCAATCATGACAACACGTTTTCCCGCCACGCTTTCACGTATTGCGTTGAGTTTGATCTTTACGGCGTTTTCACGCATATTCTGATGCGGCTGAATAAAGCTTCTGCCAACATATTTGTTTTTTATAAAACCCATTCCATAAGGAATACCGCTCCTGTTTGCATATCCAAGTGCTGCATCAAGTCCGGAGTCCGGAACTCCTATGACAATATCTGCATCAACCGGGCTGCACTGTGCAAGTATCTCACCTGCACGTACCCTTGCCCTGTGAACTGAGCAGCCTTCAATCACAGAATCCGGACGGGCAAAGTAAATGTACTCAAAAATACATATATTTGATTTTTTTCTCACATGAGTTTTTATTGACTCTATTCTGTTATCCGAGATAACAACTATCTCCCCCGGTTCAACATCGCGGACAAATTCAGCACCGACAGCATCAAGTCCGCATGTCTCAGAAGATACGATATATGCACCCTCATTTGTCTTTCCTATACAGAGAGGACGGAAACCGTCAGGATCACGGAAAGCTATAAGTTTAGTAGCCGTCATAAGTATACATGAATACGCACCCTTTATAAACGGCATGGCCTTTTCAACCGCCTCTTCAGTGGAACCGCAGTTTAAACGCTCACGAACAATCACATAAGCAATAGCTTCCGTATCAGATGTTGCATGAAATATTGCCCCTGACATCTCGAACTCACTCCTGAGTTCTGCTGCATTTACAAGATTACCGTTATGAGCCAGTGCCATATTTCCCTTTATATGCCTTATAACAAGCGGCTGGATATTGCTGTGAAGTTTTCCGCCTGCTGTTGAATAACGGACATGTCCCACTGCCATATTTCCCTTGCCGAGTTTTTCAAGATCCTCACGGCTGAAAGCCTCGGAAACAAGACCGTCTGACTTTCTGTGACTTATTACACCGTCATCACAGACGGCTATCCCGCAGCTTTCCTGGCCTCTGTGCTGCAGTGCATACAGTCCGTAGTACACTGCTGAGGCAACATCTGCTGTTTTGCTTTCATATATACCAAAAACTCCGCACTCTTCATGCAATGAGTCAAACATATAACCACCGCTTCTCCTGTCAGTATTGAACGAATTTAAAGATTTGTATAACCCATAAGATACTGGTCTGTTTCCCTTGCAGCATCCCTGCCCTCACGGATAGCACGTACAACAAGTGACTGACCGATGTGCATGTCGCCTGCTGTAAATACCTTCTGAACATTTGTACTGAACTTTCCGTTTTCCGTGCTGACATTTGTCCGTGCATTCAGTTCAACTCCGAAAGCATCAGCAACATAGGACTGGGCACCTAAAAATCCCGCTGCAATAAGACAGAGTTCACACGGCAGAACCTTTTCGCTTCCCTCAATTTCCTTAGGAACATTTCTGCCTGTCTTTTCATCAGGAACAAATTCAAGCTTTACTGTTTTTACGGCTGAAAGTTTTCCGCTTTCATCCTTGATGAATTCCTTTACTGTAGTGCAGTAAACTCTCGGATCACTGCCGAATACTGCAGCAGCCTCCTCCTGACCGTAATCTGTTTTACAAACTCTCGGATACTCAGGCCACGGATTGTTTTCCGTTCTTTCATCCGGAAGCTTAGGCATCATTTCAAGCTGAACAACTGAGGCACAGCCGTGTCTTACTGAAGTTCCCACACAGTCATTTCCTGTGTCGCCGCCGCCGATTACGATAACATTTTTGCCTTTTGCAGAGATATACTTATCATCAGCCATTGCTGAATCAAGAAGGCTCTTTGTAGTTGCCTTCAGAAAATCAACTGCAAAGTATATTCCCTCTGCATCACGGCCGGGAGCATTTATATCTCTTGGATTTGATGAACCGCATGCTAAAATTACTGCATCATACTGGTTAAGTATCTCCTTAGCCGGTATTGTCTTTCCGATATCGGCGTTCATTTCAAACTGAACACCCTCAGCCTTCATTAAATCAGTACGGCGTTTAACAACCCACTTTTCAAGTTTCATATTCGGAATACCGTACATAAGAAGTCCGCCCGGTCTGTCGCTTCTCTCATAAACAGTTACACTGTGTCCGCGCCTGTTCAGAGTATCAGCAGCGGCAAGCCCTGAAGGACCGGAACCGATAACGGCAATCTTCTTGCCGCTCCTTACCTTAGGCGGTTCCGCCTTGATAAGCCCTGTTTCAAATCCGAATTCAACAATTGCATTTTCATTTTCCTTGACTGTTACCGGTTCACCGTTAAGTCCGCAGGTACATGCCTTTTCGCAGAGTGCGGGACATACGCGTGAAGTAAATTCAGGAAAATTATTTGTCATGAGCAGACGTTCAAGTGCCTGCTCCTTATGATCACGGTAGAGAAGATCATTCCATTCAGGGATAAGGTTGTTAAGCGGACATCCTGATATCATTCCTCTCAGCATCTTACCGTTCTGACAGAACGGTACACCACAGTCCATACACCTTGCCGCCTGTTTTTTTCTTTCCTCTTCGGAAAGCGGGCTATGAAATTCATTGTAATTTTTTATTCTCTCAAGAGGGCTGCACGCCGAGTTGTCTGTCCTTTCAAATTCCATAAATCCATTTGGCTTTCCCATGGGTTATGCCTCCTTCTTACTGATGTAAAATGCTTCTATCTCAGCCTGTTCACTGCTCATGCCTTTTTCTTCAAGAGCAAGAATAGTGCTCTGTATCTTAGCGTAGTCATGCGGAATAATCTTCTTGAACTTTCCGATGTACACTGCAAAGTCATCGAGGATCTTCTTTGCTTTTTCAGAACCTGTTGCTTCAAAGTGTTCCTCTATTATATTTCTCAGTTCAATAATATCGTACTTGTTCGTAACAGATTCAAGAGAAATCGAAGCCTTGTTCACTCTGGTGTAAAGATCCCTGTTTTCATCGAGAACATAGGCGATACCGCCCGACATACCGGCTGCAAAGTTCTTTCCTGTGTTTCCGAGAATAACTGCACGACCGCCTGTCATATATTCACAGCCATGGTCACCCACACCTTCGCAGACTGCAACAGCACCTGAGTTTCTTACACAGAAACGCTCGCCTGCGATACCGCTGATAAATGCCTTGCCGCTTGTGGCACCATAGAGTGCAACGTTTCCGGCAATGATATTTTCATCAGCTCTGAATCCGGCATTTTTCGAAGGATAAAGAATGAGTTTTCCTCCTGAAAGACCCTTTCCGAAGTAGTCGTTGCTGTCACCGGTAAGTTCAAGGGTAAGACCCTTAGGTATAAACGCACCGAAGCTCTGACCGCCGCTGCCGTGGCATTTTACTGTAAAGGTATCGTCCTCAAGAGCAGCTTCTCCCCATTTTCTTGTGATTTCCGCACCGAACAGTGTACCAAAGGCACGGTCTGTATTCTTTACTTCTGTCTCAATAGTTTTCTTTGTCTTGTTTTTAAGAGCAGAACCGAGTTTCTTCATAAGTACAGTTTCATCAGCTGTCTTTTCAAGCTCAAAATCATAGATATCAGACTTTTTAAAGTACTGGTTGCTGTTTTCAAAGCTGCTGCAGAGAATCTCGCTGAAATCAATATTTCCGTTGTCTGATTTTTTGTAGAGCAAATCAGTACGTCCGATAAGTTCGTCAACCGTTCTTATGCCGAGCTTTGCCATATATTCTCTGAGTTCCTGTGCAACAAAGTGCATGAAGTTTACTATATATTCAGGCTTGCCTGCAAAACGCTTTCTCAGTTCCGGATTCTGTGTTGCAATACCCATAGGGCATGTATCAAGGTTACATACTCTCATCATTACACAGCCCATCGTTACCAGCGGAGCTGTTGCAAAACCGAACTCTTCAGCACCGAGAAGTGCTGCAACAAGAACATCACGTCCTGTCATAAGCTTGCCGTCTGTTTCGATAACAACTCTTGTACGGAGCCCGTTGAGCATAAGTGACTGATGAGCTTCAGCAACACCGATTTCCCACGGAAGTCCGGCATTGTAGATTGAGCTTCTCGGTGCTGCACCGGTACCGCCGTCATATCCGGAAATAAGGATTACCTGTGCACCCGCCTTGGCAACACCTGCTGCAACTGTACCTACACCTGCTTCAGAAACAAGCTTGACTGAAATTCTCGCATCCTTGTTTGCGTTTTTCAGGTCGTAAATAAGTTCAGCAAGGTCTTCGATTGAATAAATATCGTGATGAGGAGGCGGTGAGATAAGGCTTACACCTGCTGTTGAATGACGTGTCTTTGCAATCCACGGATACACCTTTCCGCCCGGGAGATGTCCGCCCTCACCCGGCTTTGCACCCTGTGCCATCTTTATCTGAATTTCCTTTGCGGAAACAAGGTACTCTGAAGTAACACCGAATCTTCCTGAAGCAACCTGCTTGATTGCTGAGCAGCGGTCAGACTTAAGTCTCTCAGGAGCTTCACCGCCCTCACCTGAGTTTGACTTGCCGCCGATTCTGTTCATCGCAACAGCCATACACTCATGCGCTTCCTGTGAGATTGAGCCGTATGACATGGCACCCGTCTTGAAACGGTGACAGATACTTTCAACTGATTCAACCTCATCTATCGGAATACCACCGTTCTCGTCATACTTAAAGTCCAGCAGACTTCTGAGAGTAAGCTCATTGTCTTCCCTGTTAACTGCCTCGGAATACTCCTTGAATATACTGTAATCACCTTTTTTTGTTGCTTCCTGAAGAAGATGAATTGTTTCAGGGGTATAGAGATGCTCGCTTTTTCCTGAACGGAGCTTGTGGCTTCCTGAACTTTCAAGATTAAGACCTGTGTGAAGTCCAAGCGGGTCAAAAGCGGAATTGTGAAGTTTCTCGGTTCTGCGTGATATATCATCAATACCGATTCCGCCAATACGGCTTACTGTGCCTCTGAAATATTTGTCGATAAGCTCCGGTGAGATGCCCACTGCTTCAAAAAGTTTTGAACCCTGATAGGACTGGATTGTTGAAATACCCATCTTTGAAGCAATCTTTACAATACCGTGGAGAACTGCACTGTTGTAGTCATTTTCAGCAGCATAGTAGTCCTTTGAAAGCATGCCTGTATCAATAAGGTCACGGATTGTAGCATGAGCAAGGTATGGATTTACCGCACATGCACCGTATCCGAGAAGTGCTGCAAAGTGATGTACCTCACGAGGTTCAGCAGTCTCAAGAATAATGGCAACGGCTGTTCTCTTTTTGGTTGATACAAGGTGCTGCTGGAGAGCCGCAACTGCAAGAAGTGAAGGAATAGGTGCACGGTATTCATCCACATCCTTGTCTGAAAGGATGAGAATATTCGCACCGTCACGGTATGCCTTGTCCGCATCAATAAACAGACGTTCAATTGCCTTTTCAATAGTAGTTCCTATATAGTAGGTCATCGGAATGACGGCTGTCTTAAGTCCGTCCACCTTCATGCTCTTTATCTTAAGCATATCAGTACTTGTAAGGATAGGATTGTCAACCTTCAGTACGTGACAGTTCTCCGGCTTCTCCTCAAGAATATTTCCGTCTCCGCCGATATAGGTACTTGTATCAGTTACTATCTCCTCACGGATAGCATCAAACGGAGGGTTTGTTACCTGGGCAAACAGCTGACGGAAATAGTTGAAAAGCGGAGGATCTGACTTGTCAAGTGAAGGAAGCGGGATATCTGAGCCCATTGAGGCAATCGGTTCGGAACCGTTCTCAGCCATAGGAAGAATACTGTTCTTAATCTCCTCGTAGCTGTATCCGAAAGCCTTCTGAAGTCTTTCGAGTTCATCATGTGTATATGATTTTATTCCCTTGTTAGGAATATGAAGGTCGTGAAGCTTTATAAGGTTGCTGTCAAGCCACTCGCCATAAGGCTGGCGTGAAGCATAGTAACTCTTCACCTCTTCGTCATCTATAAGGCGTTTCTGCTTTGTATCTGCAAGAAGCATCTTTCCCGGACGGAGTCTGTCCTTCTTTACTATCATATCATCAGGTACATCGATACATCCTGTTTCCGATGAAAGAATGAGGAAGCCGTCTGAAGTAAGGCAGTAACGTGAAGGACGAAGTCCGTTTCTGTCAAGAACAGCACCCATAACGTCACCGTCAGAGAAGAGTATGGAAGCCGGACCGTCCCACGGTTCCATCATTGTAGCATAGTACTGATAGAATTCATATTTTTCTCTTGAAACAGTTCTGTTGTTTTTCCATGGTTCCGGAATTGTAATCATAACTGCAAGCGGAAGCGGCATTCCTGACATAACCATGAATTCAAGAGCGTTGTCAAATCTTGCTGAGTCAGAACCTGCTGTGTTTATTGCAGGAAGAATCTTGCTCAGATCATCTCCGAATGTATCGCAGTAAACTGTTTCCTCACGGGCAAGCATCTTGTCAACGTTACCTGTGATTGTATTTATCTCACCGTTGTGAACGATAAGTCTGTTCGGGTGAGCCTTCTGCCAGCTTGGCTGGGTATTTGTTGAAAAACGGCTGTGAACCATTGCTATAGCAGAAATAAAGCTTTCGTCCTGCAGATCCTTATAGAATTTTCTGAGTTCATCAACAAGGAACATACCTTTGTATACTATTGTTCTGCTTGAAAATGAACATACATAGGTGTTTTCATTTGCCTGTTCAAATATACGGCGTGCGATATAGAGCTTTCTGTCAAAATCAAGACCTCTTTCACAGCCTTCAGGACGTTTTACAAAAGCCTGCATAATGCACGGCATACTGTCTATGGCCTTCTGTCCGAGAACTGAAGGATCGGAAGGAACTGTTCTCCATCCGCAGAACTCTATTCCCTGTTTCTTCATAATAATCTCAAACATCTTCTTAGCCTGGTTGCGTTTAAGCTCGCTCTGCGGGAAGAAGAACATACCGACACCGAAGTCTCCGTCTTCACCGATATCAAATCCTAAAGCAGCAGTTTCTGAACGGAAGAAGTCTCCCGGTATCTGGGTAAGAACACCAACACCGTCACCTGTTTTTCCTTCAGCATCCTTACCTGCACGATGCTCAAGTTTTTCAACAATTGAAAGGGCGTCCTCAACTACACGGCGTGATTTATCACCATTTATATTGACAACCGCACCTATACCGCAGTTATCGTGTTCAAACTCAGGACGGTAAAGTCCTTTTTTCTGGAAAGGAGCCTCATTTCTGAAATCATCCATTCAATTCACAACCTTTCTGATTATTTAAAGCCGTTTCGCAAAATGCAGGAACAGCATTTATTTCCTTCACAGCATATCACTGCAAGTCATATTCACTCTGCAATTAATTCTATCACTATTTTGCAACTTT
>SAMEA3663038__coassemble_502_pt1 | contig 12587 bp, 8 predicted proteins | sample SAMEA3663038__metabat2_low_PE_024 | metagenome-assembled genome bin SAMEA3663038 (sample SAMEA3663038) | pig gut metagenome | biome: pig gut; feature: pig-associated habitat; material: faeces | place: France | collected 2012
TTGAGGCGCTGAAAGTATTTATACAGGCAGATATAGACGGTCTGCGCCAGTCAGTGATAAAGATGATTGCAGGGGAAAGAGTCAAAGTAAATGCTGAAACATTCCAGAATGATATGGTTACATTCAGCTCGGCAGATGATGTACTTACACTGCTTATACACCTTGGATATCTTACTTACAGCAAAGCTACAGAGGAAGCCTGGATACCAAACAAGGAAGTACAGCAGGAATTTATCAACTGTATAAAGGATGGCGGATGGGAAGAGGTAATGAATGCCATCCGTAAGTCAGATGAACTTCTGAAGGCGACGCTGAACCGTGATGAAGACAGAGTAGCCGAAATTATAGAAGAGGTACACCGGCAGAATGCTTCTGTGATAGCATATAACAATGAGCTTTCACTGTCCGTAACTCTTTCACTTGCGTATTATTCAGCAAGAAAACAGTACGAAATAATCAGGGAGTTCCCCTCAGGTGAAGGATATGCAGATCTTGTATTTATTCCGCGAAGAGGTGTAAATTCACCTGCAATTGTTGCCGAGCTGAAATACAATAAAACTGCTGAGGGAGCTATAGCTCAGATAAAGCAAAGAAAGTATACGGAAAAACTGAAGGCAATAAGCGGCGAAATCCTGCTTGCAGGGATTAATTACGATGAAAAAACCAAAAAACATAAATGCAGAATTGAAACAGTGTTAAAATAACAGAAAGGACTGCTTTAGCAGTCCTTTCTGTTTGCAAAAGATAAAAAAATAATGCGGATAACAGGACTTGAACCTGCACCGGGTTGCCCCGACTAGCACCTGAAGCTAGCGCGTCTGCCAGTTTCGCCATATCCGCATAAACGATGTATGAAACATCTTTTAAATTATATCACATTTTTCAGTGCTTTGCAAGTGATTTTTGAAAAAAATTTATTTGCACAAATTCTCGCGGTAAATAATGAGATAAACTCTGATTTTACCATTTAAAGTGTATTTTTCTACAAAAAAATATCGTAATTTATATTGACTTTTCCGAATTTATGGTTATAATATAAATATGTATGTGCCGGCAAATCCGGCTTGTTTATTTGTTTTGTAACCGAAACAGAGGATTTTGATAAAACTTATGAAAAAATTTGAACAGTATAAAAGAACGCTTAACTGGCTGTCAGCAGTTATAAATACTTCTTTGCTTGGCCTGGCATTTGCTGTGGTATGGTATCTCTGTTATTCGCAGCAGATAGTGCTTCCTTTTTACCGTAAGGGAAACTGGATGGTTATCGGAATTTATATAGTCATAACTGTTATTTTCAACAAGGTTTACGGAAGCTACAAGGTAGGATATCTTAGAAAATCAGAGGCATTTTACTCCCAGCTTATATCAGTGTTTGTTATAAATGTAATAACTTATTGTCAGATAAGTGTTATCGGGCGTGATTTTATGCATTTTATGCCGATGATTTTTCTGACTGTTATAGATATTATCATAGTACTGGTCTGGACGCTTGTATATGCATTTGTCTATGCAAAGCTGTTCCCGCCAAGGAAGATGATAATAGTATACGGGAGCAGAAATGCCGAAAGTCTTGTTGTAAAGATGAGTCAGCGTGCGGACAAGTACATAATATCCGAGTCAGTTAAGGCTGATGAGGATATAGATGTTATAAAGGAAAAGATACTCGGCTACGGCGGTGTGATTCTGTACGATGTTCCTGACCGTGTAAGAAACGATATCCTTAAGTTCTGTTTCGACAGACAGCTCAGGGTGTACATGGCACCTAAGATATCCGACATAATAGTCCGGGGTGCTCAGGAGATAAATCTTTTTGACTCGCCTCTTCTTCTTTGCAGAAATGACGGTCTTTCCATAGAGGCAAGAGCTGCCAAGCGTATATTTGATTTTGGATTTGCAGTTTTTCTTCTGCCGTTTCTTCTTGTACCGATGGTCGTTGTGGCACTGGCAATAAAGATTGAAGACGGAGGCCCGGTCATTTACAGGCAGGAGAGACTTACCACACACGGAAAGAGATTCAATGTTCTGAAGTTCAGGAGCATGACTGTCGATGCCGAAAAGGACGGAAAAGCTGTCCTTGCAAGGGACGGAGACAGCCGAATCACGAAGGTAGGTGCATTTATCCGCAAATGCCGTCTTGATGAGCTCCCTCATATATTCAATATAATAAAAGGCGACATGTCCTTTGTCGGACCGAGACCGGAGAGACCGGCTATTGCTGCCGAATATGAAAAGGACATGGCAGAATTCAGTTTCAGACTTACGGTTAAAGCAGGACTTACAGGCTATGCACAGATTATGGGAAAGTATGATACCACACCTTATGACAAGCTCCGTATGGACCTTATGTACATAGAAAAATACAGTCTTCTGCTTGACTTTAAGATAATACTCATGACCATAAAGACCATGATTTTTCCGGGCAAAACAAATGAATCGGAAAATATTATAGCCAGCAAAAACGGAAAGGAATAATTTAATCTATGAAAATTACAGCAGTAATTATGGCAGGCGGCAAGGGTGAAAGATTCTGGCCGAAAAGCCGCAGTTCATATCCAAAGCAGTTTCTTTCGCTTACTTCGGACGGAGAGACGATGATTCAGAAAACTATAAAGAGACTTCTTCCGATAGTCGATACAGAAGACATATTTATAGTAACAAACGAGAATTACGTTCCGCTTATAAATGAGCAGCTGCCGGATATTCCTTCGGAAAATATACTCGCAGAACCTGTTGCAAGAAATACAGCACCATGTATCGCTCTTGCTGCAGCAGTAATAAGCAAAAAGTACAATGAAGATGCGGTTATGATGGTTCTTCCTTCAGACCACCTTATAAAATACGATGAACTCTACACTGATACCATGCGTCATGCTGTAAAGGTTGCAAAGAAGGGCGAAAATCTTGTTACAGTCGGTATCACTCCAACATATCCTGAAACTGGCTACGGATATATCAAGTTCTGCAGTGCGGCTGACGAGGATATGGCAGGTGTTTACAAGGTAGACAAATTCGTTGAAAAACCATGCCGTGAAACAGCAAAGGAATACCTCAACTCCGGACGTTATCTCTGGAACAGCGGCATGTTCGTATGGAAGGTATCGTCCATCATGAATAACTTTAAGAAGTTCCTTCCTGATATGTATGAGGGCTATCTCCGGATGAGAGAAACAGCACTTACAGGGAGCTTCAGGGAAACGCTTGCAGAGTGCTTTGAAAACTTCAGATCAGAATCAATTGACTTCGGAATTATGGAAAAGGCAGAGAATATCTACACGCTTTCCGGCAGCTTCGGATGGGACGATGTGGGAAGCTGGCTTGCCCTTGAAAAGATAAACAAAACAGATGAATGCGGAAACTATGTGTCAGGTGATGTAATAAGCATAGACACAAACAGAAGCATTATCTGCGGTAACAAAAAACTCATCGCAGCACTTGGCGTAGAGGATATAATTATAGTGGATACAGATGACGCAATGCTTATCTGTTCAAAGGATCATACACAGCAGGTTAAAAAGGTTATTGAAACCCTGAAAACATGCAACAGAAGAGATCTTATCTAATAAAGAAGAGGAGTAAATTAAAATGAAAAATGCATTAATCACAGGTATTACAGGTCAGGACGGTTCATATCTTGCAGAACTTTTGCTTGAAAAGGGATATAACGTATACGGAATCATGAGAAGAAAGAGCGTTGTTGACTACGGCAACGTTGAACATATCAAGGATAAGATTAACTTTATCTATGCTGATATGACTGATGAGATCTCACTTATCAATGCAATGAGAATTTCACAGGCTGACGAAGTTTACAACCTTGCGGCACAGTCATTCGTAGCAACAAGCTGGGAACAGCCACTGGCAACAGCTGAGATTGACGCTATAGGCGTAACAAATATGCTTGAAGCAATCAGAACAGTAAAGCCTTCATGCCGTTTCTACCAGGCTTCAACTTCAGAGATGTTCGGCCTTGTACAGGCTATTCCTCAGTGTGAAACAACACCGTTCTATCCGAGAAGTCCATACGGTGTTGCAAAGCTCTACGGCCACTGGATTACAAAGAACTACCGTGAAAGCTACAACCTCTTTGCATGCTCAGGTATTCTCTTCAATCACGAATCAGAAAGACGCGGCAAGGAATTTGTTACAAGAAAGATTACAGACGCTGTTGCAAGAATAAGCCACGGTGTTCAGGAATATATGGAACTTGGCAACCTTGATTCAAAGAGAGACTGGGGTCACTCAAAGGACTATGTAAGAGCCATGTGGCTCATGCTCCAGCAGGACAAGCCTGATGACTTCGTTATCGCAACAAACGAAACAAGAACGGTAAGAGAATTCGTTGACATTGCCTTTAAGTGCGCAGGCATAGAGATCGAATGGAAGGGCACAGGCGTTGACGAAGTTGGTATCAACAAGGCAAACGGAAAGACAGTGGTAAAGGTTTCACCTAAGTTCTTCAGACCTGCAGAGGTTGATATTCTCCTGGGTAATCCTGAAAAGGCAGAAAAGACACTTGGCTGGAAGAGAGAAATCTCATTTGCAGAGCTTGTTGAGAGAATGGTAAAGAACGACATGGCTCTTGTTGAGAAGGAAATAAAGATAAGCAAGTTAGGATAATATGAATATTTCATTTGATGTACTGCCGCTTATCAGTGAAAATATGTCAGGAATAGGCTATTGTCAGGCGGGTCTTGTGGGTGAGATGATACGTTCTCACCCGGAGGACCGCTATACATTTGACTATTTTTCACGAAAGAATCATGAGGTTAAGAGGAAGAGACTCGCTGCATATATGCAGGAGAACTGTTCCATTAATGAATCACATTTTTCCGGATTTTTATACAGAAGCATAATGAATATCATACCGGTGCCGTACAGCGTGTTTTTTGGAAAAAAAGCAGAGCTTACGCACTTTTTCAATTATATAGTACCGCCTTTTGTACACGGAAAAAAAGTTGTAACCATTCACGACATGGTAATCCGGGCATATCCGGAAACTGTCCGTTTCAGAACGAAGCAGCTCCTCCTTACCGGCATGAAGAAGTCCATGAAGCGTGCAGATGTAATAATAACGGATTCAGAATTCAGCAAAAGTGAGATAATCAAATACTATCCTCAGTTTGCTGATAAGATAAAAGTCGTATACTGTGGTGTAAACACAGAAAAATTCTATCATATAGCTGACAGTGAGCGTATAGAAAAGACAAAAAAATCCCTCGGGATAGAAGGGGAGTACTTTCTGTATCTGGGAACCATCGAACCGCGAAAGAATCTCGAACGTCTTATAGAAGCATACAGAATTCTTAAGGACAGATACGGCGATGTTCCGAAACTTGTTATGGCAGGCGGAAAGGGCTGGCTTAACAGCGGTATTTACAGCAAGGTTCAGGAGCTGGGACTTGAGGAAAGTGTTCAGTTTACAAAGTATATTCCTGATGAGGATATCTGTCCTCTTATGAACGGTGCATGTGCCTTTGTGTTTCCTTCCATATATGAGGGCTTCGGTATGCCGCCCCTTGAGGCTATGGCATGCGGAGTGCCTGTGGTTTCAAGCGGAGAAGCCTCTCTTCCGGAAGTAGTAGGCGACTGCGCCGTTATAGTCGATGCATATTCCCCTTTGTCCATTGCGGAAGGTATGTATAAAATCTACTCTGACGAGACTCTCAGAGAAAATCTGAGCAGGAGCGGTATGGAAAGAGCGGCGGAGTTTACATGGAACAGATTTTCTGAAAAGCTTCACGGAATATATGAGGAAGTACTGGGATGAAGATACTTCAGGTAAATAAACTCTACAGTCCGCATATAGGCGGTATAGAGCGTGTTATTCAGGATATTTCAGAGGGCCTTTCAGATCGTTATGACATAGAAGTTCTTGTTTGTCAGCCAAAGGGCAGGACGGCGGACGAGGTGGTAAACGGTATAAAAGTCAGGCGTTCGGGAAGTATAGGAACATACTTTTCAATGCCGGTATCAATTCCGTTTCTGTTCCATTTCAGAAAGATGGCCCGGGCAGCGGATATAGTACATGTTCATCTGCCCTTTCCTCTCGGTGATCTGGCTTGTCTTTTGTCCGGATACAAGGGTAAGGTGGTTGTAAGCTGGCACAGCGATATAGTCAAGCAGAAGAAACTTATGACTTTCTACAGGCCGGTTATGAATGCTTTTCTGAAGAGAGCGGACTGCATCTTTGTGGCTACAGAGGGACATATCAAAGGTTCCTGTTATCTTAAGCCGTATGCTGAAAAATGCAGGATAGTGCCTTACGGAATAGATACCGGGGCATATGAAAAAGCCGAAAAATATCCTTTTCTCACAGATAAGCTCAGCTGCAGAAGCAGTAAAAAAATACTTTTTACCGGACGCCTTGTATACTACAAGGGCATAGATGTACTTATCAGAGCAATGAACCGCACAACAGACTGCGAGCTTTTCATTGCCGGAGACGGTGTGCTTCGTGATGAACTTCTGAAGGAAGTTAAAAAGGCGGGAACTGAGGAAAGAATTCACTTTATGGGAGTGCTTTCGGACAGAGACCTGAAAGCAGCATTCAGCGACTGTGACATATTTGTTCTGCCCTCTGTGGCAAGCAGTGAGGCATTCGGTATAGTGCAGATGGAGGCTATGGTATACGGAAAACCGGTTATAAACACGGATCTTCCTACAGGTGTGCCCTATGTAAGTCCTGACGGATACAGCGGAATAACGGTTCCGCCGGGAGATGAGGAAAAGCTTGCTGAGGCAATTGAAAATCTTGTTCACGATAATGAACTGCGTGAACAGTATGGTAAAAACGCATATTCTCTCGTAAGAGAAAAGTACGAAATGAACATAGTTAATGATAAGATAAGCAATATATACGAGGAACTTGCAGGAAAGGCGGGAAAGTAAAATGAAAGCACTTGTTATCGGTGCGGCCGGATTTGTAGGCGGCCATCTTATAAGGCATCTTGCCTGTGAATGTGGTTTCAGCGTGTATGCGACAAAGCTTGCACATGAGAGCCTTGAAACTCCGGATGCTGAAATATATAATCTCGATATTCTTGATGCGGAGGCTGTGGCTGAACTCCTTGAAAAAATAAAGCCGGATCAGATTTACCATCTGGCAGCACAGAGTTCGGTAAAGCTGTCATGGGACAAACCTCAGCTTACCGCTGATATAAACATAAAGGGAACGATTAATGTTCTTGAAGCTGTAAGAAATTCAGGTTACTCCCCTGAAGTTCTTCTTGTAGGTTCAGGTGAAGAGTACGGTTATCTTAAGCCGGAGGAGATACCGGTAAAGGAGGATACCCTTCTTCGTGCCGGAAATATTTATGCGGCTACAAAGGCCTGTCAGGGAATGCTTGGAGAGATATATGCCAGAGCATACGGAATGAATGTAATCATGGTTCGTGCATTTAACCATATAGGACCGGGACAGTCGGATATATTTGTTATTTCAGACTTTTGCAGACAGGTTGTTATGGCTGAACTCGGAAAGAAGGAACCGGTTCTCAGTGTCGGTAACCTTGAAGCTGAACGTGACTTTACCGATGTACGTGATATTGTAAGAGCGTACTCTGCTCTTATGAAGGACGGAAAACCGGGGCAGACGTATAACGTTGGCAGCGGCAGAGCGGAAAGCATACGCAGCATGCTTGACAGAATACTGAAAAAATCATCAGTAAGCATAGAGGTTGTACAGGACAGCTCGCGGATGAGACCGAGTGATGTGCCTTCAATTGCTGCTGATATAACGAGAATAAAGGAAGATACCGGATGGTGTCCTGAGATACCTATTGACAGTACGATAGACGATATTATGGAATACTGGAGACTAAAGGAGAAATCATGAAAAAAACGATAGCATTTATTACAGCACTGCTTGTAACAGCCTCATATGGCAATGCAGTGTTTGCCGCTGAAAACGACAGCCCAGCTGAAACTGAAGTTTCACAGACAGAGGCTGTATCTGAAGAAAAAGATGAGGCCTCTGAAGGACAGAACGGAGGTTCTGATGAAACAGGGAACGGTTCGGAAGAAGAAACAGTTCAGACAGAGCCTGATAAACAGCCTGGTGAAATTACGGAAAGTACTGAAGAATCTGAACCGGAAAACAATGATGAATCTGTAAATGATGAAAATACAGATGAAGGCGAGACTGAAGCTCATCCTTCTGAAGAAGAGAAATTTACTGAAGAGGAGTTTATAAAGCGAATCTATCGCATTGCCCTTGAAAGAGAGGCAGATGAAGGCGGTCTTGCAACATGGAAGGGACACCTTGATTCAGGAAGAATGACAGCAGCGGATGTTGTAAGATGTATTGTTTCAAGTAATGAATATAGTAAAAAGGAAAAAACCGATGAAGAATTCGTTCAGATGGTATGGATTCTTATGACCGACAGCGAGTACAGTGATGAAGCTGCCGCACAGATGACAGGGAGACTGGCCGCAGGATACTCAAGAACTGAGATTCAGAGAGTGCTTGAGAGCAGCAGAAGCTTTACTGAACTGTGCAGCAGATACGGCATTGAACGAAGCGGCAGATACGTGCATGATGATCTGAAAAAATTTGCCGGTTTCCTTACTGAAGGTGAGTATGAGCAGGAAATGCTTGTATGGAAACTTCAGGATAAAAACATAAGTGCATCAGAACTTCTGGAGGACTACTACACAAGGAAAACCTACCCTTTCGATGAAGAAGGTATAAGGGAATATGTTTCTGATATGTACACAACGGTTCTTGTAAGAGACGAAGTTCCGGAGTCAGGACTTGAACATTGGAGCAGATATCTGAGATACGGTATGAGCAGCAGATTTGTTCTCAGAGGATTTGTAATGTCTGAGGAATTCAGAAGCAAATGCAGCCTCTGGGAAATAAACAGCGGAGTCATCACTGTAAATGAAAACAGGGATATGAATGCCGGTGTAACAGAATTTGTCCAGAGGATATACAATATCTGTCTTGGCAGGAGAGCTGATGTAAACGGGCTTAATACCTGGACCGGACACATTAATTCCGGTAGGATGACAGCCTCTGATGTTGTGAAGTCGATTGTTTTCAGTCCGGAGTATAAGTCCCGTAATTCTTCTGATGAGGAATATGTCAGAATGCTTTTTAGCCTTCTGAAAGATACAGAAGCCAGTGATGCTGAAGTAAGTGAATTTATATCTGAAACACTCGGAAAGGGACATACCCGCGAATCTGTTTTGAGAAAATTCGGACTTTCCGAAGAATTTACACGCATGTGCGCTGACTTCGGAATCGAACGTGGTGAGATAAAGGTCGGCGGCTGGTCGAGAAACGACGGAGGCTTTAAGTGCTATATCAGTCCTGAGACCGGTCTCATGGCGACCGGTGTCCAGATGTTAGGGGACATTCACTGCTTTTTCGACAATGAGGGTTCACTTCGTACCGACTGGAGTGATCTTAAAACATTTGTTGACACATCAGATACTCTCTATTCATATAACAGCATGGTTGAAGATATCACAGGTCTTCAGCAGCAGTATTCATCGCTTGTCAGTGTAAGCGTTATCGGCTCTACAGCTGACGGACGTCAGATTTATGATATGATGATAGGTTCTTCTGATGCCAAAAGGCAGATCGTCATTCAGGCAGGCTGTCATGCAAGGGAGTATATGACAAGTCAGGTTCTTATGGCAAATGCAGAAAGATTCCTTAAGAATTACTGGAGCGGTTCCTATGCCGGAAAATCCTACAGTGAGCTGCTTGACAGTTACTGCATACATATCATTCCTATGCTTAACCCTGACGGAATAACTCTTTCACAGTATGGTATAAACGGAATAAACAATCCTTCAGTTAAGGCACGTATAAGAAATATTTACAATAAGGATCTGAGAGAAGGTGTTACATCCCGCAGTTTCGACTCATACCTCAGGTCGTGGAAGTGCAATGCACTGGGAGTTGACCTTAACAGAAACTTTGACTCTGACTGGGCAGGACAGAATGAGATAAAAAGACCAAGCTGTTCGGGATATGCAGGAGCTTCAGCTGCTTCGGAAAATGAAGTTAAGGCACTGACAGGACTTGTTGAATCACTCAGTGATGTTCAGGCTGTTGTGAGCTACCATTCATCAGGCTCATGCGTTTACTGGGCATACCATCAGACCGGAAAATTCAGAAGCGTATGTAATAAAATGGCTTCGGATCTTGGTTCGCTCACAGGTTACTATCTTATAAACAGTGATGACAGGGGCGGCGGATGCAGCAACTGGGTCGCAGGAAAGGGATTAAGAGCGGCTACCCTTGAGATAGGTTCAGGTGATTCTCCGCTTCCGCTTTCACAGTTTTCGGACATATACGAAAGACACAGAAACGTCATTCCTTATCTTCTGAGCATGCCGCTTTACAACGCAAAGGAAATTCAGCATAAAAATAATGCTGCAGAGTATGTCAGACATCTCTATAACACAATTCTGAGCAGAGAACCTGATGAAAACGGATGGAAGTTCTGGATTGAGAGAATAAATAACGGAAAAAGTACTCCGGCGGATGAAATCCGGCTTTTTACCGAAAGTACTGAATTCATGAATCATGGATATTCCGATGAGGAATTTATAGGAATTGCATATGAGGCGTTCTGCAGACGCCGTCCTTCTGATGAAGAGATTTCACAGAATCTTTCCTCACTCGGAGAAGGTTACACAAGGTCATGGATACTCAGCAGACTTGCACATTCAGATGAATTCAGGGCTATGTGTGAAGAATACAGCATTTCGGGCGGAGAGGTTACTGTCAGAAACTGACGGATATTCATCTTCGGAAGAACAGAAATATAGTGAACGAAAAAATATTTTTTCGTTCACCGGTGCCGATATGCACGGAGTGACCGCAGGGAACGGATGTGCAAGGCAATATTAATAAAATAATTATAGTGAAAGTCAAATTTATTTTGACGTTCACTATAAATTTTTGTAATCTGTAAATAATATATCTAAGTATAGTTCAGAGAGGTTTTGTTAATTTATGAAAAAAAACAATGCTGATATTCAGCGGTTCCTTGATAAGGTGTATGAGGAAACTTCAAATTCAGGTGAGACCTGTGATTTAATAACATTCAATGAGTTCTGGGACAGAAAATACGGTGCAGCTGAGACGAATTTTGACAGAAGATCATTTCTGAATGATATCTCGGTGCTTGCAGCATCAAATCAGATTTCATACTATCAGGAGCTTACTTCATACAAGAGGGGAATTGCTCCGGTTGTATTTTTCTTCAAGAAAATAATAAGAAAGATATGTGCTTTTCTGTTTCTGCCTGTTGTAGCAGCTCAGAATTCTGTAAATATGTCATTTTCAAGGGTGGCACTTCATATAAGAAACTATGTGAACAGGGAAGAGATTCTTAAAATGCAGTTTCAGAAAAAGGAGATGGAACTTTCGGGACGTATTGAAATTCAGCAGAAGGAAATTATCGCCCTGAATGAACGCATAGATGAACTGTCCGGGAAACTGGAAAATCTCATATCAGGAGGCGATAACAAGTGAAAATCTATCAGATTGTTGCATCACTTAACTTTGGGGATGCAATTGGAAATGATGTAGTAGCAAAGAAACATGTTATTGAGGATATGGGGATAGAAACAGAGATATATGCGGCGGGAATAGCTGCAAAGGTTACTGAGCCGGGGGCATATCTTCTGGATAATATGCCGAAGGTAAATGAAGATGACATTGTAATTTACCATATGGGAAATGGTTCACCTGTAAATCACATGGTTACGGAGCTTAACTGCCGTAAGATTATGGTGTATCATAACATAACCCCTTATGAATTTTTCGGAATTGACAATATTTCTTCATCTGAGAACTGCCGTATCGGTATTGAGGATATGAAGAACCATATGAAGGGAAAATTTGATTCATATATTGCTGACTCCGAATTTAATAAAAGCGATATGGTAAAGATGGGATATAATGAATCACTGATAGATGTTATTCCGGTTATTGTTCCTTTTGATGACTATAAGCAGGAACCTGACCCGGACATGGTTCAGAAGCTTTCTGACGGTATAACAAATATCATATTTGTCGGAAGAATTGCGCCGAACAAAAAACAGGAGGATATTATACGCACATTTGCATACTATAAGGAAAACGTTAATCCTTCATCAAGACTGATTCTTGTGGGAAGCCATGACGCTAACGGTATGTATTATCCTGATCTTATATCATATACGGAGGAACTTGGCGTAAGTGACGTTATATTCCCGGGACATATTACATTTGCTGAGATACTTGCCATATACAAAACTGCTCATGTGTTTTTGTGTATGAGTGAACATGAGGGCTTCTGTGTGCCGCTTCTTGAGGCTATGACATTTGACGTGCCGGTTATTGCATACAATGCCTGTGCTGTACCGGAGACTATAGGCGGCTCCGGAGTTGTAGTTGACAGCAAGAATCCTGTGTTCCTTTCAAAAGTAATAGATGAGGTTGTAAACAACGCAGAAATGCGCAGCATGATTACGGAAGCTCAGCGCAGAAGACTTGAAGATTTCAGATATGAAAAGATAAAGGATGATTTTCAGAAATATCTGAGAAAGTTTATGGAAGACTTTCCTCCCCGTTCAGAAGGAAA
>SAMEA3663038__coassemble_507_pt1 | contig 12523 bp, 11 predicted proteins | sample SAMEA3663038__metabat2_low_PE_024 | metagenome-assembled genome bin SAMEA3663038 (sample SAMEA3663038) | pig gut metagenome | biome: pig gut; feature: pig-associated habitat; material: faeces | place: France | collected 2012
CTATTTAGGAAGAGGATTAGACTATGCAGTAGCATTAGAAGGATCACTTAAACTTAAAGAAATATCTTATATTCACTCAGAAGCATATGCTGCAGGTGAACTTAAGCATGGTCCGATCAGCCTTGTTGAAAAAGGAACTCTTATTATTGGTGTAAATACCCAGCCTGAATTATATGAGAAGACAGTCAGCAATATGGTTGAAGTAAAGAGCCGCGGCGCTTATCTTATGGGGCTTACAGCATATGGTAACTACAGTATGGAAGATACTGCTGATTTTACTGTATATATACCAAAAACAGATCCTCTTTTTGCAGGAAGTCTTTCGGTTATTCCTCTCCAGCTTCTTGGATATTACGTATCTGTAGCAAGGGGATACGATGTAGACAAACCGAGAAATCTGGCTAAAAGTGTAACTGTAGAATAGCATATTATGTACGCTGTCATTACATAATCGGATCTATCGGATCAAATTCCGGGAAGTATAGGAGAAAAGTGCTTCTTCCAACGCATAAATATCCCTCTCTTTAAATAAGGAGAGGGATATTTATGTTCAATGTGTGTAATAATCTCCGTATTTTAATAAGGAATTTCTAAGGACTTTTTTCTTTAAAAAAACGGTGAAATATGCTATAATATATATGTATGAATAAATTGATTTTGAAGGTCTCCGGCGGAGAAAAATGGCGGAGACAGTACGTGAATGGATGGAGTAGTTTTATGACACAGAGTTTTAATGAATTGAAAAGAAAAGCGCTGACTAAATATTTCAGCAAAATGAACGAACCTCAGAGAGAAGCAGTTTTCTGCGTGAACGGACCTCTTCTGGTTCTTGCTGGTGCAGGAAGTGGAAAAACTACAGCAATTATTAACCGAATAGCAAATATGATAAGCTTCGGAAATGCGTACAATGAAGATTCAGCATACGGTGCATCCGATGATGATATGCAGTTTCTTCAGGATTACATAGACGGAAAGGCAGATGATTTTGAACGTTTAAAGAATATCACTGCAGCAAATCCGATAGAACCATGGAAGATTCTCGCTATTACATTTACAAACAAGGCAGCAAATGAGCTCAGAACAAGACTTGAATCCATGCTTGGTACAGAGGGCCTCGATGTAAATGCTTCAACATTTCACTCAGCATGTGTACGTATTCTGAGAAGAGAGATTACAAATCTTGGCTATAACAATAACTTTACTATATACGATTCTGACGAAACGCAGAAACTTATAAAGACATGTATGAGCGACCTTGGAATAGGCGATAAATCATTCAATCCTAAAGCAGTTATCAGCGCAATCAGCAATGCAAAGGATAAACTAATGAGTCCTGAGCAGTTTATAAAGGAAGCAGGAGATGACTACAAGCTTTCAACCTATGCAAAGATTTACAGGGAGTATCAGAAGAGACTCCTTGCTGCAAATGCACTTGACTTTGATGATATCATTATGCTTACAGTTGAGCTCTTCGAAGATTTCCCTGAGATACTTGAACACTATCAGAACAGATACCGCTATATAATGGTTGACGAATATCAGGATACAAACTATGCACAGTTTAAGCTTGTAAGCCTTCTTTCAGAAAAATACAAAAATATCTGCGTAGTGGGCGATGACGATCAGAGCATTTACAGATTCAGAGGTGCTACTGTTGAAAATATCCTTAACTTTGAGGATCAGTTTGAAAACTGCCGTGTTATCAGACTTGAACAGAATTACCGTTCAACACAGAATATCCTCACTGCAGCAAATTCAGTTATTAAGAATAACAAATCAAGAAAAGACAAAACACTATGGTGCGATGAGGATGAAGGCTGCAAGGTATATATCTACAAGGCTTCAGATGAAAGTGACGAAGCAAGATTTGTATCAAGTGCGATTATGGCTGACAGGAAGGCCGGAGGTATGTTTAAGGACAATGCAGTTCTGTACAGGATGAATGCACAGTCAAACTTTATCGAAAGAGCATTTGTTCAGAACAATATTCCTTACAGGGTTTACGGCGGCATGAAGTTCTATGACCGCAAGGAAATAAAGGATATCGTTGCTTACCTCAGTGTGCTTAACAACAGCTACGATATGATGCGTTTCAAGCGTATTGTAAATGAACCGAAGAGAGGTATAGGCGATGCAACCATAAGAAGTCTTGACGAGATATGCATAGCAAATGCGGCTTCTCCGATAGATGTCATGAAAGAAGCAGACAGCTATCCGATGCTTTCAAAGAAAGCCAACAGTCTTCGCAGTCTTGCAGAGATATTTACGTCCCTTGCCGATATGGTTGACACTGTTCCACTTGACACTCTTCTTGATGAAGTGCTTGACAAAACAGGGTACAGGGACTATCTGAATCTTCAGGGAAGCGAAGGACAGACACGTCTTGAGAACATAGAAGAACTTAAGTCAACAATGGTTGAGTATCAGAGAAACAATGAAGATCCGACACTTGAAGGATTCCTTGCTGATATTGCACTTTATACAGACCTTGATAAGATGGATGATGACAAAAACTGTGTAACACTTATGACCATTCATTCTGCAAAGGGACTTGAGTTTGATAACGTATATGTTATCGGTATGGAAGACGGTATATTCCCGGGGTCAAGAAGTATGTACAATGAAGAAGACATGGAAGAGGAGAGAAGACTTGCTTATGTTGCAATCACAAGAGCAAGGAAGAAGCTTCGTCTTATTCACGCATCACAGCGTATGATTTTCGGTACAACAACCAGAAATATGAAATCAAGATTTATCAAGGAAATAAATCCTGATGTTATATTCAAGGAAGACAGAATCACAACGACAGTTCCGGCAAGTGCAAAGTCAAAGTCTCATCCAGCCATGAATACAATGTCATTCCAGCAGCAGCTCCTTGCCAAGAAGAATGCTAAGCCAGTTACAAAGGAACCGGCTAACTACAGCACAGGTGACAGAGTGGATCATGATAAGTTCGGTATGGGTACGGTTCTTAATGTAAAGCCGATGGGAAATGATGCACTCCTTGAGATTGCTTTTGATGATATTGGTACTAAAAAAATAATGTCCAACTTCGCACAGATGAAGAAGGTGTAATAAAAAATGGTTTCCGGATTGATTTTTCCGGAAACCATTTTTTATATTTTTTTAATGACCTTAACAGGGCACTTCTCAATGCAGGTGCCGCAGTCGGTACATTTGCTGTAGTCAATTGAAGCATGGAAATCAGTAACTGTTATTGCTCCGGCCTCGCATGCCTTTTCACACATCTTACAGCCAATACAGCCGTTTTTACAGCTGAGCTTCGTTGTTTTTCCGTTGTCAGCTGAGGAACATTTCACGACAGTGTGTTTGCTGTTCGGTTTTAGTGAAATGAGCTGGTTCGGACAGACTTGAGCACACTGACCACAGCCGACACACAGCTCTGTTTTTATGTGTGCAATACCGTTTCGGATTGTAATGCCGTTGTATTCGCATACCTCAGCACAGTCACCGTAGCCAAGACATCCGAAGGCACAGCTTTTTTCACCTGAATAGAAGCGTTTTACGGAAGCACAGCTTTTAACACCGGTGAAAGTGTATTTCTGTGATGTTGCATTGCAGTCTCCGCAGCAGTGAATCACGGCCTGCATTTCTTCAACTTCTCCGGCATCATTTCCGGATATTTCTGAGATAATCTTTGCTGTTTCAGTTCCGCCCGGACGGCATAGATTTCCGGCAGCACCTTTGGTGATTATCGCGTTTGCATAGTCGGCACATCCGGCATATCCGCATGCACCGCAGTTTGCCTGAGGCAGAGCCTCTGTTATTTTTTCAATTCTTTCATCCGTTTTTACTTCAAATATTTTCGAAGCGACTGTAAGAAGTGTTCCGGCAAGAAGTCCGATTCCTGCAAATATTAAAACGGGAAGAATATAAGTATCGAACATTATTTATCAACTCCTTTTGTTTATCAGTTTCCGAGACCTGAAAATCCAATAAAGCTGAGAGAGAGAATCGCCGCAGCAATAAGTGTTGCCGGAACACCTTTAAACGTTTCCGGAACATCTGCTTCCTCAACTCTTGAACGTACCCCTGAGAATATAAGGAGCACCATAAGAAAACCGATTCCTGAGAAGAATGCGTTTATCACTGACTGACCGAATGTGTATTCGTTGTCGATGTTGAGAATTGTAAGTCCCAGTACAGCACAGTTTGTGGTTATAAGAGGAAGATAAACACCCAGTGCGTTGTAGAGAGGCGGCATAAGCTTTTTGAGAGCGGTTTCAACCAGCTGAACAAAGAGCGCGATGATGAGGATAAATGCAATAGTTCTGAGATATGTTATTCCGAGCGGATCAAGTATAAAGTGATATATCGGATATGTTACCACAGAAGCGCATACCATAACAAATGTTACTGCCGCACCCATTCCAAGACTAGATGATGCCTTTTTCGATACGCCGAGAAAAGGACAGATTCCCATGAATTTAGAGAGAACAAAGTTGTCAGTGAGAAGTGCGGCGAGCATAATAGCGAATATACCTTTCATTACTTAGCTCCTCCTTCACTCTGACATGATGAACAGCTTTCGCGTGAAGGGCAGCTGCTGCATCCGATTTCCTGCGGTGGTTTTTTGTCTGAAAGTTTGTTTACTGCTGCAATAACGCATCCTAAAACGAAGAATCCGCCTGCAGGGAGGATGAAGAGGGTGAGACTCTGTATATATGGAATTTTGATTCCGAACCAGGCACCTGCACCGAAGATTTCACGGACTGATGCCATGATTGTAAGGGCAAGTGTAAATCCGAGTCCCATACCGAGAGCGTCCATTATCGAAGGGATAACCTTGTTTTTGCTTGCAAACATTTCTGCACGTCCGAGGATGATGCAGTTTACTGTTATAAGTGAAAGGAAGGTTCCGAGGCTCTTGTAGAGATCCGGAAGATAGCCCTTCATAAGCATTTCGATAAGTGTTACAAATCCTGCGATTATTACTATATAACACGGAAGCTTTACTGACCTTGGTATTACGTTTTTAAGAAGTGAGATAACTATATTTGAACCAAGAAGTACAAATGTTGTGGCAAGTCCCATGCCAAGTCCGTTTACTGCTGTAGTTGTTACAGCCAGTGTAGGACACATACCGAGGAGTCCGACCAGTGTAGGATTTTCCTTTATGAGTCCTTTGGTAAATTCTTTGAAATTACTCATTTATAAGCTCCTCTCTGTGGTTTTCATATGCTTCAAGAGCCGTATTTACTGCATTTTTCATTCCCTTTGATGAGAATGTTGCTCCGGTTACAGCACTGAATTCATATTCATCATTTTTTACGCCAAGGAACTGTTTTACAAAGTCTGAATCATCTCTGACCTTTGTTCCGAGTCCCGGAGTTTCACCAAGTTCAATGAAACTTATACCCTCAACTCCGTTGTCAGATACACCGACAAGAACATGAATTCCTTTTTTTGCATATCCGTCAGCAATGACCTCGAAGGATACCTGTTTCTTATCGTTTACGATTACTGAAGTTATTCCGTCATATGTCAGAACTGTTCCGTCTTCGTTTTTTAGCATGGTGTACTCTGCCTCTCCGTAGATTTCTGTAAGACCTTCTTTGAGGGAGTCGGTTATTATTCCTGTTGTGTCAACGTATGTTGCGTTGTAAACAAATATGAGAGCAGCTGAAATAACTGTACAGATAAGTGTCAGAACAAGAGGCGGTTTTATTTTACTTAGCATCTGCCTTGACCTCCTTTGCTCCAAGTGGTTTTGTCTTTGTGAACATATCAATGTACGGTGTAAGAATATTCATAAGGAGAATTGAGAATGAAACACCTTCCGGATAGCTGCCGTAGTTTCTGATTACAAATGTAATAATTCCGCAGCCGAGGCCGAAGATTATTTTCCCTTTGTTTGTTACAGGTGTAGTGGCATAGTCTGTTGCCATGAAGAATGCTCCAAGGAAAAGTCCGCCGGAGAGAATCTGGTAGAGGGGATCTCCGCCTGTAATCCATGTAAGAAGTGCAACTGATCCGATAAATGAAACAGGAGCAGCAGGAGAGATAACCTTTTTGTACATAAGGAAGAGCCCGCCAAGGAGAAGTGCAAGTGCTGAAGTTTCACCAAGACATCCGCCGACGTTTCCGAGGAAAAGACTCATATAGCTTGCATCTCCTGAAACAAGAGGGGTAGGACCTGTAAGTACAGTGTTTGAATTTACAATAACACTTGTATCGGAAACTGCTTCAGGTTTCCAGTACTCAGGAAGTGCCCAGGTTGTCATAGGAGCTGTAAGTGAAATCATAAGAACAATACGTGCTGTTATTGCAGGATTTGCAAAGTTCTGGCCGAGTCCGCCGAAAAGCTGTTTTACTATCACTATTGCGACAAAACTTCCCAGAACAGCCATCCAGAAAGGAAGTGTAACAGGAAGGTTAAGTGCAAGTATGATTCCTGTTACAGCAGCACTGAGGTCTCCGATTGTCTGTTCTCTTTTCATTATTTTTCGGCACAGATACTCAAATACTACTGATGAAGCTGTGCACACTGCGATAAGTGCTGCTGCTCTGAATCCGAAAAATGTTACAGCTGCAATCATTGCAGGAACAAGCGAAACTATTACAATTGACATTATTTTACGTGTCGACATATCTGAACTGCGATGAGGCGACGGTGACATAACTAAGTTTTTCAAAATCAATTCCTCCGGTTTATTTCTTTTTTGGCAGAAGTGCCTTTGCAAGCTGATTTGTCTCTGCAAGTTTTCTGTTTGCCGGGCAGACATAGGTGCAGGCACCGCAGTTCATGCACAGTCCGGTTTTAAGACTCTGGAGAGCAGATATATCCTTCCTTCTGAACGCCTTTTCAATTTCGAGGGGCATAAGGTTCATTGAACAGGCTCTCACACAGCGCCCGCAGCGTATGCAGGCTGACTGAACCGGCTCTCTGTAGTCCTTTTCGGCAATAAATGAGTTGCTTGTTTTCACTACCGGAGTATCTGCACTGAAAAGGCAGGCACCCATCATCGGACCACCGGCTATAAGCTTGTTCATATGTTCCGTGTCAGTTTCCGTAAACTTAAGAATCTCACTTACCATTGTTCCTATCGGAGCGGTAATGTTCATAGGTTTTCCAACTGCAGAACCTTCGACGGTTATTCTTCTGCTGATAAGCGGTATACCTGTTTCTGCATATCTGTGGATAAATGCAGCTGTTGAGACATTCATAACTATTACCTTCTGGTCTGAAGGAAGCTGTCCCTCCATAACCACTCTTCCTGTAGTGGAATGAATGATAACCTTTTCCGCACCCTGCGGGTAGGTTGAAGGAAGTCTGAAAACTGTTATTTCCGGTTCGTTTGCTGTAAGTTTTGTGAATTCGGAAATAGCCTCCGGTTTATTGCCTTCAATTGCAAGAATGGCTTTCGGAACTGATAGATATTTCATTATCATTCTGATTCCGCCAAGCACGTCTTCAGGATTTTCCATCATCTGTCTGTAGTCCGAGGTGATGAAAGGTTCGCATTCGGCGGCGTTAATGATAAGCGTGTCAATCTCACCCTTTGGACTGAGTTTGACATGTGTAGGAAATCCGGCACCGCCGAGACCGCATATACCACTTTCACGGACAGCTTTTACGAAACTTTCTCTGTCTGTAATTTCAGGCGGAGTAAACTCACATGTTTTCTGTTCCTCGTCAGCTTCTATCTCCACGGCCTTGCAGACTGTACCGTTCATAAGGCGGTAGTCTGATATTTCCTTAACTGTTCCGGATACACTTGCATGAACCGGAGCGGAAAAAAATGCATCCGAATCACCGATTTTCTGACCTGCAAGCACTCTGTCTCCTTTTTTTACAAGAGGTGTGCACGGAGCCCCCATATGCATTGCCATAGGAATTTTTACATATGAGGGAGCCGGGAGAGGTACTGTTTTGATTTCTGCTGTGTTTTTTGAATGATTAAGTCTGATACTGTTAAGTCTGAACATAAATACTCCTTTCACAGAAGCGTTATTCTGATTCACTGAAAATCAGAGAGGGGCTTCTGAAAATATTTCCCTTTTTATCAATAGCTATAACCCCGAACCTGTCGGAGTAAAGATATTTGTCAAGATTATCCTTACCTTCAGTGAAGATAAGGGTTGAGAGAAAGTCTGACAGTATTCCGCTGCTGCAGAATACTGTTACAGATGAAAGACCGTTGTCAGCCGGAAAACCGGTTTTCATATCGATGATATGATGATATTTTTTTCCGTTTATCTCAGTGAATCTCTCATAGTCTCCTGAGGTTGATACAAAGCACGATCCTGTATTTACAGTTCCGGCGATTGAATCCGCCCCGGACTTTACAGCAACACTGAAAACATGACTGCTGTCTCTGCTCCACAGCAGAGTTGATGACCCGGTTGATACAATGGTGTGATCTGTATCCAGACTGCTCACATACGGAAAAATGCAGTCGAGAACATATCCCTTTGCCGCTGCACCCGGATCAAGGCTCGTCCCGTTCTTCAGTGAAATGCGGTTTCCGGAAACAGAAATATTGTTCTGACCGGCATACTGCATGTATTCTGATATCTTTTCTTCGTCCGGAAGAATTCCTTTTTCAGTACTATGCTTCCAGAGCATGCTCAGGTTTCCGGCAGAAATATCCACACCGAATCCGTATTCGGCATTAAGAGCCAGGATATCATTTACAAATCCAGTGAGTTCATCGCCGCATTCCATATCTTTTTTTCTGTTGAGTTCTGAAATTTCCGAGCCGGGACTGAAACAGTCAAATATTTCAGACAGTTCTGTAATCTGTTTTTTTATTTCTTCAGTGCACATTGTATCGGACCTTACTGATACAATGGTGTCAAGAGAAAAAAATGTACTTGTATAATCAGCTTTATTATGATAAAATAGATAAAGCAGTCCTGATATGAGTATCAGTATTATCGCTGCTGCTGATATGTTTTTTCTGATTGTTTCTCACTTCCTGACTGCAATTCATATACCCTATAATTATATCGCAAAATACTGATTTTGTAAAGAATATTTTAACTGATTTTGAATGGAGGAATTTAGCTTTGAAGGGCTACAGACTTTATATTATAAGACATGGCCAGACCGAGGCGAATGAAAAGGGAATATATATCGGAAAGACAGATTTTCCGCTTTCGGACAAGGGAAGAAATGAACTTGTTGAAAAACTTGATGAGTATGAATATCCTGGTGTTGAGAGAGTATATTTAAGCCCGGCTGTAAGATGTGTTCAGACTTCATATATTCTTTTTAAGGACCGCGAGAGCATAGTGGTAAATGACCTCAGGGAACTTGATTTCGGAGAGTTTGACGGAAAGAGTGTTGAAGAGCTTATTAACCGTGATGACTACAAGGCGTGGCTGAAGGGCGGAATGGACAATTCTCCTCCGGGCGGTGAATCAATTGCGGACATGATAACCAGGGTTTATTCTGCACTTGACAGAATCATTCTTAACATGATGGACGAAGACCTTACAACAGCTGCCATCGTAACCCATTCGGGAATCATTGCAAATATGCTTTCGTGTTTCGGACTTCCTAAGTACAAGCCGGACGAGATTACCTGCAAACCGGGCGAAGGATTTGAAATTCTTGTAACAGCACAGCTCTGGCAGCAGGCTCAGGCTTTCGAAATACTCGGAAGAGTACCTTTTCTCAGATAATGAAACTCAGCTTTATAAATAAAAAAGACTGCTCTGTCAATCTGAAGGATTTTCTTCAGAAGGAAAACGGTGTTTCAGCAAGACTTATCACAAAGCTTAAGCGTCAGCATCTGGGTATAACATGCGGAGGGGAACTTATACGTACTATAGATGATGTTCCTCCCGGTGCTGAGGTTGTTCTGAATATTTCCGATGAAAATGAAATAGTCCCGAATGGTGCTCTTGATGTACCTGTAATTTATGAAGATGAGCATGTTGTGGTTTTCAGCAAGCCTCAGGGAATGCCGGTTCATCCTTCAATGAATCACTACACTGATACGCTTGGAAACTTTTTTTCATGGATGTATCCGGATATTACTTTCAGACCGGTAAACCGTCTTGACAGAAATACATCCGGATTATGCGTGGCAGCAAAGAACCAGCATTCCGCAGCCCTTCTTCAGCGTTCAGTGGAGAAAACATACTATGCATTAATATGCGGAACTCCTTACAGGCGTTCAGGAACCATTGATGCACCGATAAAACGTCAGACCGAATCCATGATAACAAGATGCGTGGCACCGGACGGACAGAGGGCGGTAACGCATTATACCGTGCTTTCTTCATGCGGAAAATACTCATGGGTAAGGGTTAAACTTGAAACCGGCAGAACTCATCAGATAAGAGTACATTTTTCATACACAGGGTTTCCTCTTGCCGGTGATGACCTTTACGGCGGCTGCTGTGACGATGCTCACGGTCAGACACTCCACTGCGGAGATGTTTCTTTTCCGGATTCTGACGGAAATGTGATCAGTCTCAGCACTGAACCCGGTGAAAATATACAGTCCATATTCAGAAAATATAATTTCGAAATGATTTCCATGTAATTTTTGTAACCGATTCGTAAATAACATGGATAATTTATAATAACAGGTTAATTTTTCTTTCTCAGTAAATATCGTTCATTAAATTCAAAACAATGTATATTATAACAAAAAAATTCTTACGTGAAATTGTACAAGACACAACCTGTGAAATGTTAAGTATATGTAGAAATAAACAAAATTCTTTTCTGAATGGGAAAATATGGCTAAAAGCCATTGCAATTTATTTATTTTCAGTTATAATTATTAACAGTGTTACTGGTTTGTAATAATTGAAGGGAGCTGTTATGATGAGTAGGAAACGTCAGAATGACGTTTCGGATGAAACAGTCAGAAAGCGTAGTAAATTTTCAGGAGCAATGATAAAACTTGGAGCATATGCTGCATATTCGGTGATCTTTCTTCTGAAAAAACTTAACAGAATACTCTGCGACAGTGCTAAAGCATTTACTTCAAAAACAACAGCATTGATTCTGGGCGTAATAAAGAAGTTTAAGAGCATAGGAAGAAAGATTCTGCTTCCTTTTGTTTCATGCCTTAAACCTTCACGCGGCAGATTTACAGCCAAACGTGCTGAAACGGATCTTACTGTAAACAGTATCAGGATAACAAACTTTAAGCAGTTTATCAACAAAACTGTAAACTATGCTGTTCCTGCTGCGGCCATAGTCGTGTTTGCGGCTGTACTTGCCAATGCATCAAAGATTGACAGGCAGATTTCTGAACACAATGCAGGTTCAGATGTTGACAGTGATGTTTTTATCGCTGCATCAAAGGATCTTGGGTTTGCAGATGAGATTGCAGATGAAGTCAGTTTTGAAGACGGAAAACTCAGATTCGCACAGCCGTATGAAAGATTTCTTGAAGATGCCGGAACTGATGATATCAGCGTTATTGATTCGGTTGGTGTTTTTTCTGATGGTCAGTTTATCGGAGCTTTGACAGATGAAACGGAACTGAAGAATATTCTTTCTTCCGGACTTGAGGAGATAAAAAAACAGCCTGATGTAATTGATGCGGTTTATAAGAATGTCATTGAGTATCGAAAGGGTGTTTACAGGACAGATACACTTACTGATGCCGTCAGTATTATGGAGTTTCTGAACAGTGGTACTGAGGAAAAACGATATGTTGTGGAGGAAGGCGATTCCCTTTATCTTATCGCTGAAAACAACGGCATAACTTTTGAGAAACTCCTGGAGATGAATCCGGAACTTATGGAGAATCCGGATCTCTGTGTAATCGGTACAGAGCTTGTCGTTGAACGCAGCAGCAGTAATCTTCCTGTTGTTATTACAAAGGAAGTAAAAGAAAAAGCAGTTCTGCCGTATGAAACCCAGACTGTTGAGAGCGATTCACTTTTCGTTGGTGAGACTGAAGTTCTGGTTGACGGTGTGAACGGTGAATGTGAAAATCTCCTTCACATAACCTGTGAGGGCAGTACAGAACTCAGCCGTGAGGTTATATCTTCTTCAGTAATTGCAGAGGCTGTTCCTGAGATGATAGCTGTGGGAGTTAAACAGAGAGAGGCTGTTGGTACACCTGATTCTGCAGAAACTGTTCTTGAAGGAAACGGAATGTTTATGTGGCCGGTAAACGGCGGATATATAAGCGATGTATTCGGAAGCAACAGAAATCACAAAGGACTTGATATTGCAGCTCCTGAGGGAACGGATATCTATGCCGCTGCAGAGGGTAAGGTAATTGCGGCCGGCTGGAATACAGGCGGTTACGGTTACTTTGTGATGATAGACCACGGAAACGGCTATGCAACACTTTACGGGCATATGAGTAAGGTCATAGCATCAAACGGAGCTGAGGTAAAGTGCGGTGACCTGATTGGTGAAGTTGGTACGACAGGAGACTCAACGGGAAATCACCTTCACTTCGAAGTAAGATACCAGAATGTCTGTCAGAACCCGGCATCATATATCAGTGTGAATTCAACTGTTTCTTCATCAGAAGAGTAAATTTATAGTAAACGCAATAAATTGCGTTTACCGGTG
>SAMEA3663038__coassemble_524_pt1 | contig 12259 bp, 12 predicted proteins | sample SAMEA3663038__metabat2_low_PE_024 | metagenome-assembled genome bin SAMEA3663038 (sample SAMEA3663038) | pig gut metagenome | biome: pig gut; feature: pig-associated habitat; material: faeces | place: France | collected 2012
GCCTATATCAGCTGAAACACCGGACCAAAGCGGGAAACCCTTTCCGGGAGCAACATCATGGCACGAGCCGTCTGGCATCTTAACCTGCCATATCTTGTCAGACATATTTTTAATGCCAAGAACCCCCTTCTGTATCTTGTTCTCAACAATCTCTCCTACTACTGTACTGAAATCATCTGAACCAGGTACGGCTTCGCACATGTATATCTTACGTCCGACAAAAATCGGTGTACGGTAATCTCTGTTGCTGAATTTGAGAGTAGCATATTTTCTTCCGCATCTTCTGCAGACAAGTGTATTGTTCTCACCTTCATCGTATGCCGATGAGAATGTTGTTCTTCCGCAGTAACAAGGGAGAATCTCAGAACGGAGTCTGATGAACAGTTTCTGCCATTCATTTTCAATAATTCTCTTGTTTGCCTGAGAAATACCCGTTGTAAATGTGAATGTGAACGCCTGTCTTATGTAGTTTGGATAAATTCCCCAGAACTTAATTACATTATCATGTATACCCTTTACAGGACGATTAGTGTCGTTGTTAGGATCAAACACAAACACTGCTTCTTTTCCGTAATGTTTAAGTTCAGCTGTTTCTGTAAGACAAACAGTCTTGACAACTTTTTCACCTTCAAGAGGATCGCCTCTGAACAGAAGCTTGAAAAGAACAACTGCAAGTGAATACTTGTCTGTCTGAACGTCAGGACGGCATACACCCCTTACAATTTCCGGAGCCATATATCCCGGCTTTCCTCCTATACCGAAGTTATATCCATCAGGAGCAATATTGTCACAGTCACATACAAGAACGTCACCGTTGGTTACATTTATAAAGAAACCGCCGTCATTAAGATCCTGGTAGCTTTTTCCTGCTCTGTGAAGCTGTCTGAATGCATTTACTATGTTAATAGCTGCTGTTACAAGAGCATTGAGATTTTTAAACTGTACAGTTACTCTCTGTGCCTTACCGGTCGCAGGATCAACCTCGAGTTTGTACATATTAAGAATATCAACAAAAGAATCGTACTCAGGTGGTCTGAGTGTCATAAGATATCCGAAGCTGTCGTTAATTCCCATCTTTGTAAGATACTTAGGCCAGAGGAACTTATCACTCGGAGGACCGTCTTTTATGTTTACTTCAAGATTCTTTCTGAATGCCTGAGGATCACGCATCTTGTCCATATCGTACCATTTTAATGCATACTTCAGGTTATTGTACTCAACAAGATAAACTATACCCTGTCCGCCGCGACCAAGAGTACTGATTACCTTAAGTTCTCCGCCGTATTCCATAGGTATAGTCTGACCTGGCTTAAATTCTACCATTTTTTTATCATTCCCTTGCTATAAATTTTTTTACTATTTTTATTTTACTATTTCAAAGTGAATTCCGTTTGTCATACAGAATTTGTGAACATAGGAGTTTTCCCTGCACTGAATTGTGATAGCCGGACAAAAATCAAAAACGTTATTTCCAATAAATTTTATTGTTTCAGGAAGCATCACATCGCGAAGAGTTTCACACCCCTGAAATGCCTCATCACCGATACTTGATACTGTCGCAGGGATAATAATGTCTTCGAGATTGGTGCAGAATGAAAATGTACCTTCTTCAATTGCTGTAACTCCCCATGGTATTTCCACACGTTCAAGAGAACTGCACGAGCTGAATGCACCCTTCTGAATAACTCTCAGAGTATCAGGAAGTGTAACTTCACGGAGTTTTTTACACTCTGAAAATGCATATTCGCCGATAACTTTACATGTGGACGGTATCTTTACTGTCTTAAGGAAGCCATAGCTATCGAATGCAAAACTGTTTATTACTGTATATCCTTCTGAAATTTTTACGTTTGAGAAAAGCTTGTACTTAATTGCATCAAATGGTCTGAACGGTTTCTGCTTAATCTCCTTTTCAGGTTCTGAATTGTTTTTACCGGAAGGAGCAGTTTCCCTGACAGGTGCTGCCTGAACAGGTTCAGTTTTTATCTCAGGTGTAAACGGCCAGCCAAACATATATGTAAAACAATCAAGAACGAATTCAGCAGCAGTCGCTGAAAGAAACATATCATTAAGCATATACTCTCTTGCTTTAACAACAGACAGTTTCTGATCCGGTTCCTCAAGCATCTGAGTAATAACATTGTTATTAATAACGTTTCTTATAAGTCTTCTTTCTTTTTCGTATTCCGGCATATAATCGTTCAGAAGACCGGTAAATCTTTTTGAATCCTTGAATAGTTCCACCCCGTGTTCATTTACGATCTTTTTCAGGGCTTCTTTTACTTCATCAATATTCTCGAACTGACTGTTCATATTAACCTCCAAATAAAAGAACATATTTTATAATAATTATAACACAAAATCCGATTTCTTGCAATAGTAAATTAGTGTAATTTGTATAATAAACCGCAGATACAATGCCAGTTATCAACATACATCGACATTATTGGATTTATGAAATATCATATCCGGTTGACAGCAGAGCGTATGCTGGTGTATAATGTAAAAAGCCCTTGTACAATAAATGAAACATAAGTTTCAATATTACAGGGCTCATTCAGATATCCGCCTGACAGGAATCGAACCTGCGCACATACGGTCGGAGCGTATTGCTCTATCCACTGAGCTACAGGCGGTTTAATCTTTACTATTTAATTATATCAAAAAATGTATTTTTTTTCAACCCCCATTTTATTATTTATAGTGAACGAAAAAAATATTTTTTCGTTCACCGGTGCCGATATGCACGGAGTGACCGCAGGGAACGGATGTGCAAGGCAATATTAATAAAATAATTATAGTGAAAGTCAAATTTATTTTGACTTTCACTATATATTACAATAACAGGAGTTTTTTTAGTGAATGATGCTATATATATAATATTAACCCAGACTGGCACTTCAGTCGCAAAAATAATAAAATTTTTCACAGGAAAACCTTATAATCACTCTTCCATATCATCTGACCTTTCACTCTCTGATATGTACAGTTTCAGCAGAAACTATGCACCTTTTCCTCTTCCGGCCGGGTTTAATCAGGAAAAGGTTGGCGAAGGAACACTTGGTCTTTTTTCATGTATTCCATGCGAAATATACATGCTTCCTGTAACAGGGGAACAAAAAGAAAAGTTTAACCGTATTCTGAATCACTTCAAAAGAAACCGGAGCAGATATTCCTACAATATCCTTGGTTTCTGGTCAATTCCCTTCAGAATACATATGGAAAGAAAAAACAAATTTGTCTGTTCTCAGTTTGTTGCACATATTATAAAAGAATCAGGTATTTATCTTAACAAGCCTGTCTGCATGTATTCTCCTGAAGACCTACGTCATCTGCCGTATGCGAAACTTATTTATCAGGGCGAACTTAACACTTTTTACAGGAACTACATTCTTTCAGATTTACAGAATAAACCGCTGCTCCCGTCATAATCATGAAAGAGACTGCAGAGATTTTCCTATGGAGTTTCCAATCAGTTCACCGCTGTATTTTACCTGATCAATGGTATTTCCGTGACTTCCCACTTCTATCAACAGACTGCCGCTTGTAAGTTCCTGATTATAGTTTCTGTAATCAAAAAGCACAGGTCTGGTCAGTCCCGGACAGTCGCTCTCTATCTGCTGCTGAAAAAGACATGCAAGTCTGAAATTCTGCAAATAATCCGGCATATTCATCGTTCCGTCATCGCAGCCTGAGACAATCATTATCTGGGCAGCTTTTCTTCCCGAAATCTCAGTTACAGGTGCTATCAGGTCATTTTCAGATGCTATCGCATCGCGGTGGATATCAAGAACAACCTTTATTTCAGGATTTTCACGAAGAATTTTCTTTACAGTTTCAGAGCTCCTGTCATATGAACCGGTATATGAGGGATAATCATGTATGGTTTTGTCATGAATAACATTTATTCCGTATTTCTCAATTTCCTTTTTCATGGCATCACCTACTGCTGTAACATTCATCCCTTCATCAGATGTACGATATGAAAATGAACTGTCATAAAACTCTCTTTCAAATGGTTCAAAACTCTCAGTAGTATGCGTATGCATTATAAGAACCTGAGGATTACCGCCAAGAGTTACTGTAAATTCAGGCTTTTTACGGCTCTGTGACAAAAGAATATCTTCAGACTGGTCAGTACAGTTTCTGACTTGTCCGCCCCTGTCAAGACTGAAATACTGGCTTCCGCTGTAGTTGCCAAATGTCTGGGAGATTACTCTTCCTGAATGTACATCACTTATTTCCGGATAAGGCAGAATCTCGCTTTTGCCTTCTTTAACCTGCACATCTTCTGCATACTTCTCTTCTGTCCATCCGTAGCCGTGTGAAAGCATTGGCTTAAAATAATATTCATTTAATCCTGTTTCCGTGCCCACTTTCATTTCTGAAAACACTGAAACAGCCTCGCCGATACCATCTATCCCTCTTACAATACCCGCTGCAACAACCGGCGAAAGAAGAAGTCCCGAAGTTACACAGATTATATTTTTCATTTTATTATTTTTTCTTTTCATTTTCTCACCTTCTGTTTCAGGTTTCATTGTTTTCCCTGTGTAAATATATACTCATTTTTCAGATATATTATTCGCCTTAAAGGAGGAGTTTTATGAAAAAAAAGATTTATGTACTTATTCTCCCGCTCGCCGCATTTATTTTATGCTTTGCAGTTTCGAAGTTGTTTATTTCACTCATGGAAATAACCCGTTATCAGTGTCCGATAAGGCTTATAACAGGTTTTATCTGTCCCGGATGCGGAGCCACAAGAGCTCTTAAGTTTTTTCTGAAAGCCGACTTTATTTCATCTCTGAAATGCAATCCGGTAATTATACTTGGAACTGTTTCACTTATAATCATGTATATCCAGCTTTTTTTTAATACTTTTGGAATAAACAAAAAAATAATTCCCGAAAATAAAGTATTTTACTTTATCATATCAGGAATTATTTTTACTTATCTTATTCTAAGAAATTTTATACCAGCTCTTCAGCCTGTATAAATCAGCAATTATTCTGCTGACTCAATTGCTGATGCCATGCTCTGCATCATCTGGTCCATAGTTTGTTCAGCTTCTTCTTCAGAAATAAGACCGTCATCAATCATATCCTCAAATACAGGCGGATATGTACCGTATTCTTCGTACTCTTCCATGTATGACTGTGCATTCTGACCGAAATCTATCCAGCCGTCAATGTATGGCATCATAGGAACAAGACTGATTGCTGTAATAACACTTATTATCATTGTAATTCCTGAAGTAATAAGACCAGCAATTGCAAGACCCTTACCACCCTTGTGTTTAACAAGAGATACAATAGCAAGAATAATACCTATAATTGCAAAAGGAAATCCTATACAACAGCAGAGCATACTGAGAATACCGAGTATAAGCGAAGCCACACTTAAGCCCTTTGAAGCATTCTGTTCTTCCATTTTGTTTTCCTCCTTCTTTATTAATTATTTATATCAGAACTCACACTCACTTATTTTTTCAAGATCATATGGAGTTCTCTGATATACGCAGTAATTCAGCCAGTTTGAAAACATAAGGTTTGCATGCCCCTTCCATCTGAAAAGAGGAGTGTTTTCAGGATTATCATCAGGAAAATAGTTAAACGGAACCTTTATATCCATTCCTTTTTCTTTATCTCTGAAGTATTCCTGTGCGAGTGTATCACGGTCATATTCGCTGTGACCGGTGATAAAATACTGTCTTCTGTTCTTGTTGCATATTATATACACACCTGAAATATCCGATTCGCTGATAATATTGAGCTGCGTAACCTTCTCCACATCTTCCCTTCTTATCTCTGTGTGTCTTGAATGCGGTACAAAAAACTCTTCGTCAAATCCTTTAAGGAGCTGAGACTGTTTTCTGAGAACTTTATGAGGAAATACACCAAACATCTTCTCAGACAAATCATGCTTTTTAATACCAAAATGATAGTAAAGCCCGGCCATTGCCCCCCAGCAGATATGCATGGTTGAGTAAACGTTGGTTTTGGACCATTCCATTATTTCACAGACTTCATCCCAATAATCAACATCTTCATACTCAAGGTGTTCAACAGGCGCTCCTGTAATAATCAGACCGTCATATCTGTTGTCCTTTATATCCCTGAAAGTTTTATAAAAAGTATTGAGATGACTTACTGATGTATTTTTTGAAACATGTGATTCAACATGTACAAAGTCAACATCAACCTGAAGCGGTGTATTACTGAGAAGTCTCAGAAACTGTGTTTCAGTTTCTATCTTTTTAGGCATAAGATTAAGGATCGCTATCCTAAGTGCACGTATATCCTGATGTTCTGCAATATTATCAGGCATTACAAATATGTTTTCGTCCAGCAGTGTTTTGTAAGCCGGAAGGTCAGTTGAGATCTTGATTGGCATATTAAACCCTCCTTACTTTTATTATATTTTAAAACAGGCGAATCTTTGCATAAAAAATTCACCTGTTTTTTAGTTAAGAAAAATTATTACACCGGATGAACCTGTTTTTCCTTATCGGAATGTTTACCGTCAACGCCGTATTTTTTGTTTCTTCTCTTTTCAAAGAACTTAACAGCTACCTGTCCGAACTGTGCATAACTGAGTACGTCTTCTTCCTGTTCAACCCATTCAGCACATTCTTTACGTATTGTATCGAGTTCAGGCTTGAGAAGGTCTGCAGGACGGCAGTCAATAGGTTCTGCGTCACCGATTATCTTCTTTCTGAATTCAGGATCAATCGGAACTGGTGTCTTGCCGTATTCGCCTCTTACAACGCCCTTGAATTCCTTTGTTACAGTCTTGTAGCGTTCGCCTGTAATTACGTTGAATACAGCCTGTGTACCGATAATCTGTGAAGTAGGAGTAACAAGCGGAATAAAGCCCGCATCCTTTCTTACTCTTGGTACTTCATTGAGAACATCATTGAGCTGATCTTCCTTGCCAGCCTGCTTAAGCTGTGAGAGGAGGTTTGAAAGCATACCGCCTGGTACCTGATAGATAAGAGCATTTACGTCAACCGCAAGCATCTTAGGATCGATAAGACCGCTGTCGATATATTTCTTTCTCAGTTTCATGAAGTATTCTCTTATCTCTGTGAGGAGAACAAGGTCAAGACCTGTATCATACTCAGTACCCTGAAGTGCAGCTACCATTGATTCTGTAGGTGCATGGGAGGTACCGAGGGCAAGAGGTGACATAGCTGTGTCGATATAATCAACACCTGATTCAACCGCTTTGAGCATACACATTGATGCAAGACCTGATGTGTAATGAGTATGGAGCTGAACCGGAATGCTTACAGCCCCCTTGATAGCCTTGATAAGCTCCTCAGTTCTGTACGGAGTAAGAAGAGCCGCCATATCCTTGAGACAAATCGAATGAGCACCTGCTTCTTCAATCTGCTTTGCGTAGTTTACATAGTATTCTGTTGTAAAGATGTCGCCTGTTGTATATGAAATGGCAACCTGAGCGTGACCGCCTTCTTTTCTTGTCGCTTTAATTGCTGTTTCAAGATTTCTGATGTCGTTAAGAGCATCGAAAATTCTGATAATATCCATACCGTTAGCTACGATTTTCTGAACAAAATATTCGAGTACATCGTCTGCATAGTGACGGTATCCGAGCATATTCTGTCCTCTGAAGAGCATCTGAAGCTTTGTGTTCGGAAGATTCTTTCTGAGAACACGAAGTCTCTCCCACGGGTCTTCGTCAAGAAATCTGAGACAGGAGTCAAATGTTGCACCGCCCCAGCATTCGATTGAGTGATAGCCTACCTTGTCCATCTTCTCAAGAATCGGAAGCATATCTTCAATCGGCATACGTGTAGCCAGAAGAGACTGATGTGCGTCACGAAGGACAGTTTCTGTAATTCCTATTTTTTTAGCCATTGTATATTAACCGCCTTTCAGTTATTACAGAATTGTAGCAAGAGTGTCTGAAGCGTTTACTGTGTCGCCCTTCTTTGCAACAACGCTTGTAACCTTACCGTCACAAGGTGCAACGATATCGTTTTCCATCTTCATAGCTTCGAGAACCATGAGAACCTGACCCTTCGTTACTGTATCGCCTGTGTTTACCTTTACGTCAAGAATATTGCCAGGCATTGGTGCTGTTACCTTTGTTCCTTCTCCTGCCGCAGGTGCTGGTGCTGCTGCAGGTGCCGGTGCTGCTGGTGCAGCCGTAGCTGAAGGTGCCGCCGCCTGAACCGGTGCTGAACCGTCTGTGATCTCTTCTACTGCAACATCATATGCTTTACCGTTTACTGTAATATTAAATCTTTTCATAATTAAAACTCCAATTCTGAATATCGTAAATTTGTACTGTTTACTATATTAAAGATTAAAGCGGGAAGTTATTATGCTTCTTCGGAAGAGTTGATATTCTCTTGCCTGAAAGAACTTCAAGTGCTTCTGCAATCTTTGATCTTGTCTGTTCTTCAGAAATAATCTCATCCACACCGTTTCTGTACGCTGCCTTTTCAGCTGTTGCATATTCGGCAATGTATTCTGCAGCAAGTTCATTTCTCTTCTGTGAAACATTTGCTGCACCGGCGAGTTTTTCATGCCAGAGGAATTCAACGGCTGTAAGTGGGTTAAGCGGCGAAATAACTGCACTGTTCCATGCAAAAGTAAAGTCTGCGTTTGCACCCTTGCCTGCAAGAGCAACGAAAGCAGGACCATAAGCCTTTCCTGTTACAAGTGTAATCTTTGCCGTTGTAGCTTCTGAATATGCACCGGCAAGCATTGTCATGTTTCTTACACTTCCTGCCTCTTCAGCATCACCGTCAAATCCTTCTGTGTCAACTACAGTAACAACAGGAATACCGAAAGCATCACATGTTCTTACGAAACGTGCAAGCTTTGCGCTGTCATCAGCTGTGAGTTTGTCCCCTGTTTTATTTGTAGCTGCAATACCAACTGTTGAACCTGCAACAGTTGCAAGTGCTGTATATGAAGCCTTTCCGAAACCGTCATAAAGTTCAGTTACTGAATCTGCATCCGTGATATTTGATACGATATCTGAAAGACTGCTGCCTGCTGAATAAGCATTTTCATCATATTCGTATACAGGAACTGATGTAAGGTTGTTTTCAGGAATAAGTCTTAAAAGTTCCTTAGCTGTTTCAACGGCTGCAATATCATCCTCACATACAACAGCTGCTGTACCAGCCTTCTTTGCATCTTCGGCTGATCCTTTGCCGTTTGGTGCAACGAAAAGCTCACTTTCCTTAGTCATCACAACAAAATCTGCAGAGCATGCAAGCATAGCTGCACTTCCTGCACATACGCCTGCAATTACCGAAATCTGCGGAACAACACCTGAAACAGATGCTGCTTTACCAATCATCTCACTGTACGCACTGAGCGAATCAATTGTTCCGTCAACAAATGCACCGTTTGAATCATGAATTCCGACTACCGGTCTTCCTGTCTTCGCTGCAAGTGAATATAGTTTTGATATCTTCTGTGCATGAACTGTTCCTACAGCCCCGCTGTTTACTGTTCTGTCCTGTGAAAAAGCATAAACAAGTCCGCCGTTCACATACCCGTATGCTGTTATAACACTGGTAAGGCTTTCCTTTTCCATTGATAATGAATTTATCTCTGTATAAACACCATCATCAAAGAGAGCAGAAAGTCTTTTATGTGCTGCACTGTCTAAATTTTTATCAATCTGCATATAAAATTCCCTTTCTGAGATATTAATAGTTGATTTTAAGTGATTAACAGAATAACACATCAGTTAATCAAACACTATAATGATAACATATTTTTATCGGTTTTGCAATAGTCCTGCCAATTTCTTTATTATTTTAGTAAATTCTTAAAGAAACTTTTTCCTGAACAAAACATCGTCTGGCCGGAATTTATTTGTCCTCACCAAGTGCATTTCTTATTGCACGAAGTTCTTCCGGTTTGAGTTCACGCCAGGTACCAGGTTTGAGCATGCCGAGCTTAAGGGGACCTATACTTATTCTTCTCAGCCTTGCGACCTCAAGTCCGAGGGCTTCGCACATCTTTCTGATCTGTCTGTTTCTGCCTTCGCGGATAGTCATAAGGAGCACTACTCTTCCCGGTTTCTTTGAAAGAACATTGATAACTGCAGGCTGGGTTTTGTGTCCGTCAATTTCCATACCTGATGACATTGTGATAAGCTGCTCATCCGTTATATCAGGGCGTACTGTAACACGATAAGTTTTTGCAAGATGCTTTGAAGGATGCATAACACTGTTGGCAAAATTCCCGTCATTTGTGAACAGAAGGAGTCCTTCTGAGTTCTTGTCAAGCCTTCCTACAGGATATACTCTTTCCTCAACACCCTCAAGAAGATCCATAACACACTTGCGGTCAAGTTCGTCGGATACAGTTGTGACATAGCCTCTTGGTTTGTTGAGCATAATATAAATATTATTTTTCTTCTTCGGTCTGTAAAGTCTCTCACCGCAGACTGTTATCTCATCCCTGTAACCAGCCTTATCGCCAAGTTTAACCGGATGACCGTTTACTTTTACCTTGCCTCTGAGAATAAGTTCTTCGGCCTTTCTTCTTGAACAGTAGCCACTGTCCGCAATGATTTTCTGTATTCTTATCAGTTCCATTAGATCATTCCTTTCATACCGCAGGGAAAATCCAGCTCCGGCTGTCTGCGGATTTAAACAGCCGTACACACATGCTTTAATTATATCATGTTTTACTGTACTGTGTCAATCAGAGAAAAAATTACGATGCACACAAAAAAGCAGAACCGTTATTCAGTTCTGCTTTGATTTTTTATTTTGCGTGATTAAGAAGTTCGCCCTGTTTCTGAAGTAAAAATGAACATACTGCATCTTCATTTTCAGTGTTATCGACTATCCTGCCGATATAGCTCATACTGCCATTTCTTCCGTCAGAGCTTCTTCTGATTATTCTGCAGGTAAGATCAACGTATTTTCGCTTGTTCAGCTGAAGCCCGAAACTTAAAACCGCCCCCATATCAAAATGATGACTGCTGGTAAATTTTACACCGTTAATGCTCATATTTTTTATCGTGATGTCCGCTGAAGCAGCTCTTCCGGTATAGGTATTTTCATAGCGTGCATGCAGTGCAAGGTTCATGTCTACTCTGAATGAACTGCGGCGCTCCTTGTCGACAATCCCGAAAATATCAGTAAGAGTAAGAATTCCGAAAGAATATGTATAAACCTTTCCCTCAATTACTCTGAATCCAAGCTTTGAATTTACTATATTAATCTTTACACGAAAACCAAACGGAACTGATCTGAATGCCTTGCTTTTAATATGAAGTTTAATCTTGTCTTCAGAAACAGATGAAATGCGGCCGGTAGTAATAAAAGTATTTTCTGTTGTTTTTATTTCGCAGACTGAGCCTTCGTATCCGGCCGGAATAACTGATCCTGCCATATTATCACCTCTCTGAAAAATTTATTTTTTTTCGTTTGCCGCTTTCAGAAGCCGTGCATATATTGATGCAACAACCTCATAAAGTTCAGGCGGAACTGTACTTCCAACTTCAAGCATACACATCAGTGAAGCAGCACTGTCATCACGGTAGACAGGAATGCCGTTGTGCTCTGCTATCTCAATGATTTTGTTTGCTATCTCACCGTATCCTGAAGCTATTATGACAGGAGCAAGGTCCCTGTCAGTGTTGTATTTTAAGGCGACAGCCTTGTTTTTGTTAGATCTTGACATTAATTCCAGTCCTCTTTACTGATAGTCCTTCAAACACATCAACAAGCGAACGCGACTGTTTCAGCGTTCTTACAGTCACAGAGTTAATTCTGTAGTCTGAAAAATCAGCACACTTCCTGAATTCTTTTGAAATACTGCTGACATAATCAATAACTTCATCAGAACAGTACAGCACAAAGTCGATATCATTGTTTCTTACAAACAGTTCTGCTTCCATCTTACCGAGATTGTCCATATCAAATACCAGAAGCATATGAATCTGCCTTGTAACATTATCCGGAGAATCCCTGTTTTCATCCGGGTCAATCCATATCTCTGCAAAAGATGCCACATCCTCATATTCAACAGGTATAACAAAATGGAGAAGTGGGGTAAAGTTACTCGGCGATGAAAGCATACTGTGAATTATTGTTTCAACAGCTTCCGAATCAAGTGCCTTTATTTCTTCACTCTCACTCTGAAGTTTAAGAATATCTGTAATAATATTCATTACCTTTGAGTCGGAAAGTTTTCCCCTTCTGTCACGATTTTCATAAAAAGACAGATGGTCATAGAGAAGCTGCAGAAATTCA
>SAMEA3663038__coassemble_563_pt1 | contig 11792 bp, 10 predicted proteins | sample SAMEA3663038__metabat2_low_PE_024 | metagenome-assembled genome bin SAMEA3663038 (sample SAMEA3663038) | pig gut metagenome | biome: pig gut; feature: pig-associated habitat; material: faeces | place: France | collected 2012
CACACAGTTGAATACGATTATCCTGATTTTCATTTGTCAATGGATTGTTTCTATGCGACAGTGAAAAAAGGAGAACTCGTTCTTAAGGAAGCAAAATCTGCAAAGTGGCTTTCAGCTGACGAACTTGATTCCGTAAACTGGTTGCCGGCAGATATGGAAGTAGTGGAGATTATCAGAAAAAAGATGAACGAATAACATTGACATTTATGAATGATTAAAAGAGGTAACAGTAATGGAAAGAACAATAAAAGTAACCGGAAAAGGTAAAATCTCAGTAAAACCAGACACAATCAGACTGACAATAACACAGTCTGCTCTTTATCCCGTATACGAGGAAGCGATAAAGGATTCAGCTGACAAAAAAGAATTTCTCAACAATAAACTTCAGGAACTTGGCTTTGAGAAAAGCGAACTGAAAACTCTGCATTATAACGTTGATTCTGAGTACGAGAGTTATCAGGACAAAAATAATAACTGGAAACGCAGATTTTCAGGATACAAATATACACACAGAATGAAACTTGAATTTGCTTCTGATAATGCACTCCTCGGAAAAGTACTTTCAGTTGTATCACGCTGTCCGGGTGAGCCGGAGTTTTCGATACAGTACACAATATCAGATGCTGAAGCAGCAAAGAATGAACTTCTTGCAAAGGCAGTGGAGGATTCGAAGATAAAGGCGAATGTACTTAGTACAGCTGCAGGGGTTAGTCTGAAAGAAATAATGACAATTGATTACTCATGGGGAGAAATTGATTTTGTAACAAGGCCGGTAAATGAACTGATGATGAGAAGTTGTATTGATTCGGAACTGGCTGAAGAAAGTATAAATTTCGATATTGAAGCTGATGATATAGACGTAACTGACACAGTAACAGTAGTATGGAGCATTGAATAAAGAAGAAAAACTAAAACAGAAGATGTGCAAGGCAATATAAATAAAATAATTATAGTGAGCGGAGGCAGAATCATGGGAACATACTTTAATCCGTCAAATACAGGATTCAGAAAATCAGCAGAAGATGAACTGTATGTTGATAAGAGCGGACTTTTAAATTTGCTTAACAGAAAGATTTCAACGGAGAAAAATTGTATATCAGTAAGTCATGCCCGCCGTTTCGGAAAATCACAGGCTGCAAGAATGATAGATGCATATTACAGTAAAGGCTGTGATTCCAGAGAATTATTTTCAAAATTTGAAATATCAAAATCTTCTGATTTTAGTAAACATCTCAATAAATACAATGTAATTCATCTGGATATGGCGTCAATGGCTGACGGACACAGGCATGATGTTCTGAGTAATATGAAAAGAAAGTTATATGCAGATATCACAGGTGAAACAGGTATAAAAGCAGATATATGTCAGGATGTATCGGAGATAGTGGATGAAATATACAGGAAGACCCAAACAGCATTTGTCATCATTATTGATGAATGGGATTGTATAGTGCGTAACTTTTCAGATATGCCAGAACTTGTACATGATTATATTCAGTTTTTACATTCGCTTTTTAAAAGCGAGGAATCCCGTGAATTCCTTGCTCTCGGATATATTACAGGAATATTACCAATAAAGAAAATAGAAGACGAATCAGCATTGAATAATTTTAAAGAATATACAATGATTAAATCCAGGGAATTTACACCATATTTCGGATTTACCGAAGAAGAAACAAAAGCTCTCTGTGAGAAATACAGTATGAATTTTGATTCAGTAAAATCATGGTATGACGGCTATAGTATCAGTGGTATGGAAATGTATAACCCTGATTCTGTATATCAGGCAATGACCGATCACAGCCTTGAATCATACTGGAAAGATACATCAGCATTTGGTACGATAAACAGATTTGTGACAATGAATTTTGACGGGCTTAAAGAAGATGTTGTCAGGATGCTTGCCGGTGAAAAAGTATACGTTGATACGGAAACATTTCAGAATGATTTGTCGGAAATAAGTTCAGGTGATGATGCTCTGACAGCACTGATTCATCTTGGCTATCTGGGATATAACTGTGATGACAGCACGGCGTATATTCCAAATTATGAAGTAGCAAAGGCATTTCATTCTGCAATGAAAAAAAGCAGCTGGAGTGATGTTGCAAAACTGTATCAGGCATGCAATGATATTATAAACGCAACAATACGCTGTGATGCTGATAAGGTAGCCGGATACATTGAAATTGCACATGAAACATATTCCTCTGTTTTAAAATACAACGATGAAAACGCACTGAGCTGTGTAATAACTATGGCATATTTTACGGCTCCGGCATATTACAATATATTCAGGGAATTACCTGCCGGAAAGGGATTTGCAGATATTTCATTTCTGCCAAGAATAGATTCGGGTGATAAGCCACCTATGATTATAGAACTTAAGTACGACAAAAATGCAGATACAGCGATAAGGCAAATTAAAGAAAGAAGATATTCCGGAAACCTCAGAGGATACAGAAATGTACTGCTTGTTGGCGTTAATTATAATCCGGATAATAAAAAACATGAATGCATTATTGAAAAATTTGATTTCCCTTGAAGCCAAAATTGCCAAAAACAAAGACCTTTATTATGACGCACTCGGTCAGGCACAAAAGGGATGGCATGAAGGTACCGGGGACGTTCTTCCGTTTATCAAATATCTGCTGGGAACTGTCCTTGCAGCCTACAAGGATTTTGAAGACCGCTTTGCGTTGATAGAAACAAAACTGCCTGCACTGGAAACAGTAAGACATGCTACGATGAATAAAACGGCCATGGAATCTTTCTTTAAGTATTTCCTGAAACACCTCCAGACTCCTTCAGTCTGTTGCTGACATTTTCTTTCAAAAGCTCGACCACAACTGCCATAAGGGGGATAAAAAATATAATGCCGATAATCCCAAACATTTTACCTCCTATCATTGCAGCAATGAGTGTATAGAACGGGGAAAGGCCTACAGATTCTCCGACTACTTTCGGATAGATAAACTGATTCTCAATAAACTGAACAATAAGATAAACAATAATGCAGCGAATTGCCAGAGAAGGATCAAGGAGCATTGTAAGCAAAACACTTATACTGCATGAAATGAAAGCTCCTGCATACGGGATAATTGCACATACAGCTGTAAGTACGCCGACAAGGTTTCCGTAAGGTAATCTGCAAAGAGAAAAAGCAGCAAACATCAGTGTGCCTAAAATAACCGCTTCACCACATTGTCCGGACAGGAATTTTGTAAATGATTTATAGAACATACTGAAGAAACGAAGGATATTTGAGGACCATTCAGGTTTTAAATATGCACGTATCAGTTTTCCGGTGTGTCTGCCTATCCTGCTGCGGTCAAGAGTGATGTAAATTGAGATAATAATTGAAAAGGCTGCTGTTATAATAAAATTAACAGTTGTGGAAAGTGCATCCGCCACATTCGGTAAAAGTATATTCAGACCTCCTAAAAACTGGTTCATAGCCTGTTCAATATTGATGTCAGAAAGTATGTCGTTAAGCCAGTCTGCATGAAGTTGATGTTTATCAAGATAAGTAAGCAATGCAGGAATATTGTTTTTAATTTGTTTAAATAAATTCTGGACGGACTGAGTAATTTCAGGAATCAGAAGAGTTAAAACAATTATCAGTACAAATACCACACATATTATGGTTAAAATGAAACTGAGAATATGAATGAGCTTATCTGACAGTCTTTTCTTTTTTTGGTTAAAGAGTCTGTTCAGTATGTTTTTTATGCCGTCCATCGGAACACTTATAAACAGAGCTAAAATACCGCCTGCGATAATCGGAAGAACAAGACTGATAATTTTTCCTGCGAAATTCAGGACATCCGGTAAATTAATCAATGCCACAAAGAGAACGACGCCTGTTACAGTAACTAATAAATTTTGTTTTGTTTTTTTCTCCATTTTCTTTTCCTTTCTGCTATTGAGCTTTTGAATAGTGTCTGAGGTGGCAGTATATTTTTTTATTTGTCATCTCCATTTGTTAGTAAAATTATACCACGGGAAATTTATTCAGTCAATAAAAATAAATACAGTGAACGCAAAAAAAAAGTTTTTTACGTTCACTGTAATTTATCTTATAAGTTTTCTGAAAAGTCCGTGGTGATTACAGTAAAAATAAAGATAACCTGTACCACGGATAAAGAATCTTGCTTCGGCGTTTCCTTCCGGATAGAATTTTATCATTTGAACCTTGTCGCTGGTAACATATGCTGCGAATGATATATAATGAGTTTTGGTCATTTCATGATCAATGGAAATGAAGTACTCATCTTCGACACGTTCGATATTCATAAGATTATCCTCGTCGTTTTCAGGTTCAAGAGCGGGAAGGGTGATATCCGGAAGACCTCGTCCTGTTTCCCACTTTGAAACTGTTTTTGCACTTACTGAAATAATATCAGCAAGCTGTTCCTGTGTCATTTTTGATTTTTCACGCAGCATTTTGATTGTCGCTGCTGTAATGTAGTTGTTCATGATTATTACTCCTTTCGTTGTGATTTCATTCTAACATACAACACGGAGAAATACAACCTACGGAAAGTATAGTCGGTTGACGCCTTATTTTTTCAGCTTTTGTACGCTGATTCTGATATTTTTTTTAATCTGGCATGTTCTGTCTTTACATGAACTGCACTGAAGTTTCAGGTTTGAACCGCTCCAGAAGCGTTCAGGGTGTTTTGCATAGACAATTTCCCATTTTATCAGTACAACCAGAGAAGTGAAGAACAGACTCCAGCTGAAGAAATTTTTGATAAAAAGCATCGGCGTGAACATCATGAAATGTCCCCAGTCATATATTCTGCAGTTTACGCAGCATTTGTTCTTCATAATAAAATTCTGAAACGGACAGTAGAATATAATACATATGTAGTCACACAGAAAATAAAATACAGAAAGCATCAGCAGATCAGCACTTTTGATTATGCCAAAGAGATAGAGTGCAGCAAAAACCGCATTAACCGAAAGCCATATTAGCATTACAGTCCAGGCCCGGATATTCTGCTCCTGAATAAATCTGAACAGTTCCAGTTTGTCATAGTCCGGAATCTCATTAAACTCTTCACGCTTTTCTTTTTTCAGAGCCATGGTGAAAACATCGGGAGGGAAGAGATGCCTTATCATCATGAACATAAATGCGATCCACAGGATATGAAGCGGGCAGATTCCGTATTCTTTTATACTGAAAAATCTGTGCGTCATGAAATCCACAAGAATATTTCTGTGCGTTAAATATATCACCAGTATGCTGAAAAATACACTGAGTCTGAAAATAAATTTCAGCAGGTATAATTTCATGAGAGGTGTGCGGTTTATTTTTTTCATATTTCCTCACCCGTATTTTTCTTTTACCATAATTATATCATGCGAAATTTTTTCAGTCAATAAGCCTTTTATGCTCTGTACTTTTCTTTGAAAATGTGCTATAATTTTTGTGGTTATTTACGAGAGGAGGACGTGTCATGAAGTTAAAAGAGCTTTCAGTTGGCTCAGATGCAGTGATTACAGCCGTAGGAGGAGAAGGTTCACTCAGGCAGCATTTTCTCGATATGGGTGTAATTCCTGGAACTGAGATATCAGTTGTTAAGCTGGCTCCGATGGGAGATCCTATGGAGATAAGGATAAGAGGTTATGAACTTACACTCCGGCTTGAGGATGCAGGCAGAATAGAGGTTGAACCGGTTACGGCAGTAAGCAGAAAACATAAACGTGCTGAAAAAATCAGTAAAACTGCTCACCCGGGACTTGGCGAGAGCGGAAAATATCATAATCATGAAACGGATGACAAAAATGTACTTCCGGACGGAACAGTTCTTACATATGCACTTGTCGGAAACCAGAACTGCGGAAAGACTACACTTTTCAATCAGCTTACCGGGTCAAATCAGCATGTCGGAAATTTTCCGGGAGTTACAGTAGACAGGAAAGACGGCCCGATAAAAGGAAATACAAAGACACTTGTTACAGACCTTCCGGGCATTTATTCCATGTCACCTTATACAAGTGAGGAGATAGTTTCACGAAATTTTGTACTTAAGGAAAAACCTAAAGCAATAATAAATATAGTTGATGCAACGAATATTGAGAGAAACCTCTATCTGACTATGCAGCTTCTTGAGATGGGAGTTCCTATGGTTATTGCTCTTAATATGATGGATGAGATGACAGCAAATTCAGGTCTTGTCGATATAAACGGAATGGAGGCACTTCTCGGTGTTCCGGTTGTTCCAATCTCAGCGGCAAAGAATCAGGGCGTTGATGAACTTGTTGAACACGCTCTTCATATTGCAAAATATCAGGAAAAACCATGCCCGCAGGATTACTGTGATATAGCTGATTCAGGCGGTGCAGTTCACAGATGTATGCATGCGGTTGAACATCTTATTTCGGATCATGCGGTCAAAGCAGGGATTCCGGTTCGTTTTGCAGCGGGAAAAGTTGTCGAGGGTGATGAGCTGATAAAAAAACAGCTTGAACTTGAAGAAAACGAAGAGGAAATGCTCGAACATATCATCATTCAGATGGAAAAAGAAAGCGGTCTTGACAGAAGCGCCGCCATTGCGGAAATGAGATTTTCGTTTATAGAAAAGGTCTGCAGTCAGACTGTTGTAAAACCAAAGGAGAGCAGGGAACATATACGAAGTCAGAAACTTGACAGAATACTGACCGGAAAATATACCGCTATTCCCTGCTTCATACTTATTATGATGACAGTGTTTTTCCTGACATTTAACGTTATAGGTGCATGGCTTCAGGGACTTATGGAAACGGCGATTGACGGTTTAGGTGATAGGATTTCATCTTTACTGGAATTACTCAGTGTCAATCCGGCTGTTCACAGCCTTGTTATGGACGGACTTTTTGCCGGAGTCGGTTCAGTTCTTTCATTCCTGCCGATAATAGTTATCCTTTTTTTGTTTCTGTCACTTCTGGAGGACAGCGGATATATTGCAAGAGTTGCATTTGTTATGGATAAGCTTCTCAGAAAAATCGGTCTCTCCGGACGAAGTATTGTTCCGCTTCTTATTGGATTCGGATGTACTGTGCCTGCTGTAATGTCAACACGTATTCTCCCGAGTGACCGTGACAGAAAAATGACCATTCTTCTAACTCCTTTTATGAGCTGCACCGCAAAGCTTCCGGTGTACGCTTTCTTTGTAAATGCATTTTTCCCTGGAAAGGGAGGCCTGATCATGACGGGACTTTACGTTCTCGGAATATTGTTCGGAATTCTTGCAGCTTTTCTGTATAAGGAAACACTTTTCAGAGGTGAAGCTGTTCCGTTTGTAATGGAGCTTCCAAATTACAGACTGCCGGGTCTGAAAAACACAGGGCAGCTTCTCTGGGAAAAGGCAGAGGACTTCCTGAAAAAGGCATTCACCGTTATCCTGGCTGCTACAGTAATCATATGGTTCCTTCAGAGTTTTGATTTTGGACTGAATATGGTTAAGAATTCTCAGGACAGCATTCTTGCAGCAATTGCAGGGTTGTTTGTTCCGCTGTTCAAGCCCCTCGGACTTGGTGACTGGAGAATATGCACCTCGCTTATTTCCGGTTTCATTGCAAAGGAAAGCGTAGTTTCAACTTTTGAAATTCTTTTTGCAGGGGATATAGTCAGCGCACTTACTCCTGTTTCAGCAGCTGCACTCCTTGTATTCAGCCTTCTTTATACTCCGTGCGTCGCAGCAATTGCATCAATAAAACGTGAACTTGGCACGAAGTGGGCGGCGGCAGTACTTGTATGGCAGTGTGCAGTTGCCTGGGCTGCTGCTCTTGTGGTAAGAGCGGTGCTTCTGATTATAGGAGGTATCTGATGAATATCTGGGATATAATCATTATTCTGCTTGTTGCAGCAGCATTTATTAAGGCACTGGTAAGCATTTTTAAAAATCTTAAATCAGGTAAGTGTTCATGCGGGTGCTGTTCTGGGAAGTGTCAGGGAAAATGCAGTAAGGAAAAATTTAAATAAGGAACGATAGAATGAAGTAAAGACCATATCTGAAACTGCCGGAGACGATAAACAGTATGAATAAAAAAATTAAACGTGCACAGGTTCAAAAGTGCATAAGCGATCATGAAGCACTTAAAAATTCCCTTATTGCCGGACGCAATGCTGCGGAAAAATACAGAAATGAAATAAAGGCATCATCCGATTCCCTTATTGAGGAGGAACTGATCAGGATACTCAGCGGTATTCCTGTTGAAGAACTAAACAGGAACAAAAACGGGTTCAGGATAAAATCACTTAAGGACAGCGGGTACAGAACCATCGCTGATATAGCATTTGTTTCTGCTGTGGAAATCAGTGCGATATACGGAATAGGTGATGAATCGGTTGCTGAAATAGTTGCTGCTGTGGATTCGATTGTAAAGGAGGCTAAAAAGGCTGTTCAGGTAAGAATCAGTTCTGACAGCAGAACACCGGGCATTACCAGACTTGTAAATGCAGTTTCATGCTATGCAAGGTCTGTTGTATACAGTGAGACTTGTCAGGAAATATTAAATACAAGTCAGGAGATTGTTGAACAGGCGGTTGAGGATCTGAGACCTGCAGCCAGCTTGTTCAGATGGATTTTTACGTACGGAAGCAGAAGGGAACGTGCCTTAACGGCATTTGAGCTTCTTACGGGTATGCTTACAGGTGAGTACGGCGAAAATGCGTCCAGGGCTATTGCTGAACTTGATGCTGTTCTTAATTCTGACGAACTGGCCGGCTGGAATTTCTTCAATACCCAGACAGCCCGTTTTTTCAGCATAGTTGAGGAAATTAATCCGGGATTTCTTTCAGATGATGATGTTGTATACGGACTTCCTGAAGAGCTTGCTGACAGTATTAAGGACCAGAAGATATTTACTGAGGGTCTGAAGTGCCAGCTCAGGCGATATCAGGAATGGGGTGTAAAATACATACTCCATCAGGAGAAAGTACTTCTCGGTGATGAGATGGGACTGGGGAAAACAGTTCAGGCGATAGCTGCTATGGTGTCACTGAAAAATACAGGATCCCGTTATTTCCTTGTTATATGTCCGGCCAGCGTTCTGTCAAACTGGTGTCGTGAGATAAGTAAAATGAGCGACCTGAATGTTGTAAAGATATATGGTGCAGACCGTATGACTGCACTTGAAAAATGGATTTGTGAAGGCGGAGCTGCAGTGACCACCTATGAAACAACAGGATTTATAAGATTTGAAGATGATTTTAAACCTGATATGGTTATTGTTGATGAAGCTCACTATATCAAAAATCCTGGAGCAAAAAGATCGGGAAATACACGGAGAATATGCAGCGGTGCGAAAAACGTTCTTTTTATGACAGGTACAGCTCTTGAAAACAGAGTTGAGGAGATGATTTCTCTTATAGGTATCCTCAGACCTGAAACTGCAGAACAGGTAAAGGAGAAAATCTATCTTTCCGATGCACCAAAGTTCAGGGAAAGTGTAGCTCATGTTTACTACCGGAGAAAGAGGGAGGATGTTCTCAGAGAGCTTCCAGAACTTATTGAGAAAAAGGAATGGTGTAATATGACACCTGAAGATACCAAAGCATACATTCAGGCGTTAAACAGCAGAAATTATTCGGAGATACGCCGTGTATCCTGGAATCATAATAATCTGAGATGTTCGTCAAAGGCGCAAAGACTTCTTGATATAGCAGAAGAAGCGATGGCAGAGGAAAGGAAAGTAATTGTATTTTCATTTTTCAGGGATACAGTCTCAAAAATTACTGAACTGCTTGGTCACAGATGTCTGGAACCTGTAACCGGTTCTGTTTCACCTGAAAGACGTCAGGAAATAATTGATGAGTTTGACAGTGCCCCTTCCGGTACTGTACTTCCGCTTCAGATAACAGCAGGAGGAACAGGACTGAATATTCAGTCGGCGAGTGTGGTGGTCATATGTGAACCGCAGTTTAAACCTTCAGTTGAAAATCAGGCAATATCCCGTGCCTATCGTATGGGACAGACACGAAATGTTATAGTATACAGACTTCTCTGTGATAATTCAGTTGATGAGCACATTGTCGATATACTTGAAAACAAGCAGAATATATTTGATGCATATGCGGATAAATCAGAAGCTGCTGAGGAGATAACGGAGATTGATGATAAACTGTTCAGCAGTATTATGAATAGGGAAGCTGCGAGAATGATATAATGAAAGCATGGTGGCGAGAGAATCAAAAAAATCTTGATTATATTTTTGAAATGCGATATAATAGTTATACTACACAACAGATTCTATATTTGTTTGTAAATTCAGCAGATGAAAAGAGAGGACGGAAGCATGAGAAAGAGAATTTTATCCGGGATAATTGCTTTTGCATTAACCTTTAGCATGTTTAGTGTTTGCGGTGTTCCTGAAGATATCAGCGCAGATGCAGTACCAACAGTTACTGTGGGTGCTGATTTAACGGAGCAGCAGGTTTTTGCTCTGTACAATACACTTGGTATTGATCCGAATGCAGTTGAAATTCTCACCATAGACAATGCTATGGAGAGACATTATCTTGAAGGAAAGATATCAGATGACATTATCGGTACACGAACCCTGTCGTGTGCGTACATTCTTCCTATGTCAAGCGGCGGACTTGTGGTTAAGGCTGCAAATCTTACGTGGGTAACAGAAGGCATGATTGCCAATGCGCTTCTGACAGCCGGTGTTGAAAACTGTCAGGTTTATGCTACTGCACCTTTTGCAGTAAGCGGAACAGGTGCACTTACAGGTGTTCTTAAAGCCTATGAGAGCAGCGCTGATGTTAAGCTTGATGAGGAAAAGAAGGATACTGCCACACAGGAGCTTATCATTACAGGTGAGCTTACTGATGAGATTTCGGCTTCAGAGGAACAGGGTACTGACGCAAAGGAAAATAACGATCAGGTTATTGAGTTTATGAATGAAATCAAAACCGAAGCGGCAAACGAACATCTTACCGAAGAACAGGCAAGGGATATCCTTGATGCTGCGATTAAGCAGTTTAACATTAGTTTTTCGGATGAGATGTACGGCAAGCTTTTGGAATATCTTATGACATTCAGTACTCTCGAATATGACAAGGATTTCAGCAAATCACTTAAGGATCTTACTGACAGAATCAAGGAAGGATTTAACGTCAATATCAACATTAATGTGGTAAACGGTGATATGAGTCTTGAAACCGGATACAACTTTATCAAACAGTTTTTTGTAAATCTCGTAAACTACATAAAATATGTATTCGGTGATTTTAAGGTAAATATAAACGTTGATACTACGGGTATTAAGAACAATATCTTCAGCACAATAGACGGAATTAAGGATGAGATAGTAAGTTCGGCAGACAGCTTAAAGGAAAATATTGATTCCAGGGCAAATGAAAGAGAAGAAGTACCGGAGGAAAATATTCCGCAGGAAGATAATTCTGAAGAGATTCCGGAAGAAAACATGCAGGAAAATAATGAAAATATAAACGAAGAGGCTGCCGGGGAAAATATTGCTGAAGAAGCGGAGGAAAACTAAATGGCATATATAGGTATTATTTTTGCTGCGATACTTATTGTCAAATCAATAATATCCGGCACGGTTAAGAAAATCATTGGAAATATCATAGCTTTTGTACTTATGATTGCTTCTCCGTTTATTTTACAGGCGGTATATTCGGCAAAGGGAACGCCTTCAACAGTAATGGACGAACTGGGTTCACGTGTGGTGGAAGTTTCAAACGGTTATTTTATCGCTGGTGCGATAGCAGTAACAGTTCTTTTTTCTTATGGAATATTCGGATTTATACGCAACAGTGTTCTTCCGAAAAGACT
>SAMEA3663038__coassemble_568_pt1 | contig 11673 bp, 9 predicted proteins | sample SAMEA3663038__metabat2_low_PE_024 | metagenome-assembled genome bin SAMEA3663038 (sample SAMEA3663038) | pig gut metagenome | biome: pig gut; feature: pig-associated habitat; material: faeces | place: France | collected 2012
TTGACTGCGGTGAATTCACAATTGATTCTATCAAGGTTTACACAGAAGGATCATCCACACCAACTTCAAAACCAACTACAACTCCTACTGTTAAGCCAACTACTGCGCCAACAACAACACCTACAGCATCACCTACTACACCATCAGACAGCAAAGTTAAGGGTGATGTAAATGATGACGGCACAGTTTCAACTGCAGACGTTGTTACATTATTACAGTCACTTATCGGCAAGAAGACACTTTCTTCAAACGGTAAAGCAAATGCTGATATGAACGGTGATAACAAGATTTCTATCCTTGACCTCATTCTCTTAAAGAATCAGATGCTCAAGTAATTTACTAAAAAACACTCCCGTGAAAGAATTTTCATGGGAGTGTTTTTGTATTTATAAAGGCTTTTTATTTGACTGAATTCTGTAAATTATTTTCGACTTAATAAATGAAGGGAGAAGAGTTGAAGCGGCTATACTTAATTTCATTTTAATTTCAGGTATGATATAAAAATGTCCCTTAAGAGTCATATCTATCGCATACCTTGCCACTTCTTCAGATTTTGCAGGACTGAAACTGTTCGATACGCCTATTCTTCTGTTAAACTCAGTCTGAACCGGTCCCGGACACAGAACACTTATCTGAACTCCGCTTCCTGATTCCTTTATCTCGCGGTACAGTGCCTGCGAAAGATTTAGAACATAGGACTTGGATGCATAATAAGCAGCCATAAGCGGTCCAGGATAAAATGCTGCAGATGAGGCAACATTCAGAATTGTTCCCTGGTCTTCCTTTCTGAACTTTTTATAGAATAATTTTGTAAGTATATGAAGGGCTGTAACATTCAGATTAATAAGATCTGTTTCCTTTTTAAGCGAAGTTTTTTCAAAACTTCCAACTTCTCCTATTCCGGCATTATTAATCAGCAGATCTATCTTCATATCTTTACATGCCCGGAAAATATTCACTGCATTTTCCGTTTTTGAAAGATCAGCAGCAATTACTTTTACCCTTACCGGCAGAGTTTTTTTCAGCTGCTGAAGCTTATCCTTACTTCTTGCAACAAGTATAAGGTCATATCCAAGTTTGCTCAGATAAACAGCCATATCATGTCCAAGACCAGTACTTGCTCCTGTTATAAGTGCTGTCATTTCTTTTCCTCCTAAAAAAATCAATGGTATAATTATAGCACAAATCTGACTTTTATTCAACTCGCTCCTGCATTTTTATAAGGTTATAAATCCTTTCGGTTTTAGAAAAAAATTAAGCAAAATAGACAAATTCCTCTTTACAAGTGACCGGCTTATATGTTATAATTAATATAGCAGAAATACTAAGGAGGAGATTATCAGAAAATGAATCAGAGCAATCACCTTTCCTACATCGTCACACCAAATGACTTTCTCAGTGCTGGTGCAGTTTCGGAAGATTTAAAAACAAAGCTCACTGATATGAACGTTGACAACGAAATCATACGCAAAGCTACACTTGCCGTATACGAAACCGAACTTAATATGATAATCCATGCAAATGGCGGTCTTATTGAAGCTCAGATTCTTCCTGACATGCTTAAAATCGAAGCCTCGGATAACGGTCCGGGAATTCCCGATGTCGAAAGAGCGATGGAAAACGGCTATACAACTGTTTCTCCTGACTCAGAGGTTCGTGCACATGGTATGGGCAGAGGATGCGGACTTTCAAAGATACGCAGCTGTACTGATAATTTCGAGATTGAAACAGAACTCGGATGCGGTACGACCATAAGATTCGAAATTAACCTCAGATAAAATATATTTTCCAAAAAATTCAATTAAAAAATCAGGTATACAGGATTTCCTGTATACCTGATTTTTTTTATTTCTGAATTCTTATTATTGCATCCTTCGGGAAAATCCTGTCACACGGAATCGAAAATTTCATCATTGCGTGATTTGCACTTTCCACTTGTTCATCATGTTCATTGTATATTGTTTCTGCTTTGATAATCTGCGGCTTTGCTCCCGGTGAAAATACCTCAAGTGTATCTCCGGCAAGAAATTTATTACGCTGTGTTGCGTAGATCCGCCCCCCTCTGCACTCATCAACCACGGCTACAACATCATATTCACGGATATATCCTCCGGTTTCATAGTACTGGCTTTCTTTCGGATGTCCGAAAAAGAATCCTGTACAGTACTTTCTGTGACTTACCTTAAACACCTCATCGTATACCCACTGAGGAACAGGTTCGCCCTTCAGACAGCAGTCCACAGCCATTCTGTAGGCATTTGTAACTACTGATACATAATAGGCTGACTTTGCCCTTCCCTCAATCTTCAGACTGTATATGCCAGCTTCACGGAGTTTATCAATGTGCTCTATCATTGACATATCCTTGGCATTGAGTATATATGTTCCCTGTTCATCTTCGAAAACAGGATAAAACTCTCCCGGTCTCTTTTCCTCCTGCAGATGATATCCCCATCTGCACGGCTGTGCACATTCTCCGCGGTTTGCATCACGGTTTACAAGATAACTCGAAAGAAGGCATCTTCCTGAGAACGATACACACATAGCACCGTGCACAAAGCATTCTATTTCCATTTCTTTCGGTGTTTTGGCACGTATTTCTGCAATCTCATCAAGACTGAGTTCGCGTGCAAGAACCACACGCTTACAGCCCATATTGTAGAGTTCATTAGCAGAAACATAATTTACAATACCTGTCTGTGTGGAAGCGTGTATTTCCATATCAGGTGCGTATTTTTTTATAAGGGATATGATTCCGAGATCAGCTGCGATAAGTGCGTCTACGCCGCATTCAACAGCTTCACGTACAAATTGTTCAAAAAGCGGGATCTCGTTGTTTCTTGGAAGAGTATTGCAGGTAAGATAGACTTTTACTCCTTTTTCGTGTGCAAGCTTTACAGCCTCCATAAGGCCTTCGTAGTCAAAATTTCCTGATGATGCTCTCATTCCGAAATTTTTTCTTCCAAGGTATACTGCATCGGCACCGTAGTTAAGTGCAGAGAGCAGTCTTTCGCGGTCGCCCGCCGGGGAAAGGACCTCCAGTTCCAAAGTTATGGCCTCCAGTTATTCATTTTATTTTTTCTTAAAAGTCGTAAGGATCTATGCCGGCAGCATAGAGGTTTTCTTCGTGCTGCTCAAGTGTTTCAGCGTAGTAAACTTCACGGGTTTCGATATTGGCACAGAAGTAGTAATAATTTGTTTCATTTGGCCAGAGGACTGCTCTGATTGCATCGATACCAGGGCTGCATATCGGTCCCGGAGGAAGTCCTGTTGACTGGTATGTATCGTATGCATTAAGCATCCTGTTATTAACTGAATAATCGTCAAGCTCTTCAAGATATTCGCTGTATTCACGTGTAGGGTCGGATTCGAGTGACGGGAACATGTCAGCATTTGCAAGACGGTTGTTAAAAACTGAGGCAACATTTTTCATATCAGCTGTGTCTCTCGCTTCAAGCTGAACAATTGATGCCAGTGTTATTACCTTATCCATTGACATGCCGAGTTCGGATGCTCTCTTCTGTATTTCTTCATCATACTTTGCTTCAAAGTTTTCATATACTTTTCTGAGAATAACCTCATAATCGGCTTCTTCAAGATCCTCAAAATTATCTGAAGGAGCTTTGTAGAATTCATATGTATCCGGGAAGAAATAACCCTCCATACGGTCAAATCTAAGGTCATTTGCAGAGGACTTTGGTATAAGGGATTCAAAGTCGTAGTCATCAAGACCCATGTTGAAGTAATAAACAAGCTTGTCTGCATCACATACGCCTTCTTCTTCAAGCATATATGCAGCATCTCTGAGACGTGTACCTTCCTTGAAAGTTATGCGTACTGTTTCCTTTTCAACATAGTTATCACGCTGAAGTTCCTCAAGAATATCCTGATATCCCATGTTAGGACGAAGATTGTGTGTTCCTGAAACATAGTCAAGCGGACCTTCATTTCTCTTTTCCGAAAGTGAAACAAGAAGTCTGAACATTTTTTCAACTTTGATAATAGGTTCCTTTTTCTTTGTTTCCTGATCAACTGTCATTGCTTTTATTACATCATCAGTAGTTGCATCTTCAGGAACATTTACAATATATGTAGCTGCACTCTTGTCAATTCCAAGAAATTCACGTGCAAGGAATATCGTACCAACTGAAGCGATAACTGAAACACTCAGAATTGCAAAAGTAAAAACAAGACTTACTGCTATTCGGTTTCCTTTCCTTGGTTTGATGTATTTTACCTGTCTCACCGGTTTCTTCTGTTTCTGATTTGACTTTGATGCAGGAGAAGGTGAAAACAGTGAGTTTACAATTTTAGAAACTGAAAAACCTGTATTTTTTTTCCCGGACTTCTGGTTCTGAGCGTTTTCCTCTTTTAGATTATCCATTGATTTTTATTATTCCTTTCTCTGTTATAATATATTCAACGCTTTTATCATGCGGTTCGCACGGAACAGCATCATAAATAAGCGACTGATAACACAATCCGGCAGAAACAACTTCTGTATGTGAATCAAGAAACCGGTCATAATACCCTCCGCCGTACCCGGTTCTGTTTCCGGTCATGTCAAAGGCCATTCCCGGAACCAGACACAGAGTATCCGAAAAATCCTTTACTTTATTTTCTTCTATGTATTCCGGTTCAGGAATCCCCATGGATGAAGCCTTAAGTTCTGTCATACTTTCTATCCTCAGAAAATCCATCTGTCCGTTCTTCCGGCACCTCGGAACCGCAACTGTAATCCCCTGGGCAAGCAGATAATCAATTATACCGGACGTACCAGCCTCATGACCTACTGAAATATATGTGAGTACAGTACTTATACCATCAAGCAGTCCGGAACTGATAAGATTTTCGCATATTTTTCTGTCTGCAGATTTCTTTTCCTCACCTGATGAAAACACAGCCGAACGCCTGGCAAGTGCTGTCTTTCTGAAAGCCTTCTTATCCATAATCTATCTGTTGTAAACAAGAGATGCTGAAAGTGCATTTCTTATGTCTCTTGATCTGAGAATCTCAACTATCTTGAGGGCAAAATCAATGGCTGTGCCCGGACCCTTTGATGTAATGAACCTGCCGGATACACAAACTGTGCCCTCACCTGCAGCTGCACCTTCAAGCTGATCTTCAAATCCCGGATAGCATACTGCCTCGTGACCGTTAAGGAGCCCTTTGTGACCCAGTACGGAAGGAGCAGCACATATTGCTGCTACGTAGATATTATTCTTTACGCAATAGTCAATTGCATTCTGAACTGTAGATGAAGCTTCAAGGTTTTTTGTACCAGGCATACCACCCGGAAGGACAATCATTTCAGGTTTTTCATCTATCTTAAAATCCTTGTCAGCCATGTCTGACTGAACGAGAATACCGTGTGAGCCGCGTATCGCCTCTCTGCCTATCCCAACTGTTTTGATTTCGATTCCGCTTCTTCTGCAGAGATCAACAACTGTAAGTGCTTCAATTTCTTCAAAACCATCAGCTAAAAATAAATATACCATAAACTGTACCTCAATCTTTATTTTGATTTATTTGCATTATCTTCACGCATCTGTCTGTAAAATTCAGTTACTTCATTGTATTTTCCGCAGGTCATTTTTCCTTCAGGACATTTACCGCATCTTACACATGAAGGACCAGCCTTCTTAAATAAGGAAGGTGCCGCTTCACAGCAGAGCCGGAGCATTTCGTCGGCAACAGCTTTGATTTCCCACTGTGCTCTGTTACAGCATCTGAGACTGAAAAAGTTAAGAAGACTTCGTGCATTCATTGTAACAGCCATCTTTGTTTCGCATGAATTTGGAAGGACAAACCGTGCATCCTCAATAGCTTTCTTTTCTGCTTTTGAACGGGCAGTTTTTTCATCCATGCCTGCTGCGGTAAAATCTTCATAATGCCTCTTCTCCAGCATATCCGCAAGTGCATTGTATGTATCCAGTGCATCATTCATGGACTTCTCAAACATAGCCTTTGCCTCAGGAATCTTTTCAATCTCCGGAGGGGTTATATATACAAAACTGCTTTTCTTTACGTAGCGCTGACTCTGAACAGAAAACGACGCTATACGGTGTCTTGTTATCTGAGCAAGCAGTGTTCTTGAAACACCTTCTATCCCGAATGTGAAAGAAACATGCTCGACAGGGCTTTCGTGTCCGATATTTGCAAGCATCTGAACAAAACCTGAAGTTTTCTCTTCATCAAGTCCTTCCATCATCGTTTCAATTCCTGAATCAGAATAGCAGAGTTTTGCTGCGGCTGCTACTATCTTTTCCGGCTCGGGTGTATGAGCTATTAATGTTACTTTCACAGGGTATCATCTCCAAATAAATATTCCATTTTATTTTAACATTTATCAGGGCAAAAGTCAATATGCGTCAGAGGCAAAATATACCTGTACTATCCAAGTATACTCATTATATCATCTGTTGACATCCTCATGATATTGCCTTCACCGCTGACAGCAAGTTCGGCAAGTTCAGCTTTGTTTTTCTGAAGATCACATATTTTCTCCTCTATCGTTCCCCGGGTGATAAGCTTGTAAATCTGAACATTTCTCTTCTGACCGATTCTGTAAACACGGTCTGAAGCCTGATTTTCAGCAGATACATTCCACCACGGGTCGTAATGGATTACTATATCCGCTCCTGTAAGATTAAGACCGGTTCCTCCGGCTTTGAGGGAAATAAGAAAAACATTTGTATCGTCTTTGTTGAATTTATTTACCATATTAAGACGCTCACGTGGCTTTGTTGAACCGGTAAGCATAAAAAAGCTTATTTTCATTTCATTCAGACGTTCCGCTATCCTGTCAAGCATGGTTGTAAACTGTGAGAAGATAAGAAGTTTGTGTCCTGAATTAACACATTCCTCAACCAGTTCACAGCAGAGGTCCAGTTTACCGCTTCCGCCTTCATAATCATCAAAAGCAATGGACGGATCACAGCAGATCTGACGAAGTCTGGTAAGCATAGCAAGTATCTTAAGTTTTTCCTGCTCATCCGCACTCTCACGCAAAGTGTTCTTTATACTGAGAACATTTGCTGAATACAGCTTTGACTGTTCCGTGCTCATATCTGAATAAAGTATGGTTTCTGTTTTTTCCGGAAGTTCAGTAAGAACCTCCTTTTTCATACGCCTTAAAATGAACGGTGAAACAATTTTCTGAAGCGAGACAACGGCTTCACTGTCCTTGTTTTTAACTATCGGTGTCTCAAAACTCTTCTTGAATGAAGTATATCCGAAGAGATATCCCGGCATAATGTAGTCAAATATACTCCAGAGCTCTGCAAGACTGTTTTCAACCGGCGTACCCGTCAGAGCATATCTGACTTCACTGTCTATCCCCTTTACTGCCTTGGCAGCCTGCGTTGAATGATTTTTTATATACTGCGCCTCATCGATAAACTGCATATAGAAATGCTTTCCGTCATACTCGGCAATATCACGGGAAATAATTGAATATGAAGTAATGATAACATCATATTTTTCTGTCTCACTGATAACAGCCTTTCTTTCATTAGCCGTTCCGTTTACAACAGCTGCCGAAAGTTCAGGTGCAAATTTTTTTATCTCGCTTTCCCAGTTAATCGTAAGAGAAGCAGGGCAGACTACAAGGTTTGTTCTGTGTTCAGTACTGTTTATTTTGGCATCGGCCATAAGTGAAATAGCCTGAAGAGTTTTACCAAGACCCATATCATCGGCAAGCACTCCGCCGAATTTGTAGTTTGCTATTGTCCTGAGCCATCTGAAACCATACTTCTGATAGTCACGCATAATATTGTCAAGGTGTTCAGGAGCGTGAAGATTTTCCGCATCATCGGCCATATGACGATATTCTTCAACTCTTGTTCTGAACTGTTTGTTTCTCTTGATTCTGAGTGCCTCGGTGTCACCGGCCAGATTATCCAGGTAGAGCATACGGTACGCAGGAATGCTTATTCTTTCCTTCAGGAATGTCTTGTCAGTAATATTCAGACTGTTTGTAAGTTCAGCAAGCTCTGAAATACCTGAATCAATCTCCGCAAACGAACCGTCTTTCAGACGATGATACTTCACACCGCTCCTGTACGCATTAAGGAGTTCAAGAAGTTCTTCAGCAGAATAATTTTCCTCCGTTATCTCAAGCTGAAGCAGACTGCTCTCAGGTTTTATTCCTATTACCGGACGTGCTGCTGGTCTTATTCTGAAATTTTTAAATCTTTCAGACGCAAAAATCTCCATATTGCCCATCAGTCTGTCAAGTCCCTCGGAACACAGTCTGTACAGAGTATCCTCATCAGGGACAACAAGAGGGTGTTTTGGGTCGGAAGTATGTTCAAAATAATCTGAAACCATATTTTCCACAGCGTATTCCATCTCGTAGTCACATAACCTGTCGTTTTTATTGCTGTACGCCTCAAAAATTTTATCATCATATGTAAACAGAAGTTTTCCGACAGTATCTCCTGACTGGTCAACGTCTATATAAAGCTGGGCAGTACCTTCTGCGGGAGCACATTCCTCTATAATGTCGAGGTTTTTTATTTCGCAGAATTTCTGTACTGACTTCAGAACCGAAGAATAGAACAATGGCATATCCTCTCTGGTTATCTTTATATTTTCATTTGACTTCAATATGTTGTACAGTCTGGCAGTACGATTGGTAAAATTCTGATCCGGATAATAGATTACACCCTCATCTTTTCTGTACCAGACTGAAAAATCCGCTGTCCAGATAACCTCATATCTGCCTTTATGATCAAGTTCAAGAGAAAAAACATCTTCTGATTTCTGTACCAGATTAAAACTGACTACAGGATTTTCACATTTTACAAGAAGTTTGCTGTTGTTGAAACTGATATAATCACCATTATAAATTTCAAGCAGATCTGAAAATTCATACTGGGAAATTTCTTCTTCCTTTACTGTATAATAACCGCCGTTGTAGCCAACAAGTCTTTCAGTAAAATCAAGCAGTTTCCTGCTTCTTTCATCAAGTCCGCTGTACGAATGTACAAGTGAAAGGCTTTTGCCGTACTGCTTTCTCTCATTTATATCAAACATATGCTTGATTGAAGAAAGATCATTTACAACAAATTCTCTCCCGCCCATATAACTTATATGCATTGAAAAGTTAAGCCTGCGGTAATGAAAAGCAATACACGGAACAAGCTTTATTGAATTTTTTAAAGCAGTGCTTTCATTCTGAACTACGAGATTCCTTGTTCTTTCATTATATTCCTTTATGAGATCAAAAACATACTCAGAACTTCCGGAAGAAGCTGAATTCTCCTTCATGTACTCGGACACTTCCATAAGTAGTGCAACAAGGTGCTTGCAGGGATAATCGCACGGACAGCTGCAAATATATGATTTAACATTCCCTGTTTTCATATCAATTTTAACCATTACACCGTATTCTTTACTTCCCTTAACAATTGCAAAAAATTCACCTTTACCGTCCGTATGGAAATTCTTCACTTTATTCTTGTAATAATATTCACGTCCTCTTGCAAAAATAACACTGTTAAAACTATCCTCTATTCTGTTTACATTCATCTGATTTACCTCGTTTTCTAAAATTCAGTTCTGTATCTATTATACATGATTATGGAAGAAATAACAAGAAAAAATAATAAAGCCGGCTCACGCATAGCAGCGGTAACCAGCTTTATTAATAATAATCATTTACTGAAGCAGAGTAAGAACTGAATTTGTATTTGTATTTGCCTGTGCATACATAGACTGAGCTGCTTCACTCATTATGTTTTTGCTTGCAAAACTGACCATTTCCTGAGCGTAATCGGTATCGGATATACGGCTTTTTGTTGATGAAAGATTTTCTGCTGTAAGCACAACAGAATCGCTTACATATTCCATTCTGTTCTGATACGAACCCAGACTGCCGCGTTCAAAGGAAATTTTTTCAAGTGCTGCCTGAAAGCTGTCAATCGCATTGTCCACAGTATCAAGCGAATTTATTTTTACTTTGTCTATACCAAGTTTTTCAGAGGATAACTCAGGTAATTTAATATATAATTTTCCTGCAGATGCTTCACCTGAATTAATCACGATATCCGCATTCGATGGACCTGCTGCATTTGGGTTCTTCTCCGCAAAAAGTTTTATTCCGTTAAAATTGGATGTGACTGAAATCCTGTCTATCTCGTCAATCAGCTCATCAACTTCGTCCTGCAGCACGCCTCTTTCACTGTCATCAAGAACACCGTTGGCAGCCTTCAGAGAAAGTTCATTTCCCCGTTTAAGCATCTCACTTATCTCTGCCATCGCACCTTCAGCAGTCTGAACAAGACTTACACCATCCTCAGTGTTTTTGTCGTATGTATCAAGTACAGTAATGTTCAGACGCATCTTCTGGGATATCCCCAGTCCGGACGCATCATCAGCCGCACGGTTAATCCTGAAACCCGACGAAAGCTTTTCCATGCTTTTCTGGGTTTTTGTTTTGTTTACCTTCATGGTACTGTGTGCGCTCATCGCTGTGGTATTCGTATTAACAACCAATCCCATCGTAATCCCTCACAATCTTTTTTTAATTCAAAAAATACTTCCCTGTATATTCTGAATGGTCCGTTCAACATACCTATAATAATATTATCGTCAGATTAATTATATTTTAAATATCAGATGTAAATTTTTTCGTTAACATTTTGTTCTCTTTTTCTTACATACTAATGGATATAATTATAGTGAACGTCAAATTTATTTTGACGTTCACTATAACTAACAGAAACGAGGTGCAAAAACAATGAAAACCGCCGGATTCCAGTGCAGGATTCGGCGGTCGGTGATTTTTTCTGCATTGAACTTACATTTGGAATGTGGTATAATGTACTCAGAAGATAAATCTGTTTTGTCGAAATATGGAATAAATACATATTTTGGATAGAAAAAATTGTAATTTCCTCTAATTGACAGTTATTCTCTTTTGTTGTAAAATATAGGCATACTAACTTCTTATTTACAGGAAGAATAAATGCAGAAAAGAGATTAACACTATGTCAGAAAACAGAAAAATCTACGACGTTACATTCAAAAGAATGTTCCGCTTATCCGACAGGATGCTGATTAAGTTTGTAAACAAGGTATTTGAAAAGAATTTTCCGCTTGATGCAGAAGTAAAATTTCTGGATCCGGGCAGCGAGGATGAGGAAAACGAAATACTTGAAAAGGATATTTACTTTGAGATCTGCGGAGAAAGATTTCAGATTGAGGCACAGTCATACTGGGATGACATGATGTTCCGGCTGTTTGAATATGCTGTAAGTAACCCAAGAAAAAGCTATGATAGAACTGACGCTTACCACGCTGTGTACCGGATGCCGAAGCAGGCTGTTGTATTCCTTAAGGGGAAAAGCAGAAGACATAATAAGCTGTATATAAAACTTATACTTCCGGACGAACAGGAAGTTGAGTATTCGGTGAATGCAGTAAGAGCACTCGGTTACACACCGCAGGAACTCGCTGAAAATGACCTTGAGATACTTCTTCCGTTTCAGATTATACGGATGTATAACAGGGTTAATGGCTATAACAGTTATACAGATAAAAAGAAAGACAAGTTTCTGCACGATTTTGAAAATATGTGCAGAGATATTCGGAACACTATGGATTCGCTGCTGACAAATGAAAGTATTACTAATGATGAATACCGCGAGATGCTTAATATCATAAAGT